>Ga0075030_100001970_pt1 | contig 18594 bp, 20 predicted proteins | sample LitLauG_LLR_2012_FD_71393 | JGI IMG/M metagenome (GOLD analysis project Ga0075030, IMG submission 71393) | Freshwater sediment microbial communities from Pennsylvania, USA - Little Laurel Run_MetaG_LLR_2012 | ecosystem: Environmental > Aquatic > Freshwater > Creek > Sediment | place: USA...
TTGCCGGGCATCAGGTGCTCGCCGTTCTGGTAGATCGCCACCATGGCGTCGTCATAGGCCTTCTTGACCGGGATGCTGCGATCCAGGAACTGCGCGTCGGCGCCTTCGGCGACGAGCCATTTGGCGCGCGGGTCGATGCCGGCCTCGTCGAGCAGCGTGGACAGCTTCACGCCCGCCCATTCGGAGTTCGACACCAGGCCGTGGATCGCCCCCGCCGTCACCTGCAACGGCTGGTTGGAAAACATCGGCGCCGAATTGCCGGCGCATTCCACGAACGCCATGCGGGTGACCAGCGGATAGCGCGACAGCGACTCCAGGGTGAATTCCAGCGGCTGGCGCACCATGCCGTGAATCACCAGCTTGTGCTTCGCCGGGTCGATATCCGGCACGCCCGCATGATTGATGGAAAAGTGCAGGCCGTTCGGCGTGATGGTGCCGCCGAGCAGATGGTGCGGCGTGCGTGCATGGGAGTTGCGGAATTCGCCCTGCGGATTGCTGAGCGTGCGGGCTGTATCCTTTTCGTATTTCGACGCCGTCTGCACCGGCGGCATGATGGAGCCGAATTCAAGACTCCACTGTTCGTCCTTGAGCGGCTCGGCGGCCGCCCCCGTGACGGTTCCGGCCGCCCCCATGGCGCCGGCCACCGCCATGCCCCTGCCCAGCAGGGCGCGGCGATCGATCAGGCCGTTGCCGGCCACCAGATCGGGCGAGGGGGTACGCCCGCGGAGATGCGATGTGCTCATGATATCCTCCCTGACGGAGAGGGCTGCGCCTCTCCGGTCCTTGCGCATGATATGCTGCGCTTTGGCGCCGGTGTTGTCCAGGCCGCGGGGCGGGACTCACGTAAACCGTACCGCATAGATCGGCGGCAATGTGTGGGTGATGTTCGACCATTGGTCGCCCTGGTTCTCGCTCACCCACAGACCTCTCGTCGTCGAGCCGAATGCCAGCCGGTCGCATTGAGCGCCAGGGCATGGCGGTAGACGACAAAGCCGAAGGTCGAGGGCTCGATACCTTTGATTTCGCTGAAGGTCCTGCCCTCGTCCGAGGAAACGAAAATGCCGTTGTTGCTATTGATCGCGATCAGCCAGGGTCAATTTGGCTGATTTCTTATTCGATCCGCTCCCACGTGAGGCGGTTTACCAACTCCTCATCGTCTCTTACTTGCGCGCGATCAAGAAGATCGTGGGGAACGGAAAGGAGCCCCGCCTTGAAAACGGGAGTGGTCAACACAAGTTTCTGCCCATCGAACCGAAGGGTCCTCACATATCTCCTTCCGACTTCCTCTGGAAACAGGCTGCTTTGCAGGTTGTGCTCGACGGTGTTCTCTGCCTCATTGATCGCGTAAGTGCCCCAATATGCGTAGTAGCCGAAGTAAGCATTCTTGATTTCATCACTGGTCGCCGCCGATGATCGACGTTCCGCGAACATCGGGCGCGGGTCGTGCATGACTTGAACGGCCATATATCCATTCGGCTGATAGAGGATGACGCCAATCGGGTGAGGCCCCATCAACAAATTCAAGCTTTGGCCGTTAGATCGCAAGCTCTCCCATGAAATCAACTTCCATGTCCCGACTACTTTGTCTCGAATGCTCTCTGCCGCCGTGGAGGCAGGTATTGGCGACAACATGAGGGCAGCAGCCGACGCCATAGCGATCAGGAATGCACGAGTCATGATTCTCCTCCGTATGTTCGATCAAAGCGCTTGCCGCGCTCACCGCATCCTGCGCGTTCAGCGTTCATCTCGCTTTTTCCACAGCCGAATTGTGGCAATCGATGCTTGAGTGTATCCGCCCGGCTCTGTTTCTGTTCCGAGGGCTTTGAGGGAGCTGATGGTGTTGGTCGTCAACAGACCACCGACATATTCGCCGGGAAGACCGGCCAAATCGAGAAAGCACTGAAAGACGCGCAGGCCCCGTTCAGGAAAATCAGACTTCGCCGATTGGCATTTGCCAAATCCTTTGAAGGCAGTGCTCCCAAGAAGGATGTCTCCGTAAAAGTCAAAGATTGCCGGGTTCGCGGTTGGACCGAAGCAGTCATGGATGCTGCCGATTGTCTTCACATTCGCATCAAGTACGCGACCATCGGAGGCGGCCGTAGCTACCGACCGGAACGTAAACCAATCTTCCACCGTGGCATGGTCAACGCCGGTCCTTGCTTTCGCGCAAAACTCCGTCGGTTCCATTCGGGATTCACGAACAGAACGCGCGATGTAAATTTCCTCCACTTCCGTTGGCGAAGGCCGCAGGGTTGCCTGAGCTGCCTTGTCTCGAATGTTCTCTGCCGCTATGGAGGCAGCTATTGGCGACGACACAAGGGTAGCAGCCGACGCCATAGCGGTCAGGAATGCACGAGTCATGATTCTCCTCCATGGCTTGATCAAAGCGGCGCGTTCGATCGGATGTTATTCGTTCATCCAATATTCCGTTTCGACCGGGCCCCAGCGACATCGATGCTCGCTTTCGCAAGCCGCGCCGGCTGAGTACCGCCCGGCCGACGCCATGCTGTGGGCGGCCCGGAATCGAACGTGGCAAGCCCGTTTCCGCGTGGGTGCCGGCCATGCGCGCGATGGCGTAGCACGGGTAATTTCCAGCCTATTTTTTCACGTTGATGACGAGATCCCCATATTGATCCGCGCCGGTTTCAGGTGGTCCTACACGTACGCCGCTCAAGGTGCCGTCGCCCTTCGCACCTTCGAATCGTCCCTTGCCGCCCAGGACGCTGACCGATCCCGTAAACAAGCTTGTTGTGCCGTCGGGTTTGGTTGATCCGGTCGTTTTATACCAAAGAACCGAGCCGTCCTTGAGAGTGAGATTAACGTAGGACAAAAACGAACCCGCACCCTTGATGTAATCGGATGTGACCGTCCAGTACACGGTGCCGACCGATCCGTCGGGAAACGAAGCAAGACCGGACCACCGGGAAAGTCCCGCCACATGACCATCGGCGTCGCCGACCTCCTGGCTTTGGAAGGAAGTTGCGTGCCCGAAGTAACGGAATTTTACGGCTTCATCCGCTTTCGCCATGCTGATCGCACAAAAACCGATGAGGCCAGTGGCCGCCATCGCAAGAATGCTACGCCGATTCATCATGTCCTCCTGCTGGTTGCCTCAAATGGTTCGCGGGACAATGCCGCAAATCCAAGGTGTGTTGATCTTCGAAATGCTGGCTCGCCGACGGCATCACCGCTGCGCGTGCCTACGGCGGTTCCCGGTCGACTGGAATCACTTGTAGGGTGGGCAAAGCGAAGCGTGCCCACCGCCAAGGCCAGAATCGTGTTGGTGGGCACGCTTCGCTTTGCCCACCCTACGAGCCTGTGAATCTTTCAATTTTCTCGATTCTGACCTGAGTCAAATCAATAGCTTAGCAGGCACGAAAACACGAAAATCGGAAAGATTCACATTCTCTACGCCGCGTCCATCTCATCGAAATCTGCTTTAACTCCTGGCTCGATCAACTCCCGGAACCCCATCGATGTCCCAATTCATGTCCCTTGCCGCCGCCGTGGAGGCGCATGTTCGCGACGGCGACGCGGTGGCCATGGAGGGATTTACCCATCTCATTCCCCATGCGGTAGAAGATTTGTAATAACTTATTGAAATCACTGCATCATTTTCAATTCCTTGCAATGTCGGTTGCCTTTTGATAGCCTTTCGTCACGGTTCGATCCGACGCGAGAGGCCCGACACATGGCAAGCATTACAAAGCTTAAAGAGAGAAAGAAAAATCCCTTTCGTGCTCAAGTTAAGAAGAAAGGATACAAGACCCTAGTTGCTTACTTTCAAACTTGGGAGCTTGCAGATGAATGGTGCCAAGACAGAGAACAGGAAAGAACACGTCTAGATAAGGGAATGGTGCAAACTAAAGAACATTTGCAAAAGAAGACAGTAGCCGATTTAGTTACTGAGTACATCAAAAAGAGAACTTATAGGAAAGTATCGGCTGATACTGAGACAACAGTGTTTGAACGTCTTCTATCTTTCAATAATTTAGGAGATAGACGTTTAATTGCTTTCAAGAGACAAGATGCATGGGATTTTATCGAGTATTTGGAAAATAATAATCAATGGATAAGTAAGCCATACATCTTTAAGGGTAAGTTGATTGAACCATCTAGACAGCCTAAACATCTTAAACCTGCAACGATTATACGGTCAATCCGTGTTCTTAGTCATATGTGGAAAGAGGCAGAGCTAAAATGGAGAGGGTTCGAAGAATTACCTAATCCTTGGATTGGTGTCAAACCATCTCAACCTATTAAAGAACGTAAACGTAGATTAAGACCTGGTGAATTAGACAAGCTTATAGAAGCATGTAAAGGCTGTAAAGATAATTATTATCGTTTATATGCTCCATTTGCTATTTACTTAGCGATTGAAACAGGTATGCGTCTTCAAGAAATATTCAATCTGCGTTGGGAAGATATCAACTTGGAGCAAAGACGTATTCATATAAGACACACGAAGACAGATTACAAACGTAAAACAGATGGACGTTGGATCGTATTAACTGTCTTAGCTACAACTCATTTAATGAAGCTTGGCAGTATTACTAAATTTCCAAAAGACGGAAACATATTCCCTATGTCTACCGATAAATTCAAAGAGGCATGGGCAAGCATAATCCAAAGGGCAGGTATTCCGCTTCAATACAGAGACTATAGAATACCTAATTCTGAGACTATTGTCGAAAAAGATGGAGAGGGACTAACGTTTCATGACCTACGTCGAGAGGCGGGAAGTAAATTTAAGCGTTGTCTCACAGTAGATGAAATAGGAGCAATGTTAGGTCATGGCGATAAGACTGTGACTGAGATATATCTACACTATGATGATGATGATTTAACAGTAATACAGGATAAGTTAGACAGATATGCGCTCGGAGGTTTTACATTTAAGGAAGCCTTAGATAAAGGCATGGTCTCAATAACTCCTGATTATCAAAAGATGTTTATACAGACGTGGGAGGAAAGACAACACAAACCTGGAATGACAATAGACCAGATAAATGAAATATCACGATATAAAACGCTTGAGGACGGAAAACCCCGTAAGATGTTAACAGAGGACCACCTTAACACAGATAAACTGAAGAAACAAAGTGGTAAGTAACCATGTGGACATTAATTATCTTTTCGCTAGGTGTCGGCAGCAATCAACTTACCACTTGGCAGTGGCAGTTAGGGAAAGTCACAGGGTTTAGTAGTAACTATGCATGTGTGAGGAAAGCGGAGGAGGTAGTTAGGAACATACCTGGAATATATGTTCACTGTATCCAGGTGAAGACGAGCGACTATCTACAAACAATGGAGTCAGAACCAGAGAAAGGAATGTAGCTATGTCTGATAATACTTCTCTAATGCCTTACTTGGTAACTTTTATTGGAGGTCTGGTTAGCGGCTTGATCGGTCCTCTTGTTTTAGCATGGCGCAAAGATAAGTCTGAAGAAAAGAATAAACGACGGGAAAAGTACGAGCAGTTTGTAACTACACTGTACGAAAATGATCATTGGATAAAAACAATATCTCGAATTAAGATCGAGAAAAGTGGTGAAACAGAACTACCTCCGCCACATGCTAAACTAGAGGCACTTTTACATGTATATTTTCCTGATCTTGATGAAACCATAAGCCATCTGATTAGAGCTGTGGACCGTTATCTAGCTATGATTCATATAAAGGAAGTACAAATGCGATCTACAACGAGGCCATTATCGGCTCAAGATCAAGAAGACCTTAATAACTCTGAGCGGGAATATTCTCGTTCTCTTGTCGAATGCTTAGACATCCTACGCCAGTATGCCAAGAAAGAGTTTCCAATTAATAAGACGAACGAGTCATCAAAAGGAACAAACAGGATTTCTAACTATTAACTATCTAAAAGAAAGTTTCTTTTGTTCATGTTCTTAGAAAACAACAGACTAAGCATGCTTTTCTGTATCTATAAATTTTTTACGAGATTAATTTAAGCTACAGTTCATTGCGCCGACCGACCGGGGGCCGACCCCCTTATGCCGGCATGCCACCGGGGGTGGTTTAAGAATAGTATAACGTCTAATCTCTAATGAGATTAAACATAGAAACTAATCTAATTAATAACAGTAATCTAAAGATAGCAATATATGAGAAGGGAATAGCAACAGTGGTGCTGTTAAACTATTATAATACTAATTGCATACCAGAACTATAACCTATATAAATGTTTATTAACCTAAGTAGGTCTCTGGAGCAATGCATTAACGAATCGCTCTGGGTCGTAGACATGCATTCATGGGAGAGTCAATCCGTCGCACTTTTGAGACAAATACAAGTAGATTGCCTATTGGTTTATTCAATTAGATTAGCTATCTTAGTCATGCTCAATCATGAGTCATAGGAGTTGGTCAGATGGCAAAGCCTAATGGAGCTACGAAAGATATCTCTCAAATGACCGATGCGGAGATTGCAGCTTATATGCAAATGCGGAAAGCAGAGCAGGCTAAGCTTGTTCGTGAGAACGGGGTTAAGGCAAAAGCAGAGCTAGAAGCCTATTGCCTTGAAAAATACAAGATGTCTCTTGCTGCGATCTTCACGTCATCGGCCAATGGTGGCGCCGGCCCCAAGAGCTATAAGAACCCGGAGAATGGTTCGATCTACACGTACAGCGGACGTGGCAAGGTTCCGGGATGGCTGAAAGGACCGGACAACAAACCGAACCCGGCTTACTTACATCAAACCAACTAGCTCTCCGATCTACATCTACAACTAAATAGACCCGGTCAATCGCCGGGTCTTTTCTTTTGTCTGAATGCCGGGGCCAGAGGTCGCCAGAGCGTCACCCATGCGTCCGATCAATCGGGAGGTAGCTAGCTAGGGTCGATAAGAACGACGCTCTGTGAGCCTCCTAGAGGATAGGTAAACAATGCTGACATGAGTCAACCGGACGCATCGTATTCCGACCGACATTCGTCCATAACTTTTGAATAACGGACAATTTGGGAATGCCTGTCAAACCGGGGTTTCTGTTGTCCACATCTTATGTCCATAATTGGAGGTTAAATCCAATGACCGTCTATGGATATGCCCGTGTGAGCACGGACGGACAGACACTCGATAACCAGCTTGCCCAGCTACGTGCGGCCGGTGCAGAGAAGGTTTTCAGTGAGAAGGTGTCCGGTGCCAAGACGGACCGTGCCATGCTCCAGAAAGCTCTAAACGCGCTTGGCGAAGGTGACGTTCTCCTAGTCACCAAGCTAGATCGATTAGCTAGGAGCACAAGAGACTTGCTCAATACTCTTGCTTTAATCAGCGAAGCAGGCGCAGGGTTTAAGGTTCTAGATAACCCTGCAATGGACACAACTAATATACACGGTAAGTTACTTGTCAGTGTTCTAGGTGCAATAGCAGAGTTTGAACGTAGCTTGATTGTAGCTAGAACCGGGGAAGGCAGAGCTAGAGCTATGGCTAATGGGGTTAAGTTTGGTCCTAAGTACAAGCTTACTCCACATCAAAAGCAAGAGGCTATTAAACGTAGGGAAACCGGAGAGACGCTGACCGATATAGCTAGATCATACAACGTTAGTCACCAAACTATTATGAGACTATAATCTATTGCCTAGCTGGAAACGGCTGTGAAACGCTTCACTGCGTTTCGCGTTAGGCGTTTGTCTATTGTAATGGTGCAATAGGCGGGACCGACCTACGGATGAAACCCGCAAGCCGGTCCCTAACCATCAAACCCTAAGCGGAGGGTTCAATGGCTAAGAGGATGTTTAGCAGGAACGATATCGATTCGCTAGCGCAGAGGCTGGAAGATCGGTCTTGGTCCCGGATGTTTAACGACATGCCAGAGCTACAAAGGGATATGCGTAGCGCATCCAAGCTACTGCGGTTCATGATTGAAAAGGGAATGCCTATTACTCCTATTGAGATTGACAATGGGGGTAACTAGCAATGGTTATCAACCGAAGTAAACAAGAGGATAGCCGCAATGCCTTGTGGGTTATCTTATCCCATAAAACAAAAACAGGGGAGATTGAGATAGAAAGGAGGCTAGCTCCTTCTCCGGAAGATGCACCAAGGATAGCAGTCTTGTTGTTATGCTCTAGAAACAAGCTAGAGCATGGCGACATTCTCCGCGTTCTGTGGTCTGCACCTTGGAACAAGAAATAGAAACAACTAATACATACATAACTAAAGCCCGGTATTTATTGCCGGGCTTCTTTATTGGGAGCAGCGAAGCCGCGAACCTATCACTCAATTGCGCCACTGGCAACCGTTAGTAGCTATAGTAGAACTTGCTTCGATCGGTTTGAGGTTCTATAAGAAGAACATAGATAATAAGAAAGATAAAATATAAAAAATAAACAATATATAGCTTAGCGCCGCTGTCGTATTGAGTACGTAAGAGGCGTAATATTGCCAGATATTGATAGCTTTATATAAGAAAATAGATAAATATATACCTTAGTAGAGCCGCTAAAGCGTACGTTGTACGCCTTTCGGCGGTATACTAACGTATGCTTACCCGCTAGAATGGCGTATTATATCCATGCTTACCCGCCAGATCAGTAAGAATAAGATATGCTTACCCGCCAGAAACCGGTAAGCATGAGCTGTGTTTTAGCTGAAAACCGGTAAGCATGAGCTATTATTGCTCATAAATCAGGTAAGCATAAGCTATAGCCTCAAACTCCCGCAGTAACGCCTCTAGGAGATACGGCGGAATAGCGAGGTTTGCGAGGGTCTTACATACAATAGAAGCCCTAACGCTACGTAAATTACGTCAGAGCTTCTATTATGTCCTAGTTAGAAAAGATTAGAACGAACTAATTTTAATTATGTTTATTGTCCGCCAGTAATCGTCCCTGTTACATTTAGAAGATGTCGGAGGTGGAGGGATATTCAGTTAGTTGTTTACTATTAGAACAATAGACGAATTTTAGTTATTTATTGTTCTTAAGTCAAGGTTTTCTTACATCGGTGCAGGAAGTGTAGGTTTAGTATCTAAGTGTAGTAGGACGCCTATATGAGAGATAGGATAGCAAACCTACACCATCTGCACCAATCTTCATTCTTCCCCTTCTCCCACATGCGGAGCGCGGAACCGATAGGCAGTAAATGCCCATCCTTTTTTTGTTCTTTTACTATAAACTCCCCTTTCTTCCATGTTGTCTCTAAAATGATATTGGCCTACGGGAGTTTCGTTAGCTCCAAGACACCATTGTACGTAGTCCTCATAAATAGTCTGGACAAGTATTGTCGAAACACCGTCTCTTATTAGATTCTCCCTAATGTATATCGAGAGCTTGTCGTTAGTGTCCCGATATTTCTGGATTGCTTCGTTAACAACCTCTGGCGTTTCTGGTAGTCCATTCTCAAGATATTCGTACGCACCGTTTACAAGCCATGTGAATATACCGTCACATTCTTGTCTTAATGTATCTTTTAGTTGTTTGTCTTGTTCTTCCCCTAAGAAATTCTTAGTGAACGGGACAGGTTTAACCCGCTCCCACATAGCAATAGTAGCATCTTTGATTGCAGGAAAATGATTGCAGGCAAGCCATATTGTATGTGTCGGTTCAAACTCAAAGTTATCTCCGTATAGCTTCGCACCTACAAGCTTGTCACCTCCGGTTAATGTTTTAATCAATGCCTCATTAAACCTAGTGCTATCCGAGGTTTCAGAGGCTATGATAAATCTCTTGCCTTTGAGGTTGCCTTTAGCTTCCTTGACGCGGACATTAGAGATATTCTTCTCTAAGAATGTATCAAACTCGGCAGTCAGAGCGTAGTCACCAAGAACGTATCCAATTGTTTCAAGTAAAGTACCTTTACCGTTCCTTCCATTGCCATGACATAAAAAGAAACAGTGCTCTTTAGTGAGACCCATTATCGAGTAACCGAGAGCAACATGGATGTAATTAAGAAGCTCCACATTACTATCGAATATCTGGAACAGGAAATCAATCCATCGGGGACATTGCGCATCTTCTTTATAATTTGCATTCGTTCTTTTAAGATGTAGGTCATCTGTCGAATGGTCTTTAAGTTTCTTAGTTCTTAAATCTAGAACACCGTTCTTACAGTTAATTGCATAGTCATCAGCGTCGAATGCATTGATAGAAACATTCATGAAATCTTTAGCGATATCCGCCATGTTGCGTTGATAGGTTCTACTTTCAGACCCAGCGGCCCAATAGCTTAATTTCTTCCTGTCTTCTTTGTCCTTACAAGCGGCAGCCTCTTTGTAAATGTTTCTCACAACAGGTCTAGTGAGGCGAAACAAATCGGCAAATTGCCATCCGGTTTTATCCTTAAAGATAATCCATTTCTTTTGTTCAGAAATGTATTTTACAGTATCCTTATGCCAACGTTGAAACCTTTCAGCATTAGCATTATCCGTACATAGTAAACCTATGTCGTTTATAAATTCGTTCATATATTCCTTTTCTCTGCCAACGATTGGGCTACAGATGGCAGGATATAATTATAGTTATTCAAGATAGCATAATATTTTTATTAATGCAAATGTGTTTATTCTTTAATCAGAATGGTGCATCTTCAATTCGAGGTCCAGGTGGAACATCGGGCATAGGTGCTCTTGATAGTTTACTCTCATGACCTAGCTTGTAACCTTCCTGAAAGCCTAACGAGTATCCATCGTTATATTGCTTCTTGTAATCACATCGCAGGAATTTTCTTGTTGTCATTTAATCCTTTCAAATAAAAAGGCGCTGATTAGCCTGCGACAACTAACCAACCCCTTTGCAACAGCATGTTGCTGTTAATGGAATTATATGGTAGCAGCAGGTTATGGTACTGTATCGGCCGAATCCTGCTTTGGACGCAGGGTCTCGGTCAGGGGGCAAGATATGGTAGACCCAGACAAAATGTCACTGTTAGACCAAATGTGGGCACTCTTCATGAATGCTCCAGTTTTGTTCATCCTGACTTTTCTTTCGCCCATAGGTGGTCTGATTTGGTTGGCATGGTTGGCGCGGGGGTCTTACGAAAAGAAACATAGAGATACCGTTGACGCGCAGTTGGCTCTTGCAAGAGACCAAGTGAAAGATGCGAAAGAGAGAATGGAGACCGCAAAAATAGATAACCATGAGCTGAAAGAAAAACTTGCTCAGTTTATTTCAATAGACCCGCAAGTACTTACCATTCGAGACCTGGCTAATGGGACTGCTTCCGCGATTGATGAAGCTTTGATAGCCAATAATGAATTACGATCAACTTTGAACCAGGACTTTTATTTTCACATTGATCCCGAAGGGTTCAAGTCGTGGTGGGATCACATATCCTCTGCACTTAGAAAACAAATGACTTGGCAAGATCGCATTTCAGGGTGTTTTGGTGATAAAGGCGGCTGGTTTGCTGTCCATCCCTTAGATAAGAAACGGGCGGAACAACTAATCAAGGAGGCTAAAGCCGATGGCGCATCATGGGAAGATTTCGAAAAAGAGATAGAGAAATATCTAAACGAGCATGTGACAGCGAAAGATGGAGTAAGAGAGGTTCTTCTAACACACGCAAGGAAGACACTGCGTAAAATGTGGGGGTCACGTTAACGTATATATCTTCCATATGACATCTCCGTGCAGGGAATTAGGAAGTACCTTCGTATCAGTCCTAATCGGGCTAATAGGTCGAGATCGTTTCTTTTTCGTCTCAATCCGATTCACCGGAACACCAATAGATAATTCCTCAATTAGCTTCCGAGCTTCCTGCTTACTCAATGCTGGTAAGAAACCTTTCGTTCTCAATCTCCATAGCTTGTATGATCGAAACTTAGTAGTCTGCCAATTCATACTCCGTGCGTCCAGGACGGTCCAGGATGCGTCCGATCTGCGACCCTCACTACCCTACGTCTCTGCTCTGAAACACGCACCAGCGACCTTCCTAGACGTCAAAAACACGTGCTCTGCCTACCGATCACGGTAGAGAGGTTGTCTAGAGGCTTTGGTGTAAGCAGTAACCGGACTATTGACCTTACGTCTAAGTTTCCTGTTGCTTGTCTTTCTTCTCATAGTTAGTTAGTCCGTGCAAAGCTATAGTCCCTGCTCACATTAGAACCTACTGGTTTAGCTCTCTCAGGTTTCTTGATTGGAGATTTCTTTAAGCCTGCTTTAGAGACGTGAGCGACTTGCTTACCTTTCGGTTTTACTTTACTCATTGTCTTAGGCAATTGCTTTTCCTTTCTTACTTTTCGTCCATTGCCTATCGTGAGCATTGATCTTTTCAAAATAATCGATATCACCATGATGGACGATATGTCCTTTCAGGTCAGGATGGTTCTTATTGTATTCCTTGATAGCTTTGCTATGTCTCTCTTGTGCAGCATTTGCTGCATTACTAACTAAAGCTTCTCGATAGCTTTGCTTTTCTGCTTTGCTCATACTCTTATTTCGCAGATAATGGGAGTGTGTCAGATATAGAAAGCCATCGGATGTTCCTATAACCATTTATTTGTTCTCAATAGGCTCTTAAGAGCCTGTTTGAAAATGAATGAATCCTACCGGACCTAATTGCTTAGGTTTCAGAGGACAGAACCAATTCCGTATCAGTCTTATAAACATATTAATAAACCGTATTAGGTTCTGGATTAGGTATATTCGGTTCAGATGCCGGTCCTACATTAGGAGTAGATGCCGGTCCAATTGGGCCACGCTTTAACGGTCCAATAGACTGACCATAGTCACTATCGCTAAAAGAACTAGCCGCTCTCTGCATAGGAGTAAGCGTATGTTTATGTGGTTTGATAGATACTTTAGATTTCATAATTAACCTGCCCTATATCCATGATCGAATGTTATATGCCCAAGATTACCTAGAGAACCCTGCTTAGAGATGTTGGCATTGTCTGCCTCCGTATGCATCTTAGTCGCCGGAGATTTATGGTAAGAAGGAACAGGCAGTGTACCTTTATCGTCCACAGTACCGCGATAGCTACCGATTTCCATATTAGTCCTATTCATAGCATCGGGTGCATCAATAGATACAGTAGCAGTCTGCCATTCTGGAATAATAGCTTTACCTTCTGCTTTCCGGTCTGCTTGTGCATCATACGTGCATTCAAATACAGGGTTATAAGGTCTATCGCTTGGACTACCATAACGCATCGCGTCATAGGCTTGTGCGTCCTGACCTCCTTCACCTGTAACTGTAGTATTCATAAGTTCTCTATTCTCATTGACTTTAGGTGCCTTTACCTTAACGTCATTAGATTCCCCTTCATTGGGGAATAGAGGTCTAGTAGCTATAGTCGTTCCGACGGGAATAACGGATTGAAGCCTCTTTGTTGCTTTGTTCGTGGTTGCCTTAGTTGTTTTAGTTGTGACTTTTGCAACGCCCTTTGCGTTGCTGTTAGTTCGTGTTGCCATAGTGTATTATTATTTCCTTTTTAATGTTATCTTAGTTTATCTTAGTTGTTTACTTAGATTTATCTAAGTTGCTGGTTGCCAGCTACGTTAAAGCGTAGCGGGTCTGTTTTGTAATTAGTTATTTGTTGTAGAGGAGCTGTAGTTATTCCGACTTTAGGAACGATATAATCCCACTCATGAACTATTCTTGACCAATCTCGGTGTGTGTCTGGATCAATTAAATCCCTATCTCTAGTTGTTGCACGATGACTGTCAGAAAGAACAAGATTAGTTTTTCTTAGATTGAAACGATCTCTGTCTCGATGATAAACACCTTCCCCCGGTCCGGCATTCATAATAAGACGTGCTACTGGTAAATGTCGTTTAGCTTTAGACGCCCATACTGTAACTCTGCCATCCTTGTCTAATCTCCATATCTCACTAATACCTAAATCCATTAGTGTATCGTAATCACGTTGATTGATAACAGCACATATAGAAGGCGTGTCATCGTCCACCGGGACTAAGGCAATAGGAGTCATGACCGTAGTAGGTTCGTTGTCTAGCTGATGAATGATCTTACGTTGTGGTCTCTTGTACATTCGCTTCGCTCATACCGCCTCGCTACGCTCGGCTAAGCCATTCTGTCCGTTGATATGCTCTAATGTTTTGTGGAGAGCATTGTATAAATCAATTTGTTGTTGTGCTTTGCTTAACCCCTTAAATGATCCTCCTGATAATCCTTCTACTTCCTTTCCATTCTTGTTGTAGATTTTATAAGTTGTATAGGATAAATCTTGAATAATAAGAAAGCCACCGTATTCTGTCGTAGTATCATAAAGGTATCTTACACCTGGATTATCGAAATTATCTTTCAACCGTTTTATAATATCGGTTTGTTCTTTCTGTCGTTGTTCTATTCCAGCTACACGTTCCTCTAGAGTTTCCCAACCTTCACCTAATCTGACTTTATATTGGTCTGGAATAGGGTTTCCAAGTTGTGGTTTCATGTCCATTAAATTAGACTTTCCAATTCATCATTAGTGAAGACATTTTCAAGACGACTAGCAGCCGCATGGCTGCGGCTAACTTGGACATTTGTATTAGAAGAAAGAGGCATAGTAGATAGTCTCTGCATCTGACGTTCCAATTGTTCAGTAGTAGGAGTTACGAGAGGGAGAGCATCTTTCATAGACTGGACATAGCTAGGGTCAGATAATTCCGGATATCTCCTAGACATACCTTCTCTTAAGTCGGCACCGGGTCTAGGTGGTCTATCTTTAAGAGACTTCTTATTATTTTCTAGATCGTATTCAAACTCAGCGGCTAATCGTTTATTAATTTCTAATTCTCTATCCAATGTTATCTTTCCTTTCTTCGAGCTTTGCTCTATAGTTATGGTCCAAACTACAATAAGTTAGAGTAGTTCTATTTGAATCTTACCATAAGTATCTCGTAGTTGTCAATAACTATATTAGCTTATAGAAGAAATAAATTAGTATACTTCCTATTGACAAAGGAGTATCTAAGTGAGACGCCCCACATGGATAATACTTAGTTAGTTGTATTAAGTAGTTATTGTTGTTTAGTTGTTATTGTTGTTATACAAGAAGAAAAGGAAATTGAAGATTAATGGAAAATAATAAACGAGACCCTAAAGCCTTCTACCATTACGGTCCTATACCAGGAGATGATACAGATAATCCGGTGTCATTCTACAAAGATCACTTTTCTAGCGATACACTGTTAGGCTTTGACTTCGTAGAGTTTCTACAGAGACGCCATTTCATCGGACTAATCTCAAGAGACATGTACGCCTTACTTGTCCCTATTCAGAATGCCCTAGAGGAATGTCTGCTATGGTCTGGGCAAGATATAAGCAGAGATCAATTACTTAAATACCTTAAGGCAAATGATATTCATGTCTTCAGCGATATAGATGATTTCACAAAGACAAAAAACGAGTATCAAAAGACACTCAAACAAAGAAAGGAAATAGAAATACCTATGGCACCTCGATTACAACAGATAGCAGACGCTCTAGAAGTCTCTAAACACAGAATGTCCTATGACGGTACGACACTAATTGGAAAGAACGGTACAGTCAAATATGATGATACTTACTGGCATATCTCTATCAAAGGCAAAAGCAAAAGACATTTCAGTAGTATCAAAAAGAAACTATCTTTCATGGACATGGTGAGAGATGGAAATGAAGAAGGACAGTTTCGTTTAGATCGAATGCCTACCTCTGCACAAGCTGAATTAATTAGAGAAACAATAGGCTTTAAGAAACGTCCTGACGCACAAACTCCAAAGGAGTTTGGCAACGTCTCGCCAAAGGCGGACATAGCAAGGACCTCCCAAAGTGTAGCGTTTGTCGCTACGCAAGAGCATAGCTCGATATCTGAAAATACTATCTAATCCTCTACTTTCCAGATAATAACAATATAGTCTTAATAGCATAACAGACTATATTTTACTTACGCTATGTCCTAGTACCAGGATCGTACGAAACCACTCTGTTAGCCACGCCAGACGTTCTAAAACCGTTACTGGTGAGTTATTTTAATAGGGAGGTAGTATGCCAGCGGAGAGAAAAAGGCTTGCTACATCTTCTATAAGCATTCGACGGTACAAGAGGCTAGGTGATTGGAAATAGAACCTTGACGATTGCAATCCACGTCGTGAGGGCTACTATTTTCGTGATATAAGTAGTAACCTAAAATGAGTGCGCCAAGTGCGATTACGATCATCATAACGTTGGTAAACTCAAAACCACGTATGTATGGTTTTTTTTCTATTTTCATTCCAAGCGTCTTCCAATCCGTTGAACCAAAGATATCTAAGTTCGCATTATCTAGCCTCACTCTGGCGGCACCAAGGTCATGTTGAATTCGGCACAATAGACAAATGCCATAAAGAGCAGCCAGAGCGATGACCGCCATCAAAGAATAGATCTGGTCCCGTGATAGCTCCTTTGCCGACAACGCGAATATAGCGCCGTAAATGATACCCACATATTTAGTAACCGTCCATTGCTGTTGTTTTAGAAAGGTAACCTGGTCATAAAGCCTTTTGTGGACATCTAACGCTTGTGGTGTGAGGTCAGACTTCGAGGCTTGGTTAATCGGTCCAGATCGTGTATCTGGTTCACGTTCGTCATCCCAATGGAATAACCACTTGTCGAATAACCACTTGCATATCTTGCACACCCACATAACCACCTCCCTAGGAGCTATCAGCCATGAAATATCCGCCAAGCTATTGCAGTAAGGATCAATGCCACAGGAAGAGCCAATAGGATAGCGACTACCCCCTTAGCTGAAAGCTTGAAGGTCAGGAAGCTAAATAGCAATTCAGGACGAGGGGGGCCGGGCATGGCGACGCTCTCCATATGAAGCAGCGTCTTCCTATTAATACGATTAAAGGCCTCTTGCATAGCCGCCAAAACGCAACTTTCTCGGTAGTCACATGACTACACTGAGTTGTAGGGATTGCTGCTCTGTCCACATTCATCAATAATAGAACAGATGGAGAACATAGGCAAGAGACCAGAGCGGTTATCGCTTGGCGCGAAATCGCAGGGGGCGGATTGTAGCTCCTAAGACCGCGTAGGAAGGTCGTACAGAGCGTTTTTGCTTCGGAGAACTACCAGGGGCGGCGAAGCGAAACGACGCTCTCTAGCGCCCTATGGGCGCGTCGTCGCAACGCGAGGCGTTGCTTGGTAACGCTTCCTAGCTTATGGACAAAAGAAAAGCCCCATTGCTGGGGCTGATCTTTAGGTAAACTAGGCTTTAGGCTTTCTGTCTTCTCTTTGTTGTTGATATTTCCGGTGGCCTATTTGGTGAAATTATTCTCGCTTTTTCTTCGTCATCAAGATGGGGGTATAAAGACGCTCTCTCTTCATCGTTTAACATCGTAAAGAAAACGTTCTCTTCGTCGGCAGCTAATTCCCTTCTATAGAACTCATACCGATCTTCAATAGTTAATATCTCACGATATGTTTCGAGAAAAAGTTGTGCATTGTCTGTAAATGTACTACCATTAGTAAACGGAGATATATAAGAGGTACCCTCTAAGGTACCCTCTGCGGTACTCTTTACCACCTCTGACCTATCTTGTGCCGCATCCTCTTTGGTCCAATCGAACTTTATATCGTCATCCTCGTAATTTCGTTCTATCTTCATTTGATGTTTGAAATTCTTATACCGTTCTACATAACTTTGAGTGTCGTCTTTGAACAACATATTCCCGTTTTCATCTAACTTGAAATCCCAGAACTGACTTTGAGATATTTTCCTTGCTTGAACAAATGGCGTATCAAGAATACGCTGTAGTCTTATCTTAGTTCTCATAAGGTCGTTACGTGCCTTATTAAATAACTTTACAGCAAGAGCGTAAGATTCGTATCTTTCCTTAACGTTAGCATCAGACGCAAGTTTCTGCTTACTAACGAAACGGGTTTTAATTCTATCTTTTGTAGGTTCCTGTTTTAGAAGACTTGTAAAGGTATCGAGAGCAGCAATCTTTGCATCGCGTGGGGTTTGCCTTAGTTGCTTGGACATAACGTCATTCCTTTTGAGTTGGATTGAGAACGAGCCTTCCCGACATGGGGAAAAGTGGTAGCCATTTGGTTGCCCGACAACTCCTTGAAATGCTTAAATCGGCTGTCGGACGTATCGAGAAATACCCGATAAAATGGGCTCTTCTGCGATGACGGATCACATTCCCCATGCGGCCGGCCATGAGGTGATCCGCCAGCGCCGGCGGCATCTCACCGTCATCCGCATGACGCCGGACCTCATCTACGACCAACTCATCGGCATGGGCTGCGTCGACAAGGTGGTGTTCTCGTGGTGCGGCAATCCGGGGGTCGGCTCGCTGCACCGCATGCGCGACGCCATCGAAAACGCCTGGCCGCAGCCGCTCGCCTATGAGGAGCATTCCCACGCCGCCATGGCGAACGCCTACGAGGCGGGCGCCGCCGGCCTGCCGTTCGCGGTGTTCCGCGGCTATATCGGGGTGGACCTGCCCAAGGTGAACCCCAATATCCGCAGCGTCACCTGCCCGTACACGGGAGAAAAACTCGCCACCGTGCCGGCGATCCGCCCCGACGTGGCGATCATCCACGCCCTGCGCGCCGACCGCGCCGGCAACGCGCTGCTGGAGGGCATCATCGGCGTGCAGAAGCAGGCGGTGTTGGCGGCAAGACGGTCGATCGTCACGGTGGAGGAAATGGTGGAGG
>Ga0075030_100001971_pt1 | contig 18593 bp, 19 predicted proteins | sample LitLauG_LLR_2012_FD_71393 | JGI IMG/M metagenome (GOLD analysis project Ga0075030, IMG submission 71393) | Freshwater sediment microbial communities from Pennsylvania, USA - Little Laurel Run_MetaG_LLR_2012 | ecosystem: Environmental > Aquatic > Freshwater > Creek > Sediment | place: USA...
GTTGCTGCGTCAGGCTTTCGCCCATTGCGCAAGATTCCCCACTGCTGCCTCCCGTAGGAGTCTGGGCCGTGTCTCAGTCCCAGTGTGGCTGATCGTCCTCTCAGACCAGCTACCCGTCGTCGTCTTGGTAGGCCGTTACCCCACCAACAAACTGATAGGCCGCGAGCCCCTCCCGAAGCGGAATCCATTTCCTCACATGACCATGCGATCTCGTGAGGGTATCCGGTATTAGCACCGGTTTCCCGGTGTTATCCCAGTCTTCGGGGCAGGTTGCTCACGTGCTACTCACCCGTTCGCCACTAGGTCTTCTCCAGTGTTGCCACCGAATGAACCTCGTTCGACTTGCATGTGTTAGGCACGCCGCCAGCGTTCGTCCTGAGCCAGGATCAAACTCTCCATCAAGACTTCACTCGGGCACGAGGCCCTCGAGAAATCAGAGAGCCAGCCGGATTGACTCTGCTTCCGACTGGCAACACCCCGACCAAGGTCGAAGTGCCACTTGTGTAATTGACGCACGGCAAGACGGGACAGATCCCATCGAGCCGCCCGCACTGGCTTTTGGCTCTCGCTCTTCCGTTTTCAAGGAGCGACCGGACACGCGCCCGGAGGCGGAGGTGTCTGGTTCTCGTTTGGACCGTGCGGGACCCGGAGGTCCGACACGTCCTGTTTCCGCTTCCCGGACTGGTCCGGTGGGCGGAAGGGGAACATTACCAGCAACCAGCGTGGACGTCAAAGCGCCCCCTGCAGGTGCCGTCAGGAGCCCTCCCCGGGCTCCCGCAAGCTGAACCGCCAGCGGCGGTCCCTCTCTTTGGAGATCCCGATCCTAGGCGAGCTCACGATCGACTCGAGCGCGCCCACGGAACCATCGCCGAGTCGCACCGCCGCGGTCGGCGCGAGGAGGTCGAGCCCGTCATGGGCCCTGGTGAGAGCCAGGCCCTGGCAGACCCGGCCCGGACCGTCGAGGCGGCCGCGAGGGTCCGTTCGGCCCCGTCGCGTGGCGACCAGGTCGGCGCCTGCGAGGACCTCGACGCCGCGGACGAGTACCGCGGCGGCCTCACCCTCGGGACCGCACACCACGTTGGCGCAGTGGTGGATCCCGTAGCTCAAATAGACGTACAAGGTCCCTGGGGGCCCGAACATCGACGCGTTCCTCGCGGTGAGACCGCGGTGCGCATGGCTTGCGGCGTCCTCGGCTCCCCCGTAGGCCTCGACGTCGACCACCCTGACGACGACGTCGCGGGAACTGAGGAGCGCCCCGAGGAGTCGTTGCGCCACGAGCTCGGGGGGACCGAGCAAGTCGTCGCGCGTCACGCCGTGTCGAGGCGCCTCGGGAGTGCGTCGAGTCTCGTGCGAACCGACGCGAGTGCGGCCTCGAGCGCCTCGCGCTGTGCGGGGGCGGGAACTGGCCCCGCACCGCCCGGCGTGGTCCTGCGAGCGACCGCTGTTCCCGGCGAGAGCAGCATCGCCGCATCGGCCCCGAGCCCGGGCGCATCTCGAACGAGCGTCGCCAAGTCGATGCCGGACGCACTGGACTGCGCGACGAGCTCCGCGACGACGCGGTGTGCCTGGCGGAACGGTGTGCCCCGGGCGACAAGCCATTCGGCGACGTCGACGGCGGCGGCGGCGGCGGCAGGGTCGTCGGCGGCCGCGGCCATCCGCTCGGTGTCGAACTGAAGCGTTCGGTAGCACCCTCGGAGCGCGAGGAGACCCGCGTGCAACTGTGCGAACGAGTCGAACAGGGGCTCCTTGTCCTCTTGGAGGTCGCGGTTGTAGGACAGCGGCAGCCCCTTGAGCGTCGCGAGGAGGCCGGTGAGGTTGCCGATGAGCCGTCCCGCCTTTCCTCGCGCGAGCTCGGCGACGTCGGGGTTCTTCTTCTGCGGCAGCATCGAGCTGCCCGTCGCGTAGCGGTCGTCGAGGACGCAGAACCCGAACTCAGAGGACGACCACAAGACGAGCTCCTCCCCCATCCGCGAGCAGTGCACCCCCGTGAGCGACGCGCAGAAGAGCAGCTCGGCGACAAAGTCGCGATCCGAGACCGCGTCGAGGGAGTTCTCGAAGGTCGACGTGAAGCCGAGCTCCCTGGCGGGCACGGCCGGGTCGAGCGGCAGCGAGCTGCCCGCGAGGGCGCCGGCGCCGAGCGGTGAGACGTTGAGGCGGTTCACGGCGTCGATGAAGCGGTCCGCGTCACGGAGCAACGACCATGCGTGCGCGCGGAGGTGGTGGCTGAGCAGCACCGGTTGGGCGCGTTGGAGGTGCGTGTAGCCCGGAAGGTAGTGCTCGCCCGCGCCGTCCGCCGCGACGTGCAGCGCGTCGACCAGCGCGACCACGGCGTCGAGGATCGATCCGGCGGCGTCGCGGGCCCACAGGCGGAGGTCGGTCGCGACCTGGTCGTTGCGGCTCCGGCCCGTGTGCAGCTTGGCTCCCGTCGCGCCGGCGAGCTCGGTCACCCGTCGCTCGACCGCGGTGTGGATGTCCTCGTCGTCGGCTTCGAACTCGAAGGAGCCCGACGCGAGCTCGGCACCGACCGCGTCGAGGGCCCCGAGGAGCACGTCGGACTCCTCGCCCGAGACCAGGCCCGCGTGGCGAAGTCCCGCGACGTGCGCCCTCGAGCCCGCCACGTCGGCGCGCCACAGCACGATGTCGAAGGGGAGGCTCACCGTGTAGGCGGCAACCTCGTCGGCCATCCCCCCGCCGAGCCTGGCGGACCAGAGCGTCATGCTCCCGGACCGCCCGCTCCCGGGCCCTGGCGCTGGGCCCACGTCTGGACGCCCAGGCCCCACAGCCGCACGAAGCCCTCCGCGTCGGCATGCCGGAACGTGTCGGACGCGTCGTAGGTCGCGAGTCCGTGGTCGTAGAGCGCGACCGGGCTGCGCCGGCCCTCGACGCGCAGCACCCCCGGGGCCGAGACCCGGAGGCGCACCTCACCGGTCACGCAGCGTTGGACCTCGGCGAAGAACGCGTCGAGCGCCATCTTGAGCGGTGAGTACCACATCCCGTCGTAGACGAGCTCGGACCAGCGCGGCTCGAGGCGCGACTTTTCGTGGTGCACGTCGCGCTCCAAGGTGAGGTCCTCGAGGTCCATGTGGGCGATCAGCAGCGCGAGCGCCCCGGGGCACTCGTAGACCTCTCGGGACTTGATGCCCACGCGTCGGTTCTCGACCATGTCGAGACGGCCGAAGCCGCGCGCGCCCGCTATCGCGCTCACCGACTCGATCATCGCGTCGAGGGACAGCGGGGTCCCGTCGAGCGTGACCGGCAGCCCGGCGTCGAAGCCGACGGTGAAGGTCGCGTCGGAGGTCTCGGTCACCTTGGTGAGCGTGTAGGGGTCCTCAGGGGGCGAGGACCACGGGTCCTCGATCTCGCCGCACTCGATGGCGCGGCCCCACAGGTTCTCGTCGATGGAGTAGATCTTCTCAGCGGTCGCCTCGATGGGGATCCCCCACTTGGCTGCGTAGGCGACCGAGTCCGCGCGGGTCATCCCCCAGACCCGTGCCGGCGCGAGCACCTCGAGGTCCGGGGCGAGCGCCCGGGTCCCCACATCGAAGCGCACCTGGTCGTTGCCCTTGCCCGTGCAGCCGTGCGCGACGGCGTCCGCCCCGACGCGCCGAGCCTCCTCGACCAGGTGACGGACGATCACCGGTCGCGACAGCGCCGAGACGAGCGGGTACTTCCCCTCGTAGCGCGCGTTGGCGAGGATCGCGGGCCCGCAGAACCCCTCAGCCATCTCGCTCCGGGCCTCGACCACGGTGCAGCCGACGGCGCCTGCAGCCATCGCGCGGGCCACGATCGCCTCGTTTGCCGACGCGTCCGCCTCCGGCGCCTGCCCGACGTCGACGGCCACGCAGTGGACCTCGACTCCCCACTCCTCTTGCATCCAGCGCACCGCGACCGACGTGTCGAGGCCGCCGCTGTAGGCGAGCACCACCTTCTTCGCCATCTCATCTGCCTTTCTTCGTCGACGTCACCCGGCGTGCCGCGCCATTCGCGCTGGCGCGAGGAGCCGGGAGCCCCGCGATCTGACGGATCTGCGTTGCGACGCCCGCGCCTCCGACCGCCTCGTCGACGACCACGAAGATCGTGTCGTCGCCGGCGACCGTGCCCAGCGTCGCGGCCACCAGTCCGCGGTCGAGGGCGGACGCGACCACGTGCGCACAGCCCGGTGGTGTCTTCACCACGACGAGCGGACCGGCGCTCGAGACGTCCACGACCCACTCGGACAGGACCCTTCGGAGATGCTCCGGGGCCGCCGGCGCGGGCACGGCCGACGCCGGCAGGGTCAGGGCCCGCTGGCCGTCGAGGCCCCGGACCTTGACGGCGCCCAGCTCGACGAGGTCGCGCGAGACGGTCGCCTGTGTCGCGGTGATCCCCTCGCCACGAAGCAGGCCGACGAGCTGGGCCTGCGAGGTGACCGCGGTCGAGGCGAGCAGTTGCGCGATTCGGTGCTGTCGTTGGGTCTTGGTCATCGTCCCACCGCCACGAGCCATCCGAGCAGGCCCCGCATCGCGGTCCTGCGATGCGCGACCTGCGTCCAGACGCGGCTCTGGGGACCCTCCAGCGCGCCGTGTGACACCTCCTCGCCGCGGTGCGCCGGCAGGCAGTGCAGCAGCACCGCACCGTCCCCGGCGGCGGCGAGCAGCGCCTCGTCGACCTGGAAGCCGTCGAATGCCCGCAGCCGGGCTTCACGCTCGGCCTCTTGGCCCATGGACACCCACACGTCCGTGCACACTGCCATCGAACCCGCGACCGCCTCGCGGGGCGTGACCGCGCTCTCGAGGCGCCCGCCGCTGCCCGTCGATGCGGCGTAGGCCTCGATGCGCGCGACGTCATGGGGCGAGAATCCGTGACCCGCAGGCGTGGCGACCGACACGTCCATCCCCACGGCCACCGCCGCGAGCGCGAACGAGCGCGCGACGTTGTTCGCGTCGCCCACCCACGCGACCCGCCGGCCCGCAAGCGCGGTGCCAGCCTCGTCCTCGAGGGTCAGCAGGTCGGCGATGGCCTGGACCGGATGGCCCTGCGGGGAGAGCAGGTTCACCACGGGGACCTCGAGGCAGGCCGCATCGATCGCGTCGCGCATTCGCTCGATGGTGCGGTGGTCCGTCACTCGTGCGCAAAGAACGCGGTGGTACTGCGCGAGGGTCCGGGCGAGGTCCTCGGCGGTCTCACGCGAGTCGATGCCGACTTCGGCACCCGACAGGGTGATCGGGTGCCCACCGAGGTCGACGACGGCCAGCTCGGTGGAGTTGCGCGTCCGCGCCGACGGCAGCTGCATAATGAGCGCGACGCCACTGCCCTCGAGCGGTCGGCCGAGTGGCGCGCGGGCGCCGGCGAGCACCTCGGCGAGCTCGCTCGCCGAGAGGTCGTCGATCTCGAGGAGGTGGCGGGTCATTCGACCACCATCGTGCCGACGCCGGAGTCGGTGAACAGCTCGAGCAAGAGCGCGTGGGGGACCCGTCCGTCGAGCAGGTGCGCCGCGGGCACGCCGGCGCGGACCGACTCGACGCAGGCCGTCGCCTTCGGCGCCATGCCGCCACCCGCCGCGCCGGAGCGCACCAGCGCCTCGAGCTCGTCGCAGCCGATCCGGGCGACCGAGCTCGCGGGATCCGTCGGCTCGCGCCGCACGCCGTCGACGTCGGTGAGCATCACGAGCTTCTCGGCGCCGAGGGCCGCCGCGAGGGCGCCGGCCGCCGTGTCGGCATTGACGTTGTACGCCTGTCCCCCGGTGTCAGAGCCCATGGTGGCCACCACCGGCACGAGACTCTGGGAGAGCAGCTGGTGGATCAGGGTCGGATCCACCGCATGGACGTCGCCGACGAAGCCGAGCCCACCGTCGCGGGCGCCGACGCGGAACAGGTTCGCGTCGAAGCCCGAGACGCCCACGGCCAACGCGCCGTGGACGTTGATGGCCTCGACGAGCTCGCTGTTGACCTTGCCGACCAGCACCATCCGCGCGATGTCGAGGGTCTCGGCGTCCGTGACGCGCAGCCCGTCGCGGAACTCGCTCGTGATCCCGAGTCGCGCGAGCAGCTCGCCGATCTGGGGCCCCCCGCCGTGCACGACGACCGGGGCGAGCCCCACCGAGCGCAGCAAGACGACGTCCTCGGCGAACGACGACAGCGCCTGACCGGCGTCGTCGGCGCCCGCGAGCGCCGCACCACCGAACTTGACCACGATGATCGCGCCGGCGAATCGCCGGATGTACGGGAGCGCCTCGACGAGCACGTCGGCGACCGCCTCGGGCCTGGTCCTCGCGTCCGGCGTCATGACGTCGTCCTGTTCTCCTCGAGGTAGCCCTCCGAGAGATCGCAGCACAGCACCGAGGCCCGGCCCGCGCCCAGGCCGAGGTCGCAGTCGATCGCGACGTGGCGCCCCGCAAGGTGCGCCGCGACGGCCCCGACGTCCGCCGGCACGCCCTCGCCGCCCTCGCAGACCGCGATCCCCCCGTAGGCGACGCGGACGCGGTCCATCGAGAACGCCACGCCCGCGGAGCCGAGCTCCGAGACGATGCGCCCCCAGTATGGGTCCGCACCGTTCAGGGAGCACTTCACGAGCAGCGAGCCCCCGACGGCCCGCGCTGCGACGTGGGCCTCATGATCCGACGCCGCCCCCGTGACCGTCACGGTCGCAGTACGCGTCGCGCCCTCGGCGTCGTCGACCATCTGGCGGGCGAGCGAGTCGCACGCGGCGCGCAGCGCCTCGCCGAGCGCCGCGGGGCCCACCGCACCGGCAAGGCCCGACGACAGCGCGACGACCGTGTCGTTCGTCGAGGTCGCGCCGTCGACGTGGACGCGGTTGAACGTCGGCTCGACGGCACCTTGCAGCAGGACGCCCAGGGTCGTGGCGTCCACGGCGGCGTCCGTGGTGAGCACCGCGAGCATCGTCGCCATGTTCGGCGCGAGCATCGCGGCCCCCTTGGCCATCGCCCCGACGCGGAACGACCCGTGGTCCACCGCATAGGTCTTGGACCTCGTGTCGGTGGTCAGGATCGCCCTCGCGGCGGCATCGGCGTGCTCGGAGGAGGTCTCCGCGCTCGCGGCGAGCCTCGCGACGGACCCGTAGGTTCGCTCGAACTCGAAGGGCACGCCGATCAGCCCGGTCTGCGCGACGAGGACCTCCTCGCCCGGCGCGCCCAGCGCCTCTCCCACGACCGCACAGAGCCCCTCAGCGCGCTCGAGTCCCGCTCGCCCGGTCGCTGCGTTCGCGTTGCCCGACGTCAGTACCACCGCCCGGACGCGCCCCGAGGTGGCCTCGAGGTGGCGCCGCGAGGTCAGCACCGGCGCCGCGGCCGCGAGGTTCTGGGTGAACACCGCCGCGCCGACCGCAGGACCCGGCGTCGTCGCCACGACGACCGCGCAGTCCGGGGTGTCGCCGGGCTTGATGCCGACGTGGCCCCCGGCCGCCGCGAAGCCCGCGGGCCAGAGCACGCTCATGGCCACACCCCGGCGAGCGTGAGGCCCGCGGCCTCCTCGATGCCCAACGCCACGTTCGCGCACTGGATCGCCTGGCCCGCCGCGCCCTTTCCGAGGTTGTCGATCGCCGCAAGGGCGACGACCCACCCGGTGCGTTCGTCGACGCGGGCCGTGACGTGCGCGACGTTCGTGCCCCGCACCGCCTTGGGCGACGGCGGATCGTCGGTGACGACCACGAAGGTCTCGTCGTCGTAGGCGCTGTGCAGCACCTCGAGCGCGTCCTCGGTGCTGAAGCCGTGTGCCGCGCGCGCGTAGGCGGTCACCAGCATGCCGCGATCGATGGGCACCAGATGGGGCGTGAACAGCACCGAGGCGCCCAGCTCTTGCTGCATCTCCGCGGTGTGGCGATGCCGAAGGAGCCCGTAGGCCACGGCATCGTCGGCGAGGGCGGGGAAGTGCAGGTCCTCGCGCAGCCCGCGCCCCGCGCCCGAGGCCCCCGTGAGCGCGTCGACCACGACCCCGTCGCGCGACGCGGCCGCGCTGTCGAGCAGCGGCCCGAGCGCGAGTATCGCCGCGGTCGGGAAGCACCCCGGGACCGCGATCAGCTTGGCGCCGGCCAGTTCGGCGCGATGCCGCTCGACGAGCCCGAACACCGCGTCGTCGAGCAGCTCGGGTGCTGGGTGCTCGGCGCCGTACCAGTACGACCAGGCGTCCGCGTCGCGGAGCCGCAGGTCCGCGCCGAGGTCCACGACCGTGGTGCCCCTGGCTCGCAGCGCTCGCGCGAGCAAGGCGGAGTTCCCGTGCGGGAGCGCCAGGAAGGCCAGCTCGCAGGACGCGAGCGCCTCGGGATCGGTCGCCACGTAGCGCAGCCGGGGGTAGGCCGCCGCCAGCGACGGCGCATGGCCCGCGACGGGGGCACCCACCGCCCGGTCGGCGGTGGCGACGGCGACCTCGAACTCGGGGTGCGTCGCGCACCAGCGCAGCAACTCCCCGCCGGCATACCCCGACGCACCCGCCACCGCGACCTGCATCCGAGATTATATGCACATCCCTGCATAGTCTTGCAACTGCGCTCGACGCGCCCGGCCGACCGGCAGGATTGGGGCATGTCGAGGCGGGGGGCGCTGCTGTTCTGCGCGCTCTCCGTGATCTGGGGCCTGCCCTACCTCATGATCCGCGTCGCGGTGCGCGAGGTCGACCCGGCGACGCTCGTGTTCCTGCGCACGGCGCCCGCCGCACTTCTCTTGGTGCCCCTCGCGTGGCGCGCCGGCGCGTTCCGGGCCCTCTCGGGTCGCTGGGTGCCCGTCGTCGCCTACACGGTGATCGAGTTCGGCATCCCCTGGCTGCTCATGTCGAGCGCCGAGCAGCACCTCACGAGCTCGGTCACCGGCATGCTCGTCGCCACGGTCCCGCTGCTTGCCGCGGTCGTCGCGCGCTTCACGCACCCTGATGAGCGCTTCGGACCTGCGAGGCTCGCCGGTCTGGGCATCGGCGCGCTCGGAGTGGCGCTGCTGGTCGGCTTCGACGTCGCGGGATCCAACTGGATCTGGATCGCCGCGATGGGCGTCGTGGTCGTCGGCTACACCGTGGGTCCCGTCATCATCTCCCTGCGCCTCCAGGGCGCACCGGGCCTCGGTGTCGTCGCGGCCTCGGTGTGCCTCGTGGCGCTCGCGTACGCCCCCTTCGGGGTGACCCACCTGCCCTCGAGCGTCTCGTGGAACGTCGTCGGAGCGATCGCGGTCCTCGCCCTCGTCTGCACGGCCGCGGCGTTCCTCATCTTCTTCGAGCTGATCCACGAGGTCGGCCCGTCGCGGACCGTGGTGGTGACCTACCTCAACACCGCGGTCGCGGTCGTGCTGGGCATCGTGGTGTTGAGCGAGCCGCTGACGACCGGCCTGGTGCTGGGCTTCCCGCTGATCATCGCGGGGTCGGTCCTCGCAACGCGCGGCGAGCGCGCCGTCAGCGCAGGGTCGCCGACACCGATGCGTGGGCCGCGTCGATCATCGCGGCGCGCACTTCGCCAAGCTCCGCGTCGCTGAGGGTCCGGTCGGGCGCACACAGTCGCACCCGCATCGCGAGGCTGCGGTGGCCCTCGGGGATGCCGGGGCCCCGGTAGGCGTCGAAGCAGGTCACCGACTCGCACAGCTCGCCGGCGGCGGCGCGCAGCGATCGGCGGACGTCCTCGACGTGCACGGTCTCTTCGACCACGAGCGCGAGGTCCACGTCGCTCGAGGGGAATCGGCTCGGCACCCGGGCCTCGTCCGTGCGTCGCGTCGCGATCGCCGGGTCCGCAAGCAGCCGCAGCGAGCAGTCGATCCACCCCAGGCGACGCGCCGGATCGATCCCCGGCACCGCCCGGGCGGCCACGTCGGGATCGACCTCCCCGAGCACGCCGAGCACCGTGCGAGTGGACTCGTCGAGCACCAGCGCGCACCGCGTCGGGTGCAGCCCGAGGGGCACCTCGCCGTCGGGCGGCGTGACGAGGCGCACGGCCTCGAGGCGCAGCGCCGCGGCGAGCGCCCTCCATGCGGCGACCGCGGTGCGCGCGTCGTCCCCGGGCCTGCCAAACAGCGCGGCGACGCGCTCGTCCTCGCTCGGCACCTCGAGGAGCTCCGCGCCGCCCGCGCCCCCGCGCTCGATGCGCGGCTCGTCGGTGGCCGCGGGGTGCGAGAACACCGTGCCGACCTCGAAGAGCGCCACGTCACCTTGGCGGCGCTCGACGTTGTGGCGCAGGGCGCCCAGGAGTCCGGGCAGCAGGCTCGAGCGCAGCACTGGCTCGTCGGCGGCGACCGGGTTGGCGACGCGGATGCGCTCGGCGGTGTCGCCGAGCAACCTCGCGTCGGACTCCGCGACGATCGTCGGGGTCCACGCCTCGAGGGCGCCGACGCCGACCAGCGCCTCGCGCAGGCATCGCCGGACCGCGACGGCCGGGGCGAGGCCGCCGGGCGACGGCCACGACGGCACGCGCGCGGGCAGCGCCGCGTAGCCGTGGAGCCGCGCGACCTCCTCGGCGACGTCGGCCACGCCGAAGGGCGCCTCGCGCACGTCGGGCCGCCCGCTCGGCGCCCGCACCTCGAGCGAGTCGCCCCGCTCGGCGACCTCGAAGCCGACGGCTGCGAGCAGGCGCCGCACCTCGTCGAGCTCAAGGGACACCCCGAGGGTGCGCGCGATGCCCTCGGCGCTCACCTCGAGCACCGCGGGCGCCGGGAGCACGCCGGTCGCCTCCACGATGCCGTTCGCGAGACCCAGGCCCTCGACGCTCTCGGAGAGCAGCTCGACGAAGCGCGCGGCGGCCCGCGCCGCCAGCTGCGGGTCACAGCCGCGCTCGAAGCGCGCGGACGCCTCGGTGCGCAGCCGCAGCCGCTTCGTCGACCGCGCGATCGCCATCGGCTCGAACCACGCGGACTCAAGTGCGACCGTCGTGGTGCCCTCGGTGATCTCGCTCGAGGCGCCGCCCATGATCCCCGCGAGGCCGAGCGGCGTTCCGTGCGCGTCGCAGATGACGAGGTCCTCGCCGGTGTCCCCGAGCACGCCGGAGCCGACCGCGAGCTCAAGGACCGTGCCGTCGAGCAGCTCCAAGCGCTCCCCCGGCGCGGCGCGGCGAACGCGGAACCCGCGGCCGCCGACCCGCGCGAGGTCGTAGGGGTGCGTGGGCTGGCCCAGCTCGAGCATCACGTAGTTCGAGGCGTCCACGACGTTGTTGATGGGCCGCATCCCCGCGAGCTCGAGGCGCCGCTGCAGCCATGCGGGCGACGGCCCGACGACGACGTGCTCGACGAGCGTCGCGGTGAACCGGCCGCACAGGTCGGGATCGAGGATCTCGACGCTCAGCACCTCGTCGGCGCGCCGCGGCGTCGGCGAGGGCGGTGACGGCACGACCGGGCGGAACTCGACGTCGAAGCGCGCCGCGAGGTCCCGGGCGATGCCCTCGACGCACCAGGCGTCGGGGCGGTTGCCCTCGACGGTGATGTCGAGGACCGTGTCCTCGACGATCCCGAGCACCTCGACGATGCGTCGACCCGGCGCCGCGCCCTCGACCTCGTCGAGCACCAGCAGGCCCGCGTGGTCGTCGCCGAGCCCGAGCTCGGCGCCCGAGCACAGCATCCCGTTGGAGACCACCCCGCGCATGGTGCGCTGGGCGATCCGCATCCCGCCGGGCAGCACCGTGCCGACCGGTGCGAGCGGGACGAGCGAGCCGACCTCGTAGTTCCACGCGCCGCAGACGACCCCGATCGACTCGGTGCCGTCGGTCACCGTGGCGAGGCGGATCCGGTCGGCCCCCTTGATCGCGTCGATGGACTCGACGCGGACCACGACGACGTCGCCGAGCCCCTCGCCGATCCGCTCGGTGCCCTCGACGACCAGCCCGAGGTCGTCGAGCGTCGCGGCGAGCGCCTCGACGTCGCCCAGGGGACCGAGGTAGTCCTCCAGCCACGAGACCGGGACGCGCATCAGAACTGCCTCAGGAAGCGCACGTCGTTGTCGGTCAGCGCACGCACGTCCGCGATCTGGTGTCGCATGAACGCGCAGCGGTCGATCCCGAACCCGAACGCGAACCCGCTCCACTCGGCGGGGTCGACGCCCACCGCGGCGAACACCGCGGGGTCGACGACGCCGCAGCCGCCGAGCTCCATCCACCCGGTCTGCGAGCAGGTCCGGCAGCCCTCACCGCGGCAGATCGTGCAGGTGATGTCGAACTCCGCGGAGGGCTCGGTGAACGGGAAGTAGCTCGGGCGCAGTCGCGCGTCGATGTCCTCGCCGAAGTACGCCGCCGTGAAGGACCGGATCGTCCCGGCCAGGTCCGAGAAGGTGATGCCCCGGTCCACGACCAGACCTTCGATCTGGTGGAACTCGACGAGGTGGCTCGCGTCGGGCGTGTCGCGCCGGTAGACGCGGCCGGGGATCACCACGTGGACCGGGAGGGATCCGTCCTCGACCGCTGCCTCGAGCAGCCGGATCTGGACCGGGGAGGTGTGCGTGCGCAGCACGATCGACTCGGCGATGCCCAGCTCGACGTACAAGGTGTCGTGCATCCCGCGGGCCGGGTGCGCGGGCGGGATGTTGAGCGCCTCGAAGTTGTACCAGTCCGTCTCGACCTCGGGGCCCTCGACGACGCGGAACCCCATGGCGACGAACACGTCCTCGAGCTCGTCGCGGGTCCGGGTCACCAAGTGTCGGTGCCCGCGCTCGATGGGCGCCTGCGCCTCGAGGTCGACCAGCTCGTCGAGGCTCAGCCGGTCCGCGTCGAGGCGCGCGCTGCGCGAGAGCGCCTCGAGGGCGCCCCGGCGGTCGTCGAGGGCCCCGGCGATCGTCGCCGCGGCCTCGTGCAGCGCGCGCCCGAGCTCGCGACGGTCCTCCTCGGCGAGCGATCCGAGCTCCCGTCGCCACTCGGTCAGCGCCGAGCGTCGGCCCGACAGCTCGGCGCCGAGCGCCTCGAGTGACTCGAGGCCGTCGGCGAGCGCGAGGCGCCGGACGGCGTCGCTGACGTAGGCGGAGATCGCCGCAGGGTCGAGGGTGGGGGGCACTTGGCGCTAGATCGTAGGCCCCGCAGCCGACGGGTCCGCGCGACGGCGGAGCGCCTCGAAGCACACGAGGGCCGCGGCGACGCCGGCGTTGAGCGACTCGGCGCGTCCCGCCATCTCGATGGTCAGGGTCCCGTCGAGCAGCTCGAGGTCCTCGTCGCGCAGCCCGGTCGCCTCGGCGCCGATGACCACGGACGCGCCCGCGTCGAGCGTCGCGTGCCACAGCGCCTCGCCGCCGGCGACCACCGCACCCAGGACCGTCCGCGAGGAGGCGTGCAGCGCATCGACGGTCTCCCGCAGCGTCGGCGCCACGAGCACCGGGAGGTGGAACACGCTGCCCGCCGTGGCGCGCAGGGTCTTCGGGTTGAACACGTCCACGCACTGACCGCACGCCACCACCGCCGCGGCTCCCGCGGCGTCGGCCGCACGGATCGCCGTGCCGAGGTTGCCCGGGTCCCGGACGTCGGCGAGCACGAGGACGAACCCGGTCGCGGGCATCGAGGCGAGGTCGGTGTCGGGCAGCGTCGCGACGGCCAGCACGGGCTGAGGCGTCACCGCGTCGGACACGCGGTCGAGGACGCCGTCGGCGAGCTCGATCAGCCGCACCCCCGCCGCGGCCGCAGCAGACAGCGCGGCGCCGCTCGGCGAGTGGGCGTCATCGCTCGCGCGCGCGTCGAAGTAGACGGCCTCGAGGTGCGCCCCGGCGCGCACCGCGCACCCGATGAGGTCCGGCCCCTCGAGGACGCAGGCGCCCTCCTGCCAGCGCGCGGCGCGCTTGGCTCCCAGGCGGCGGAGCCGGCGGACGCGCTCGTGGCTGGCTGCCAGCCCCGGCGTGGGCTACTCCGCCAGTGCGCCGCTGGCGATCTCGACGAGCGCGCCGAAAGCGGCGTCGTCATTGACCGCCAACTCGGCGAGGGCGCGTCGGTCGACTTCCACGCCGGCCTTGGACAGGCCCGCGATCAGGCGCGAGTAGCTCATGCCGTGCGCCCTGGCACCGGCGTTGATCCGCTGGATCCACAGCCGTCGGAACTCGCCCTTGCGCGCGCGCCGGTCGCGGAACGCGTAGTTCCCCGAGTGCAAGACCGCCTGGTTGGCGGCCTTGAAGGTGCGCGAGCGGTCTCCGTAGTAGCCGCGTGCCTGCTCGAGCACCGCCTTGCGGTGCTTGCGGCCGTTCAGTGAGCGCTTGACCCTTGCCATCTAGATCCTTCCCTCTCGTCGGTCGCCCTGGGGGCGGCTACTTGCCGAGGAGGCGCTTGACGCGCTTCTCCTGGCCCGGTGCGAAGTCCGTCTCGCGCCCGAGGCGCCGCGTCCGTCGCGCTGACTTCTTCTCCAGCAGGTGGCTGCGGAACGCCTTGCGTCGCCGCAGCTTTCCGCTGCCGGTCACCTTGATGCGCTTCTTCGCGCCGGTGTTCGTCTTCATCTTCGGCATGTCACACTCCCTCGGTCTGCTGCGCCGCCACCGGTTCGTCCGTCGGCGCCGCGGGGGCCTCTGCCCCGTTGGCCGACGCCTCCTCGGCCTCGGCCTTGGCCTTCTGCTGTCGAGCCCGCTTGTCGGGCGCCAGCACCATCACCATGTTCCTGCCGTCGAGCTTGGGCTCCGCCTCGATCTTCGCGTTGTCGCCGATCGTCTCGGCGACCCGGTCGAGGATCTTCTTTCCGAGCTCGGGGTGGAAGACCTCTCGGCCCCGGAACATGATCGTGAGCTTGACCTTGTGACCTTCGTCGAGGAACTTGGCGACGAGGCGGGTCTTGGTGTCGAAGTCGCCCGGGCCGATCTTGGGCCGGTACTTCATCTCCTTGATGCCGCCACCCTGGGACTTGCGCCGGGACTCCTTGGCCTTTTGGGCCTCGTCGAACTTGAACTTGCCGTAGTCCATGATCCGGCACACCGGCGGGTTCGCTGTCGGCGCGACCTCGACCAAGTCCAGATCCATGGACTTCGCGAGCGTCAGCGCCTCCCTCGTCGACCGGATTCCCAGCTGCACTCCGTCGGGATCCACGAGCCGGACCTGCTCGACGCGAATGCGCTCGTTGATCCGGTGGTCTGGGGTCGATGTTGCGATAGGGCGCTCCTTACGCTTAGGGCCACCCACAAGGTGGCCCGCTGTGGCGGAGCCGCGCATAACGCATCTCGACCCGGCGCACCCAGTGTCGGTGGACGGGTGGAAGCCGGACGTGCGGCTCCGCTTCTGTCAACTGGGCCAGAACGCTAGCAGGCGCCGGGTGCCCGTCGGGCTCGGCGCCGGGCTCGGTGCCGTCCTAGACGCCGACGAGCTCGATGGCCTCGTAGCGGCCCCGGTGGCCCGGCCGCACCGCGACGGCGACGCGGGCGCCCACGGCGATCCTGCGCGTGCCGTCGGCGATCGCCACGGCGTGGAACCCGAGGACCCGACCGTCGTCGAGGCGCACCTCGCCGAGGCCCTCTGTGTCGTCGAAGCGCTCGACGCACCCGAGGAGTGCCGCGGTGGGCGCCGCGGGGCTCACGTGAGCCGGCGGTCCCCGAGCAGGCGCGCCATCTCGACCGCGGCCAGGCCGGCCTCGAGCCCCTTGTTGGTCTCGTCGGGCGCCGAGCGCTCGAGCGCCTGGCCGATCGTCTCGCAGGTCAGTACGCCGAAGATCACGGGCACCCCGGTGACGAGCGCCACCTCCTGGATCCCCCGTGCGCACTCCCCCGCGACGACGTCGTAGTGCCCCGTCTCGCCCCGGATCACCGCGCCGAGGCACACGATCGCGTCGTAGGCGACGTCGGCGAGCGCGAAGGACCGCGCGAGCACCGGCAGCTCGAAGGCGCCGGGCACCCACGCCACGGTCACGTCGGCGGGATCCACCCCCGAAGCGGCCAGGCCCTCGAGGCAGCCCTCGAGCAGGCGGACCGTCAGGTTGCCGTTGAACCGCGCGCACGCCACGCCGATCCGCAGCCCGCGCCCCGTCGCGTCGCCCTGGAGCAGCGCGCCGACCCTCGCGCCCGTGCGCACGACGTCGGCGGGGTCGAGCCCGGTCTCATCCGATGACGCCATCAAGCCCCTCCAAGAGGTGTCCCATCCTGTCTCGCTTGGTCCGCAGGTAGTCGATGTTGTGCTCCGTGGGGTTCGTCTGCAGCGCGACGCGCTCGGTGATCCGCAGCCCGAAGCCCTCGAGCCCGCCGAACTTGTCGGGGTTGTTCGTCATGAGCCGCATCGTCGAGATGCCGAGGTCCACGAGGATCTGCGCGCCGATGCCGTACTCGCGCGTCTCCGCGGCGAAGCCGAGCTCCAAGTTGGCGTCCACGGTGTCGCGACCGTCCTCTTGGAGCGCGTAGGCGCGGATCTTGTGGCCGAGCCCGATCCCCCTTCCCTCCTGGCCGCGCAGGTAGACGACGACCCCGGCGCCCTCCTGGGCGATGCGCTCGAGCGCCGCTTGCAGCTGGGGCCCGCAGTCGCAGCGCAGGGAGCCGAAGACGTCGCCGGTCAGGCACTCGGAGTGCACGCGCACGAGGACGTCCTCGGTGCCGTCGACCTCGCCGAGCACGAGCGCGAGGTGCTGCTCGCTGTCGAGCACCGACTCGTAGACCACCGCGCGGAACCCGCCCTCTTCGGTCGGGAGGCGCGCCTCGGCCATGCGCCGGACGAGCCGCTCGTGGTGGCGGCGGTACCTGATGAGCTCGGCGATCGTGATGATCGGCAGGTCGTGCGTCTCGGCGAAGGTGATGAGGTCGGGGAGCCGCGCCATGGTGGACTTGTCCTTGCTCACGATCTCGCAGAGCACGCCGGCCGCCGACAGCCCCGCCATCCGGCACAGGTCCACGGTCGCCTCGGTGTGACCCGCGCGCTTGAGGACGCCGCCGGGGCGGTAGCGCAGGGGGAAGATGTGCCCGGGTCGGTTCAGGTCCGCAGCGCGCGTCGAGGGGTCCGCGAGCGCGCGGATCGTGGCGGACCGGTCGGCCGCCGAGATCCCCGTCGAGGTGCCCTGGCGAAGGTCGACCGAGACGGTGAACGCCGTGCGCTGCGCCTCGGTGTTCGCGAGGACCATGAGCGGCAGGTCCAGCGCGTCGGCCCGGTCGGGCTCGACGGGCACGCAGATCACCCCGGAGGTGTGCTCCAAGAAGAACGCGACGGCCTCGGGCGTCGCGGCCTCCGCCGCCATCACGAGGTCACCTTCGTTCTCGCGGTCCTCGTCGTCGACGACGACGACCATGTTGCCCGCGGCGATCGCCGCGACGGCCTCTTCCACCGATGACAGTGCCATCAGAGCTCCACCTCCACTCTCAGATCTTCGCCCACCCGGGCGATCGAGACGAATCGACCGCGAAGCGCCGCGTCGATCGAGGGGGCCCCCGCGCCCTCGAGCACGGGGTGCCCGTCGTCGCCGCCCATGACCGCTGGCGCGAGGTAGGCGACGATCCGGTTCACGAGGCCGGCGGCGACGAAGTCGTGGGCGACGCGCGCGCCGCCCTCGACGAGCAACTGGACCACGCCGCGCGCGCCGAGGTCGTCGAGCAGCTCGCCGAGGTCCCCGGCGAACTCCATGCACGGGTGCACCCGGGCGTCGGGGGGCGCGCTGCCGAGCACGACGCGCAGCGGCTGGCGGTCGAAGCCGCCGAGACGCACCGTGAGCGCCGGGTCGTCGCGACGCACCGTGCCGGCGCCGACGACGATGGCGTCGCAGCTCGCGCGCAGCACGTGCGCGTCATGACGGGCGGCCTCCGAGGTGATCCAGCGAGACGAGCCGTCCTGCGCCGCCGTGCGCCCGTCGAGTGTGGCGGCCCACTTGCACACGACGTAGGGACGACCGGTGCGGCGATGGTGCAGGTAGGGCGCGAGGTCGCCCGCGACCTCCTCGGCGCCGACGCCCACCTCGACGGTCACGCCCGCCGCCGACAGCGCCGCGATGCCGCCGCCCGCGACGTGGCGGTCAGGATCGGTCACCGCCACGACGACCCGCGCGACGCCCGCGGCGGCGATCCTGTCGGTACACGGCGGGGTCCGCCCCGTGTGGCAGCACGGCTCGAGCGTGGCGTAAAGCGTCGCGCCGCGCGCGAGTCGCCCCGCGGCATCCAGCGCCACGATCTCGGCGTGTCGACCACCGGGCGGCTCCGTGGCCCCCGAGGCGAGCAGCGTCCCGCGCTCGTCGACGAGCACGGCGCCCACCCACGGGTTCGGGCTCGTCGTGCCGCGCGCACCGCGCCCGAGCGCGGCGGCATGCGCCATCATCTGTGCGTCGAGGCTCATCTGGGGCCCGCCGCCTCGCGGAGCGCCGCCGCTGCGGCGAGCGGCGAGGGCGCGTTGAAGATCGCGCTGCCGGCGACCAGGACGTTGGCGCCCGCGGCGACCGCCAGCGGCGCCGTCTCGACGTCGATGCCGCCGTCGACCTGGACGTCGAGCGCCAGTCCGCGCTCGGTCGCCGCGGCGCGCACCTCGGTGACCTTCTCCAGGACCGCCGAGAGGAAGCTCTGGCCGCCGAAGCCGGGGAACACCGTCATGCACAGCACGAGGTCGACGACCTCGAGCCACGGGCTGACCGCCTCGAAGGGGGTGTCGGGATTGCACGCCAGCCCCACGCTCAGCCCGAGCGAGCGCGCCGTGTCGATGAGCCTTCCCGTGTCGCCCACCTCGACGTGCACGGTGCAGCCGTCTGCGCCCGCCGCGGCGAACGCCTCGAGGTACTCACCGGGGTCGCTCAGCAT
>Ga0075030_100001972_pt1 | contig 18591 bp, 18 predicted proteins | sample LitLauG_LLR_2012_FD_71393 | JGI IMG/M metagenome (GOLD analysis project Ga0075030, IMG submission 71393) | Freshwater sediment microbial communities from Pennsylvania, USA - Little Laurel Run_MetaG_LLR_2012 | ecosystem: Environmental > Aquatic > Freshwater > Creek > Sediment | place: USA...
TTGGGAGACAGTCGCGCATTCAACGGTCGCTTGCCGAGCCAGCGCCCGATGAACAAAGCCCCGGAATCATTGGCGACCGTTAGGAGGATCGCACCCATCACGTAGGCCAGTCCGTGCTTGTGGCCGACGTTGTGTGGCGACACCATGAAGAGGGCGAAGGACCCGAGGACGCCCACCCACGCAACGACGAAGATCGTGGCGCCCACCCCGTCGACGACGTCGATCATCGTCTCGGCGTTGAGATACCACACGAAGGAGAACATCACCAGCAACGCGGTGACGATGCCCACTGAACCGAGCCCCTTTTCGTACACCGCCACCGACAAGGTGACGACGGCGGCGAGCCCCAGGATCGTGGCCGGGTGAGCCCCCACGGAGCGGAACCCGGCGAACGCCTCGCCCGCGGCGAGCGTGAGCGACGCGGTGATCAGCACCGCCGCGGGCAGCGCACCCAGATAGAAGATGCCCAGTACCACCGCGGCCATGAGCACGCCGGTGAACGTCGCAACCGACACGCTGCGTGAGGGCCCTTGTCGCACCGCGCGACCCGAGAGGTGATCCTCGCGGTGCGTGCGGCGAGTGCGGTGCGCACGCGTGGGTTCGGGGCGCGGCGATTCGTCGAGCACCTCTTCGTTCTCGATCAACGGCTCGGGACTGAATTCCCAGGGCCGCAAGTCCTCTTCGGCCTTCTCGACCGCGAGCAGCGACGCGTCGAACTGCTCCTCGTGCGCCACCCAGTCGGCCTCGCCCTCGCGCCACGCCGGCGCCGGGATGGCGGCCCACGGGTCCACGGCGTCGGCGGACTCGCGCGCGACGACGATGGGAACCTGTCCGGTCGGGGCGTCGGTCCAGTGGGGCAGCAGGGTCTCGGGGTCGACCTGGGGGGCGTCGTCGAGGACGAATCCCGCAACGTCAGCTCCGGTGATCGTCACGCGAGGGTCGCTGACGCTGACCACCGGGACTTCGCTGGTCGGCGCGTCGAGCAGTTCGTCGTCGTCAGACCTCAAGTAGCTCCTGCTCCTTATGCGAGAGGAGGACGTCAATGGTCGCCACCTCGTCTTGGGTCATCTTGTCGAGCACCTTCTCGAGTCGTTCGATCTCGTCCTTGGACAGACCCTGCTCCTTCTCGAGGTTCTCGAGCTCCTGGCGGGCATGACGACGCACCCCACGCAGCGCTACCTTGCCGTCCTCGGCCTTGGTCTTGACGATCTTCACGAAGGACTTGCGCCGCTCCTCGGTGAGGGCCGGGAACGCGAGGCGGATCACCACACCGTCGTTGGACGGATTGAGTCCAAGGTCGGCGTTGGAGATGGCCTTCTCGATCGACGCCATCGCGCCCTTGTCGAAGGGCGAGACCACGAGAAGGCGGGGCTCGGGCACTGAGAAGTTCGCCAACTGCTTGAGCGGGGTCTCAGCGCCGTAGTAGTCGACCAGGAGGTTCTCGACCAGTGCCGACGACGCACGACCGGTCCGCACGTTGGCGAACTCCACCTTCACGTGCTCGATGGCCTTGGCCATCCGTTCGCGGGTGTCATCCATCACCAGGTCGATCAGTTCATTGTCCATTAGTTCACCAGCGTACCTACCGCGTCGCCGGTGAGGGCGCGCTCGAGATTTCCCTCGGCCATGAGGTCGAAGATCCGCAGCGGGATGCCGTTGTCCTTGCAGAAGGTGATGGCGGTCATGTCCATGACCCGCAGGTTGCGCGCGATCACGTCGTCAAAGACGATCGACTCGTAGCGGGTGGCCGCCGCGTTATGTCGAGGATCTTCGCTGTACACGCCGTCCACTCCCCCGTGAGTCCCTTTCAAGACCATATCGGCCTCGATCTCGGCGGCGCGTTGGACCGCGGCGGTGTCGGTGGTGAAGTAGGGGTTGCCCATTCCCGCGGCGAAGATGACCACGCGACCCTTCTCGAGGTGTCGCACCGCGCGCCGGCGGATGTAGGGCTCGGCGACCTGGTCCATTCCGATCGCCGACATCACGCGCGTCGCGCGTCCGTGGCTCTCGATGGCGTCCTGCAACGCCAAGGCGTTGATGACGGTTCCCAACATCCCCATGATGTCGGAGTTGGCACGGTTCATCCCGGCCATCGCGCCGGTCGCGCCGCGCCAGATGTTGCCGCCGCCCACCACCACCGCTAACTCGAGGGCGTCGCGCGTCATCACGTCGGCGATGACCGTGGCGAGGAAGTCGACGGTACTCGCGTCGATGGTCTCGTCGCTGGCCGACGAGGCCAGGGCCTCACCCGACAGCTTCAGGACCACGCGGCGCACGCGCTATCCCCCGATGACCACTTGTGCGTACGCCGTGATGGTCGCGTCGCCGAGGAACTGCGCGATGCTCATCTTCTCGTCCTTGGCGTAGGCCTGCTCAAGCAGCACGCGCTCCTTGAACCAGCCGTTGAGGCGGCCCTCGATGATCTTGGGCAGGGCGGCCGCGGGCTTGCCCTCATTGAGCGAGATCTCCTCAATGGTCTTGCGTTCGGCGTCGATCTCCTGTGCGGGAACGTCCTCGCGCGCGAGGTACTGAGGCTTGGCGAAGGCGATGTGCACCGCCACCTCGTGGGCCAACTCCTCGTTGCCCCCCTTGACGACGACGATCACCACGTTGCGACCCTTGTTCTGGTGGTTGTAGGTATCGACGACCTCGCCCTCACCGGCCGCCACGCGGTACACGCGACCGACCGAGATGTTCTCCTTGAGGGTGGTCAGCATCTTCTCGATGTCGTCTTGGAACTGGGCGACCGCACCCTCACCCTCGGCGCAGACGCGTGCGGCCATCTCGTCCACCAACGACGTGAAGTCGTCGGACTTGGCGGCGAAGTCGGTCTCACAGCGCAACTCGACCAGTGCCGCGACGTTCCCGTCACGCACCACGGCGACCGCGCCCTCGCCGGCCTCGCGGCCCGCGCGCTTGGCGGCCGACGCCAGGCCCTGGACGCGCAGCCACTGGGTGGCGGCCTCCATGTTGCCGTCGTTGGCCTCGAGGGCCTTCTTCGCGTCCATCATTCCCACGCCAGTCGCCTGGCGCAGCGTCATTACGTCCTTCGCGGTGATTGACACCTTGACATCTCCTCTTGTGTTCGGGTTGCTACTTACGCGGTGGCACTCACGACGGCCGACTCGTCCGCGGCCGGTGCACTCGCAGCCACGGGCGTGGCCTCGTCGACGGGGGCGGCGACGACCGGTGCCGCTGCCGCCGCGGCGGCGGCCTTGACGGCGGCCGGACGGTTGGCACGGATGAAGCGGCCCTCGGTGACGGCATCGGCGATCAGACGGCATAGCAGCGCGCCGGAGCGGATCGCGTCGTCGTTGCCGGGGATCACGTAGTCGATGACGTCCGGGTCACAGTTGGTGTCGACCACCGCGACGACCGGCAGTCCGAGCTTGCGCGCTTCGGTCACGGCGATGTGCTCCTTCTTCGTGTCGATCACGAAGATGGCGTCGGGAACGCGGTCAAGATTGGCGATACCCGAGAGGTTGCGGTCGAGCTTCTCGAGCTCGCGGCTGTGGCGCAGCGCCTCGCGCTTGGGCATGCCCTCGAAGTCGCCCGCCCGCTGCATCGCGCGCAGTTCGATCATGCGCTTGACGCGGCCGGCCACGGTGGTGAAGTTGGTGAGCATGCCGCCCAGCCAGCGCTGGTTCACGAAGGGCATGCCGCAGGCATTTGCGTAATCGGCGATGGGACCCTGGGTCTGCTTCTTGGTGCCCACGAAGAGGATGATGCCTCCCTCGGCGACCAGGTCACGCACGTAGGCGTAGCTCTGCTCGATGCCCGCGAGGGTCTTGCGCAGGTCGATCAGGTAGATGCCGTTGCGCTCACCGAGGATGAAGCGACGCATCTTGGGATTCCAACGACGGGTCTGGTGCCCGAAGTGGACGCCGGAGTCGAGGAGTTCTTGCAAAGTGACGAGGGCCACGTGGATTTCCTTCCGTTCGGTTGATCAACCACGTGGTGCACCCCTGGAGGCGACCGTACGAAACCACGCGGTGTGTCTGCACCCTCCCACTCTGGGAGGGCCAAACCAGTGTAGTCGACCTCGTCACGCCAGCAACTACTGCGAGTTCCGTGGTCCGCTCGCCCTAGCCCCGGGGATGGGTCTGGCGATGAATGTTCTGCAGGCGCGACTTCGAGACGTGGGTGTAGAGCTGGGTCGTGGTCAGGCTCTCGTGACCCAGTAGCTCTTGGACCACTCGCAAATCGGCTCCCCCCTCGAGCAGGTGAGTGGCGTAGGTGTGACGCAGCGCGTGCGGGTGCACGTGGCCCAGGACCAACCGTCGGTCGAGGATGCGTCGGACGTCACGCGGCCCCAGTCGCGACCCGCGTCGGTTGACGAAGAGGGCCTCGCGCGGGGACTGCGCCGTCTGCACCGTCGCGCGCACCTCGCGCCATCGCTCGATCGCCTCGAACCCCGCCCGGTGCAGGGGGACGATGCGCTCCTTGCGACCCTTGCCCAACACTCGCAACAGTCCTTGACGTTCGTCGAGGCTGTCGCGGTCGAGTCCACAGAGTTCGCTCACGCGAACGCCGGCTCCGTAAAGGATTTCGCACACCGCGCGGTCGCGTCGCGCCCAGACGTCGTCACCCCAGTCGGCGTCGAGCAGGACGTCGAGTTGATCGCGGCCGACGATCTCGGGCAATTGGGAATGAGGACGTGGTGCCGAGATCCTCGCCGCCGGGTCGACCTCGACGACTCCGCGCTCCAGGGCCCACGCGAAGTAGCGCCGCAGGGAGGCACGCCGGCGCGAGATCGAGGTTCGCTCGTCACCGTCGAGATTCATACTCGCCAGGTACTCGCGCAGCGTGCGCTTGGTCACCTCGCGGGGAGCGTCCACGCCACGCGCGCTGGCCCACCCAGCGAAGCGCGCGACGTCACCGTAGTACGCCGCCACGGTGGCCGGGGAACGGTCGTGGGCGCGCAGCGACACCGTGAAGTCGTCGAGTCCCCACAGTCCGGACTCGTCGGCGAAGAGGGCATTTCGGCGCACGTGGACAAGGCTAGTGAGGTCGGTCCCCGAAATCGTGGTCTCTCACTAGTCTGGGGTGAAGGCCAAAGGAGTCCCATGTCGCGGATCTTGATCGTGGAAGACGATGAACACATCCGTACCGCCCTGCGCCTGATGTTCCGTGGCGAGGGCTACGACGTCGACGACGCCTCCAACGGCGAGGACGGCGTGACGCTCTTCGAGAAGCGCAACGCGGACGTCGCCATCGTCGACATCATGCTGCCCGGGATGTCGGGCTTCGACACGTGCGTCGCCCTGCGATCGCGATCGGACATTCCCATCGTCATCGTCTCGGCGCGCGACGAGACCTCCGACGTGGTCAAGGGCCTCGAATCCGGCGCCGACGACTACGTGACCAAGCCCTTCGTCCCGCTCGAGCTTCTGGCGAGGGTGCGTGCCCACTTGCGACGTCGCCCCGACTCCGCCGCGCGGGCGTTCCACATCGGCGAGTTGCACGTGATCCCCGACGAGGGGGTCGTGCGCCACGCCGACGGCACCGAATTGCACCTGACCTCGACCGAGTTCCGCCTGCTGGTCGATCTGGCCAAGGTCAACGGCAAGGTGCTCTCGCGCGAGGACCTCCTCGAGCGGGTGTGGGGCTACGACTACTTCGGCGACAGTCGACTGGTCGACGTGCACGTGCGGCGCTTGCGCATGAAGATCGAGCCCGACCCCGCTGTTCCGGTGCACCTGTTGACGGTGCGGGGCGCGGGGTACAAGTTGGTGCTCTAGTGCGCAGTCGTAGTCTGCGACTGCGACTGGTACTGATCTTCGGACTGGGGACGTTGTTGCTGAGTTCGCTCCTGGGCACCCTCACCTTCTTCGGGGTCCGCGACGTCCTGATCTCCCAGCAACAAAAGACCGACCTGCAGCAGAGCTACGTCAACGCCGCCCTCATTCGCAACACGCTCTACACCGCCCCCCTGCAGTTGAACAACGAGGTGAACTCCATCGAGCAATCGGCCAATTCGATTCTCATCCTCAAGATCAACGGCCAATGGCAGACCTTGAGCCAGTTGGTGCCCAGCGTGAACATCTCGAGTGCCGCCATGCGCGCGGCCAATGATGGTCACGTGACGACCGAGACGAGGATGGTGCTGTCCCAACTCGACTACGTGGTCGGGATCCCGATGCCGTCGGTGCAGGTTCAAGTATTCGAAGTCTGGCAACTCGACGGGCTCGAACAGAACATGCGCATCCTGCTCCTGGTCATCGGATCGGCCGCCCTGTTCACCACCATCTTGGGAGCCTCGGGCGGGATCTGGGTGTCGCGACGCACCCTGAAGCCTCTGGTGGTGGTCTCCGACGCCGCCGCGCGCATCGCGGGCGGCGATTTCGAGACGCGCCTTCCCACGACCCACGCCGGCTCCGAGGTGGAGCAACTCACCGAGTCCTTCAACGAGATGGTCAACCAACTCGTCACCAAGCTCGAGCGCGACGCGCGCTTCGCCAGTGACGTGAGCCACGAACTACGCTCGCCCCTGACCGCGCTCGCGATGTCGGCCTCAATCTTGGAACAGCACCGCGACGAGCTCGCGCCGGCGGCCCAGCAGAGCCTCACCCTGTTGAGCGCGGAGATCCTGGTGTTCCAGGGATTGATCGAGGACCTCATCGAACTCTCGCGCTCCGACGCGGGAGCCAATTCACTCAGTCTCGAGGTGATGCCTATCGCCGAGCTCACTCGACAGGCGGTGCGCTCGGTCACCCGACGCCTCGGTGGCGTCGAGCCGCCGGTCGAGGTCGACGCCGAGGTCGAATCGGTCCGCGTCCTCGTCGACCGTCGACGCTTCGAGCGCATCGTGGCCAACCTCGTGGACAACGCGCAGCGCTACGCCGGCGGGGTGGTCGCCGTACGACTGTCGCTGGCGGGCACGCGAGTCGAGATCGATGTCGACGACGCGGGACCGGGAATCTCCGCGAGCGACCAGGACCACGTCTTCGAACGCTTCTACCGTGGTCGCGCGGCCCACGACCGCAGCACCGTGCGTGGCACCGGACTCGGCCTGGCCCTGGTGCGCGAACACGTCAAGTCCCTCGACGGCGAGATCCGTGCGGTGCAGAGCCCCGAGGGCGGCGCGAGGTTCCAGATCGAACTGCCCCAGGTGGAGTTCCCCTCATGATGCGCCTGCGCCGATTGGCCGTCATGGGACTCAGCGCGTTGTGTCTCAGCGGTTGCACCTTGGTGTCGACGTCCTCGTCACCCTCTCTGATCAATCCCAACAACGTGCCCCTGGGACTGTTGAACCCGACCATCCCCTTCACCGACTACGCGCAGGTGCGATGGGTGACCCGCGACATCTTCCTGCTCGACCACGACAATCAGGTCGTGCCCGTGCCGCGTTCAATGACGGCGCCTCCCACCTTGGCGGCGGTCTTCTACTACGAGACCCAGGGGCCCACACCGATCGAGATCGCCAATGGTCTCACCTCACAAGTGGGAACGCTGGTGGTCACCCAGGCCAACATCGAAGACGGGGTCGCCCTGGTCTACGTCAACAAGGCGCTCAATCAGCTCTCACCGGCCCAGCAGCGCCTCGCGGCGGGTCAATTGTTGTACACCGCCGACGCCATGGGCGCCACCAGGGGCATCGAGATCTTCATCGACCAGACCCCCTTCACCCTCGCGTTGAGGAACGGTGAGAAGGTCCAGTTGGTGACGCCGTCGGACCTGGCGTACTTGAAGAAGGCCTAGCGCTGGTGCGCCGGACGGAACGCCGGCGCCGCGCTCCAGAGGTGCTCCAGGTCGTAGTAGTCGCGCGTCTCGAGGTCGAAGACGTGCACGATGACGTCGCCGTAGTCGAGCGCGATCCACTGCGCCGAGGTCCATCCCTCTACCCGCGTGGGCTTGAGACCGAGGGCGAGGTCGACGAGTCGCTCCACCTCTTCGGCGATGGCCCGCACCTGGCGATCGTTGCGGCCGGCCGTGACGATGAGAGCGTCGAAGGAATCTACGAACTCGCGCAGATCCAAGACCACCGTGTCGACGCCGAGCTTCTCCTCGGCACCTTCGACGGCGGCGTCGATCAGCGTGGAGACGAACTGTGCTTGTGGGCCGCGGACCGAGCCGCCGCTGGTCACGATCTCGCTCAGTGGCCCGCTCCCAGAACGACGAGGGCGACCGCGAAGGGCACCGTCAACGCGATGACGCCGGCGACCGCGTGACGCTGTCGGCTGCGTCGGCGGTCAACGCGGGTTCGCGGTGTGCGCTCAAGGACCGACACCGATGCTGTGGACACGTCTGAGATGTCGAACGCACGAACGGCCATTGCGCCCCACACTACTCCGTGGCGCCCTGATAAATGGCAATTACGTCCTCGGCCATGAACAATTTTAGGTCGTCATGGTCGAGCGGCGTCTCGCGCAAGTAGGTGCTCGAGAGGTCCACGGGTGGCATCGAGATTTCGTAGCAAGTCCAACCCGGCGGCGTCACCAGGATGGTGCCCGGACGCGGGACGATGGCGACCTGCACCAACTGACTCAGTTCCTGGGCCCGGTGCCACGTGGGCAGCTGTGCGGCCAGGTCGGCACCGATCACGACGTCGACCCGGTCGAATTCCTCGAGAAGTTCCTCGACGGTGTCGATCGTGTAGGAGGGACCGGGCCGCGCGATCTCGCGGTCACTCACCCTCACCAGGTCCAGGTCGTCGAAGGCCGCCATCGCCATGGCGAAGCGGGTCGCTGACGAGTGCACCGGCCCGATGGCGCTCTTGCGGTACGGGTCGCCGGCCACCGTGACCTCGATCACGTCGAATCGCCCGGTTGCGGCGGCGGCGCGCAGCGCCGCGACGTGCCCATTGTGGGGTGGATCGAACGTACCCCCAAAGAGGCCGAGACGATGGAGGGGCACCCCCTCAGCCTACCGGGGCAATTGCTGACCCTCCAACTAAACCTCTAGCCTTGAGTCATGGCCCGTACTACGTCTTGGAACCCCGCGAGTTGGCGAGAGCGCGTCGCCGCCCAGAGCCCCCTGTGGCCCGACGCGGCGCACCTCGCGCGTGTCGAGGCCCAACTCGCCGCCAAGCCACCCCTCGTCTTCGCTGGTGAGGCCCGTCGACTCACCCATCAGCTGGCCCAGGCCGCGCGGGGGGAAGCCTTCCTACTGCAGGCCGGTGACTGTGCCGAATCCTTCGACGACTCCTCGGCCGACGCCATCCGCGACAAGTTGAAGGTCATCTTGCAGATGGCCGTCGCCCTCACCTACGCCTCGGGAGTGCCCGTGGTCAAGGTCGGGCGCATTGCCGGCCAGTTCGCCAAGCCGCGTTCGGACAACTTCGAGGAGCGTGACGGCGTACGCCTCGACGCGTTCCGCGGCCACATCGTCAACGGCGAACTCTTCGACGAAGACGCCCGCCGACCCAATCCCGACCGACTCCTGGACGCGTACCACCAGAGCGTGGCGACGCTCAATCTGTTGCGCGCCTTCACCACCGGCGGCTTCGCCTCGTTGACGCGCGTGCACGCCTGGAACCAGCAATTCGTCACCAATTCCCCCGAGGGCAAGCGTTACGAGGTCCTCGCTGATGACATCGACCGGGCCCTCGCGTTCATGCGCGCCTGTGGGGTCAACCTCGACGGTGACCACGAACTCTCGAGCGTGGACTTCTACACGAGCCACGAGGCGCTGATCCTGCCCTACGAACAAGCCCTGACCCGCCAGGACTCACTGACCGGCGATTGGTACGACTGCTCGGCCCACATGCTCTGGATCGGTGACCGAACCCGTCAGGTTGATGGCGCGCACGTCGAGTTCCTGCGCGGCGTCGCCAACCCGATCGGTCTCAAGGTCGGACCGTCGACCAGCGTCGAGGACCTCAAGGTCCTGCACGGGTTGTTGAATCCCGAGAACGTCCCCGGGCGCCTGACCCTGATCTCTCGCATGGGCCGCGACAAGGTGACCGAGCTGCTGCCCGCGCTGGTCGAGGCCATGACGGCCGAAGGCGCTGAGGTCCTGTGGACCTGTGACCCCATGCACGGCAACACCTTCAAAGCCAGTGGCGGCCAGAAGACGCGCCGTTTCGACGATGTGCTCACCGAGGTCGCCCAGTTCTTCGCGGTACACCAGTCGCTGGGCACGTGGCCCTCGGGTCTGCACGTGGAACTGACGGGTGACAACGTGACCGAATGCCTGGGTGGGGGTGACCAGCTCGACGAATCCGACCTGGACACCAATTACACGTCGATCTGCGACCCTCGACTCAATGCCTCACAGAGCCTTGACATGGCCTTTCACGTGAGCGAGTTCCTTCAGCGTGCGGTGAGCGCCCGCGGCGCGCGATCGTTGTAGCGCAGGAGCCGCACCTCGCCGCGGTCGATCTCGATCTCGGTGAGGGAACAGTGTTCGGTGCGCAGGCGCAACCTCGCCGCCGGGGACGCGCCCATCGCATACTTCATCGCCTGCTCGATGACGCCGCCGTGCACGAAGAGCAGCACCTGGCCGTCGGGATGAGCCTCGCTCAGGCGCAGAAACGCCGCGACACACCGTTCGTAGAATCCGGTCCAGGACTCCCCCTCGGGCGCGAAGGGCTCGCTCGGGTCCGCGTCCCAATCGGGTCCGCCAAAGGCGGCGATCATCTCGTCCCAGGCCATGGCGTCGGCCAGGCCCGGGTGGAGTTCGCACAAGTCGCAGTCCTCACTCACGCTGAGTCGGGGTATCGAGCGCGTCACGATGGCCGCGGTCTCCTTGGCGCGCGCCAGCACCGACGAATAGCCCGCCACCGCGTCGGCGAACTCACCCGTGCGCTCGAGGCGCTGAGCGAGGGCGACGGCCTGATCGCGGCCGAGGTCCGTCAAGCCGGTGCAGCCTCGGGGTCCCCCGACGATCCCCGCGACGTTGCAGTGGGCCTCACCGTGGCGCACCAGCACCAATCGGGTGCCGCGCGGTTCGTCGCCGCTGGTGCGAAAACCCTGGGGTGGTTCGATCGCCATCAGGTCAGTCCTCCTACGAACGTCTCGAGTTGTCGCAGGGTGCGACACTCGAGCACGTCATCACAATGTGGCGCGTACAGGTTCAAGATCGAGTCGCCGCTGTTCCAATAGCTCTGGGGCTCGGGGTTGAGCCAGTAGAGCGCCTTCACCCGCGACCGGATGTCGGCCAGGACCTGGGCGTGGGCGGGGTGGTAGTTGTTACGCGCGTCGCCCAGGATCAGCACCGTGGTGCGACGCGTGAGCTCAGGGGCGAATCGCGCGGCGAAGATGCTGAGGGCCCGTCCGTAGTCACTGTGCCCGTCGACGGCCACCACGTCGGCCTCGGCGGTGATGCGCTCGACCGCCTCGGCGGGATCATCGGTCTCGGCGAACAGGTGCGTCACCTCGTCGAGACCGTCGACGAACACGAAGCTGCGCACCTGGGAGAACTGACTGGAGATCGCGTGCACCAGGTGAAGGGTGAAGCGCGCGAAGGACGCCACCGAACCCGACACGTCGGCGATGACCACGATCTCGGGCTTGGCCGGGCGCGGCGGCTTGAAGCGAACGTCGATTGGGACGCCGCCGGTGGAGAGCGAACTGCGCATCGTGTGTCGCAGGTCGATGGGACCGCGGTGGCGTCGGCGGCGCCGACGCGCCAAGCGCACCGCCAACTTGCGACTCAGCGGACGCAGGGCGCGTTCGAGTTGGGCCATCTCCTCTCGATTCGCGTGCATGACGTCCAGGTCCTCGGGCAGCGTCTCGCGGACCGATTCGGCCATCGCCTCGGCACCACGGTCCTCGACCAGGAGCTCGCGGATCTCGGACTCGACCATTGCCTTGAACTGCTCGACTCGTTGGTGCGCCTCGTCGTTCGCGAGCCGCTCCTCGAGCGCGTCACGCGAGTCGCCCAGGCTGAGGGAGGCCAGGCGCCGCTCCATCTCGTCGAGCTCGAGCTGACGGATGGTGCGATACAGGTAGTAGGCACCACCCACCGGTCGACCTGGCTCGATGCCGGCGTAGCGCGCGACCGCCTCGGCGGCGCTGCGTCGCATCGCGCGCAGATCATTGTCGCGCATGGCGTTGAAGAGCTGCTCGGCCAGTTCGGCGCTTGAACGCGGGGGCGGCACGGGGTGAGAACCATCGCGCGAGGTCGACTCCGGCGCAGCGTCACCGACCTCGACATCGCCCTCGTCGTGGCGAGTGGCGAAGAACACTTCGTACGCGGTGTCAAAGGCGCTCAGGTGGTCGCCACTCTTGACCAGCGTGGCGCACAGCGCGCTGCGAAAGAGGGACTGGTCCGCCACGTCGATTGACTCCAGCGCCCGGGCCGCGTCCACCGTCTCGCTCATCGAGACGGGAAGGCCGACGGTTCGCAGTTCGGCGATGAAGGAGCTCAGGAGGTCGAGCACGGCCTAGTTGGCGCGCCCGAAGATCTCGCGCGTCGCCTTGTCGATGTCGGACTGGTACTTGAGCAAGATGTGCAGCGTCTCGGTCACCACGTCCTCGCCGAGCTCGTCACGACCCAATATCACCAGGGTGCGGGCCCAGTCCAGGGTCTCTGAGACCGACGGCGACTTCTTGAGGTCCATCACGCGCAGCGTGCGCACCACTTGGGCGATCTGCTCGGCGAGGGCCGTCGCGATACCCGGCACCCGCGACATGATGATGTCACGCTCGCGCTCGACGTCGGGGTATCCCACGTGCAAGTACAGGCAGCGTCGCTTGAGCGCCTCGGAGAGTTCGCGGGTGTTGTTCGAGGTCAGAAAGACCATTGGGATCTGTCGGGCCCGCAGGGTGCCGAGTTCGGGGATCGACACCTGGTACTCCGAGAGTATCTCGAGCAGCAGCGCCTCGGTCTCGAGTTCGACCCGGTCGACCTCGTCGATCAACAACACGACCGGATCGGTCGCGGTGATGGCCTCGAGCAACGGTCGTGCCAGGAGGAACTCCTCTGCGAAGATGTCCTCTTCGAGTTCGCTCCATACCTCGGGGGAACCCTCGGGACGACCAGCTTGGATCCTCAGCAATTGCTTGCGGTAGTTCCACTCGTAGAGGGCCTTGGACTCGTCGAGCCCCTCGTAGCACTGCAGGCGGATCAGGCGGGCGCCGAGTGCTTCGGCCACCGCCTTGGCGAGCGCGGTCTTGCCGGTGCCCGCCGGCCCCTCCACTAGCACCGGCTTGGCTAGGCGGTCCGCCAGGAAGGTCACCGAGGAGATGGCCTCAGAACTCAGGTAGTCGTGCTCGGCCAGGCGGGTGCGCAACTCCTCGGGCGAGGTGAAGCGCACCGGCGGAACGTCGGCGAGGCCGAGGCGTTGGGCGAGTTCTTCGCGGGGATCGAGTGCGCTCAACGAACCTGTCCTTCGCCGCGCAGAACCCACTTGAGGCAGGTCAACTCGCGAAGGCCCATCGGTCCGCGGGCGTGGAGCTTCTGGGTCGAGATCCCGACCTCTCCCCCCAGTCCGAGTTCACCGCCGTCGACGAAGCGTGTGGAGGCGTTGACGAGCACGGCCGCGGCGTCGACACGACGGATCCACGCCTCGGCGTTCGCCTCGTCGCGGGTCACGATCGCCTCGGAGTGGCCGGTGCCGTAGGTGGCGACGTGCTCGATGGCCTCGTCGAGCGAGTCCACCACCTTGACCGCCAGGATCAGGTCCAGGAATTCCGTCGCGTAGTCGTCCTCACTGGCCGGCGTGGCGCCGGGCAGGATGGCCCTCGTGCGCTCGTCGCCACGCAACTCCACCTGGGGGATGGCCACCGAGAGCGCGGTCAAGAACGCGTCCGCGCTCCCTCGATGCACCACGACCGTCTCAGCGGCGTTGCACACGCCGGGTCGCGAGGTCTTGGCGTTCGCCACGATGCGCACGGCCTGTTCGATGTCGGCGCTCTCGTCGACGTAGATGTGGCAATTGCCGTCGCCATCGAGCACGAAGGGCACTCGCGCGTGTTCGCGCATCGCGGCGATCAGGCTTGGCCCCCCTCGTGGAATCAGGCAGTCCAAGACGTCGGTCATCTGCATGAACGCCACCGCCGCGGCGTGCGAGGAGTCCTGCACGAGCGCCACCGCGTCCTCGGGCAGGCCCTCGGCGGCGAGAGCCTCGCGCCAGAGATCGACGATGAACTGGTTGGATCGCTGCGCCGAGGACGACCCACGCAGGTATGCGGCATTGCCGCTGCGAACGCAGAGTCCCGCGACGTCACTCGTGACGTTCGGTCGATTTTCGTAGACGACGCCGATCACGCCGAGCGGTACGCGCAGTCGTTCGACGTGCAGACCGTTGGGACGTACGCTCCCGTCGAGGGACTCATAGAGCGGGTCGGGCGCGGCGGCGATGTCGCGCAGCGCGTCGGCCATCGACGCGATGCGCTGACTGGTCAGGCTCAGTCGGTCCCGGCCCGCGCCGGACTCGTCGTAGGCGTCGACCTCGGCGGCGTTGATCGCCAGGAGTTCGTCCTCGCGGTTCTTCAGTGCGTCGGCCACGCGATGAAGGACCGCGATCCGCTGGTCATTGGTCGCTTGGGAGAGGGCGCGCGCGGCCTCGCGCACGTTGCGACCCTGGGCCGCCAAAGGACTCGTCATGATGCAATCGTACCGGAGGCCGCTAGTGGCGCCGCAGCAGCACGAGGTCATCGCGGTGCACCACCACGTCGTCACCCTCGTTGAAGGACTCGGCGTTGACCCGCACCAATCCCTTGGCCACCACCTCTCCCCCCGGTCCGTGGATCTCGACGGCGTCGCCCTCGTAGAACTCGCCGGCGAACGACTCGACCCCGACACGCAAGAGACTGCGACCGTGGTGCTCGAGGGCCTGGAGAGCCCCGAGATTGACGCGCAACACTCCCGAGGACGCGACCGCGAAGGCGATCCAGGCCTTGCGGGCACTCAATCGATCCGCCCGCGGTTCGAACGTCGTGCCGAAGTCGTGGGCGCCACTGAGGGCGCGCTGCAACGGCGAGCTCTCGCGCGCCGGCGCGATCACCGTGGTCACGCCGGACCAAGTGGCCATCCGGGCGGCGGCGACCTTGGAGGCCATTCCACCGCTGCCGACACCCGAACGACTCCGCCCCGCCACGCTCTCGAGGTCCGCGTCGATCGACGTGACGACGTCGATCAAGGTGGCCGAGGGATCCAGGCGCGGGTCGGCGGTCAAGAGACCCGGCGTGTCGGTCAGCAGCACCAGGTGACTGGCCGCGACCAGGTTGGCCACCAGCGCCGCCAGACGGTCGTTGTCACCGAAGCGGATCTCCTCGTCGGCCACCGCGTCGTTCTCATTGACCACCGCCACGACGCCGAGGGCGTCGAGGGCGTCCAACGTCGAGCGCGCGTGGAGGTATTGACCGCGGTGCGAGAAGTCCAGCGGCGCGAGAAGCACTTGACCGACGGCCACGTCGTGGGCGGCGAAGGCGCGACGCCAGGCGTCCATCAATAGCGGCTGGCCCACGGCCGAGACCGCTTGCAGAGTGGTGGAGTCGCTCGGACGCGCACGCCCGCGTCCCACGTCGGCCCAGCCGGCGGTGATGGCGCCCGACGTCACGACCACGACCGACCAACCCCCGTGGCGCAGCGCCACGACGTCGGTGGCCACGGCGTCCAAGACGTCCTGGGCGATGCCGCCCTCGGCGTCGGTGACCGACGACGTGCCGATCTTGACGATCGCCTTAGGACTCGTCATCGTCGTCGTCCCCGACGCCGTCGAGGCGCCCGTGACGCGCCAGTCGTTCCCGGCGCGTCGCGCGGTGATGGTCACCACGGTCGAGGCCCGCACCGACCTCGTCGCGCCACCACTCGAACGAGAGGGGTCCGATCGTCACGACGTCACCGTCGCGCACCCCGGCCCGATTGAGGACGCGGTCCACGCCCAGGTCCTTGAGCCGTCGCACGATCTCGGCGAGCGCCTGGTCGTCGGTCAAGTCTTGGAATCGCACGGCCCGCTCGGCGGAGCGACCGCTCACGCGCCAGTTGGCCTCCCCGGTCTTCTCGAGGGTCACTTCATCGGGAACGGGTTTGTGCACGACGATCTCGTGCTCCAGGGTCTCCTCCTCGTGGCGACGCACCTCGATCACCAGTCCGGCCAACGTCGCGCTGAGCGCATCGACGCCGGCACCGGTCACCGCCGAGATAGTCGCCACCCCCTCGACCTCGTGAGCGGCGACGTCGCCCTTGGACCCGACGACCACCCGGGGCCGCTCGAGCAGGTCCGCCTGATAGTCGCCGAGCTCACGCAAGAGGATCTCGAGTTGTCCCTCGGGGGGCAAGGGCGCGTACTCCGAGAGATCGAGTAACACGCACAGGACCCGCGCGCGCTCCACGTGACGCAAGAAGTCGTGGCCGAGCCCTCGTCCTTCGGCGGCACCCTCGATCAGACCGGGGATGTCGGCCATGACGTATTCGGCGGCGTCCTGGGGGCGCCCCGAACGCGCACCGACGCGCACGACGCCCAGGTTCGGCACCAGGGTGGTGAACGGATAGTCGGCGATCTTGGGTCGTGCCGCCGAGAGACGCGAGATCAGGGTCGATTTGCCCACGTTGGGGAATCCGATCAGGGCGACGTCGGCCTGCAACTTGAGCTCCAGGTTGTACCAACGCTCCTCGCCGACCTCGCCCTGTTCGGCGAAGGCTGGCGCGCGGCGCGCGTTGGAGAGGAAGCGATTGTTGCCCTGGCCGCCAAGACCACCTTCGGCCGCCCGCCAGCGGTCGCCGGGTCCCGAGAGGTCAACCAACAGCTCACCCTCCTGGGAGAACACCAACGTGCCCACCGGCACGGTCACGACGACGTCCTTGCCGTTGGAACCGTGCATGCGCTTGGAGGTGCCGTGCTGGCCGTCCGTGGCCCGACGAAAGGGGTGATCGCGAAAACCCAGTAGTGAGGCCTGGTTGTGGTCAGCGACCAACCACACGTCGCCACCGCGCCCGCCGTCGCCACCGTCGGGACCGCCCTTGGCCACGTGGGCCTCGCGCCGAAAGCTGACGCATCCCGCCCCGCCGTCGCCGGCCTTGGCGTGCAGTTGGGCCGAATCGACGAAGCTACTCACCGCTCCATCCTACGGGGCGCCCCTGGCGGCTACCCGACGAGCTCGTCGAGGGCCGCATCGAACACACGTGCGTGGCGAGCCACGTGCTCATCGGTCGTCGCCGGGCACATGAGGGCCATGTTGTGAAACGGGGTCAGCATGACGCCGCGATTGACCCCGTAGAGGTGCAGGTAGTCCTCGAGAAGTCCGTCGGCACTGGCCGCGGACTCTCCCCCGTTCGTCGGCGCCGGATCCATGAAACGGTATTCACAGCGTGTTCCGAGTTGAGTGACCGACCACGCCAGATCGTGGCGGTCGATCGCCTCGCGCGTGCCCTGGGCGAACGTGGTGGCGAGCACCTCCATCGAACCGAACGCCTCGTCGGTCAAGACCTCGCCCAGCACCGCGCGCATGGCGGCGAGGCTCATCGCGTTGCCCGCCAGCGTGCCGCCGACTCCCCCGACGTCGACGATGTCGGCCCCGCCGGCGAGTGAACTCGTCACGCGAACGGCCAATTCCTCGCTCAATCCGTACGCCCCACAAGGCACCCCACCACCGAGCGACTTTCCGATGGTCACCGCGTCGGGACGAAGACCGTAGCGCCGTGTGGCGCCACCGGGACCGGCCGAGAACGTGTGGGTCTCGTCCAGGATCAACAACGTCGCCGTCTCGTCACACAGGCGACGCACCCCGTCGAAGAAGCCGGGCTCGGGCAACACGATGCCGATGTTGGTGAGCGCTGGCTCGGTCAGCACCGCCGCCACGTCACCGTGGCGAAGCTCGCGCTCCAGGGCGTCGAGGTCATTGAATTCGACCACCCGCGTGGTGGTGGTCGGATCAACGGCCGGCGCCACCGAGCCCGGACGCGTCGTCGCCCGTCCGTGCTCGTCCACGATGACGAAGGTCTCATCGACACTGCCGTGGTACGAGTAGGAGAACACCAGGATCTTGGGACGTTGGCTCACCAGACGTACCAGGCGCAGCAGCCAACGGTTGGCATCCGTGGCCGACAGACTGAAGGACCACTGGCTGAGGCCGAAACGCCGCGACAACTCGTGCGCCACCCACTGCGCGTCCTCGGTGGGCAACATCGTCGTCACACCCCCGCGTCGCCCCACCCGTTCCTCGAGGGCGCGCACCAGCGGCGCTGGCGAGTGGCCCGCCATCGCGCCCGTGTCGCCCAAGGCGAAGTCGACCAACTCGTGGCCGTCGACGTCGGTGATGAGGGCCCCGTGGGCCTGGTCGAAGGCCAAGGGGAAACCACCGGCCCACTTGTTCATCCACGTCATGGGCACCTTGGCGAAGAGGTTGCTCGCGGCGTCGTGCACGGCCCGCGACCGCGGATTCTCCTGTCGATAGCGCTCCTGCTCGCGCGTCACCAGATCACCCAAATGCCGACGATTAAAGGCTTCCATGGCACCATCGTAGGTTCGCGCGCCACGCGATGAGGGACAATTAGCGGACCTAATGGCACCCTGGTCAGGAATTATCTATTATCCACAGGGCGACGCAACCTAAATATCTGCTTGAAATCCCTAAATTTCAACGTTTTAGCGGTAAAGATGGCTCCGGTTCAGGGAACTCTCCCAGTCCGAATTAACGAAGAGTAAGGAGTCGACCGGTGAACAAGGCCGAGTTGGTAGATGCAATTGTTGCCGAGAGTGGA
>Ga0075030_100001975_pt1 | contig 18586 bp, 15 predicted proteins | sample LitLauG_LLR_2012_FD_71393 | JGI IMG/M metagenome (GOLD analysis project Ga0075030, IMG submission 71393) | Freshwater sediment microbial communities from Pennsylvania, USA - Little Laurel Run_MetaG_LLR_2012 | ecosystem: Environmental > Aquatic > Freshwater > Creek > Sediment | place: USA...
AAAATGCCCCCGAACGAGCCCGATCATTATCGCGAAATTCGCTTCAATTTCTACGAATTGGGCACGCTTTCGGTCGTCCGGATTCGACGTGAAAATGGCGTCTGCAAGTCGGCCTACGTTCCGTCTTGAAACCGCCGCCGGGACATGTGGACCTTCGTGCTTCCAAGCGAAAAATTATATGCGTTGAAGCGTCCGAAATGAAGCGCCGCGCGACGACTTTTCGAGGTATTCGTGTTGACGACATGCCGGACTCTATAATGCGCCGCATGTTCCGTCTGACTCGAGAAGTTCGCTTTTCCGTGAATGCCTCGCGTGACCCGCAATTAAGCGGCACGCCGACCAACGGCTATGGTGGATTCCCCTCACTTACCGGATTCGGCCCGTTCCTCACCGTCGACGTGACATTGGCCGGTCCGCTCGATCCGGTGAGCGGCTATCTGCTCAACATCAAACAGATCGACAAGACCGTTCGCGACCGTGTCATCCCCGTGTTTGGTCAGGCCATTCATGGCCCCGGTAGAAAGACCCCGGCGCAACTTGTCGACCGGCTCTATCAAATGCTGGAAGCCTGGCCCCCACTTTCATTGGAAGAAGTCGGGCTTAACCTGACCCCTTTTCTTACCTATTCCGTTCACGCCTCGGAGCGACCCATGATCCGACTCAGTCAGAAGTTCGAGTTTTCCGCCACCCACCGCCTGCACAACCCCAAGGCAACCGACGAGGAAAACCGCCACATCTTCGGCAAGTGCAACAACCCGCACGGCCACGGCCATAATTACGAGTTACAGGTGACGCTCCGTGGCGAACCCGACGCGAATGGCTTGCTGATCGACATTCCCGACTTCGAGCGCATCGTTTCAACTACCGTCCTCGACCGCTTCGATCACAAGAACCTCAACATCGAACTGCCGGAGTTTCGCGAGCTGATCCCGACGGTGGAAAACATTGCGATGACGATTCATCAACTGCTTAAACCGCGATTCTCTAACAGCCGCGCTAAACTGGCTTCGATAACCGTATGGGAAACGCCCAAGACCTGGTGCGAGTATTCCGAGCCATAATTCGACGCGACGTTAGGAGCCTTCTTGAACGTTCTGCTCGTAGCAATGGGCAGCCATGGGGATGTCCATCCCTTCATCGGGATCGGTTTAGCCCTGCGCGCTCGCGGGCATCGCGTGAGCGTGATCGCCAATGCATATTTCGGGCCGCTGATTGAGAGTCTCGGGCTGAGTTTCCTCGCGGTCGGCACCGCCGAGGAATATCGCATTATGGCGACGAATCCTGCGCTGTGGCGGAGATTTCAAGGCACGCGCACAGTCATGGCTTCGCTGAGCCAGACGATTCGCCCCTTGTATGACGTGGTCGCGCAGAACAACATTCCGGGCGAAACCGTTGTCGTGGCGTCCAGCCTTGGACTGGGCGCCCGGGTCGCCCAGGATCATCTCAACATCCCTACAGTGACCGTGCATCTTCAGCCCTCGATTTTTCTTAGCGCGGTAGACCCGCCGCGTCTGGGTGGGATCGTGACGCCAAAATGGTTCCCGCTGTGGCTCCGGCGAGCCCAGGTCGCGATGGTGGATCGCGTGTGTGACCCGCTCGTCGGGCCTCCTCTGAATGCGTTGCGTCATGACCTGGGCATGCCGCCCGTCCGAAAGATTATGACCCGCTACGTCCATTCTCCGACGCGGGTCATCGGAATGTTCCCGAATTGGTTCGCCCCGCCTCAATCGGATTGGCCATCGCAAACCCGGCTCACAGGATTTCCACTTTACGACGAGCGTGGTGCAACGCCTCTTTCCGATGATCTTCGTCGATTTCTCGACGCCGGCGACCCGCCTATTGCCTTCACTCCCGGCTCAGCCATGTGGACGGGTCATGAGTTCTTGAAGGAATCATCGCGGGCGTGCGACCTATTGGGTCGACGGGGCCTGCTTCTCACGCGTCACGTTGAACACCTCCCCAAATCGCTGCCGCCGACTGTTCGGCACATCGACTATGCGCCTTTCAGCGAGCTTCTTCCCCGTTGTGCCGCGCTGGTTCATCATGGAGGCATCGGCACCAGCGCCCAGGCATTGGCCGCCGGGATTCCCCAGTTGCTAATCCCCCGCGCGCACGATCAGCCTGACAATGCCGCGAGACTGATTCGAATGGGTGTTGCCGAAAAGGCGGAGCCGGGGCGCTATAAAGCTCCTCGCGTTGCGATGAAACTCGGGGAATTGCTCAATTCGCCAGATGTAAAAACGCATTGCAAGGAGATCGCGAGCCGTTTCTGCGGGATCGACCCGATCGGAGAAACGTGTGAATTAATTGAGGAACTTGTGAGCACCGGTAAGAAGCCGGTCCTCAGTTCTTGAAGAACCTATCCTCGTGACTCGGCCGGAATGGTATCGATCACCCACGCCGGGGCGATCGGCTTTCCCTTGACGCCCTTGGGCTTCTCGCCGCTGACCAATTGCAGAATCGCCTGCATGAAGGCCGGCAGATCATCCGGGCATCGCGCGGTAATGATCGGCCCATCCACCACGCACTCCTCATCCACCCATTTGCCGCCCGCGTTCACCACGTCATGCACGATCGACATGTAGCTCGTGCAACGTCGCCCTCGCAGTACATCGGTCGAGCAGAGCATCCAAGGCCCATGACAGATGGCGGCCATCGGAATCTTCTTCGCCGCGGCGTCGCGCACGAGTTTCACCATGGCTCCGTCCCGCCGCATGTGGTCGGGCGAGGAACCGCCGGGAATGACGATCAGGTCGTAATCCTCGGCTTTCACCGCCGATGCGACCTTCTCGGATTTTTGGGGATAGCCGTGCTTGCCGACGTACGTTTCACCGGCTTTGGGGCCGATGACGTCGACCGTGTGACCTGCTTCTTTTAAGCGAAGGCGCGGATATTGGAGTTCGAGATCTTCGTACACTTTCTCGACGAGGATTGCGATTTTGGCCATGCGATCATTGTCGTGAATGGTGAGCGGGGGGCAAGCTGTGGCGCCAATCCTGATGGGGGAGCTTTTGGTCGCGAAAGCCCCGGTTTCTTCTCCCGCATTGCAACACTCATATGAGACCCCATAATCACCGACCATGTCCCTCCATCTCCATTGGGTCGGTGAACAAGACTTGGACCGCGTTGCCGAAGCGCGAATGCTTTGCTATTCCCACGCGGGAAAAGACCTCGAAGAGCTTCGCCAGCGCATTCGCCAAAACCCCACCGCCCGCGCCGGAGATTTCCTGCTCGCGGAGAAAGATGGAGTTGCAGTCGGGACAACTACCAGTCTTTCCATGACCCTTTGGGCCCGCGGCGGCCCGGTGCCCTGTCAGGGCGTGGCGTGGGTGGGGACGATCAAAACCCATCGCCGCCGAACTGAAAAAGGCGATGGCATTGCGACTCAACTCATGCGCGAGACGCTGCGAAAGGCGCGGGAGCGCGAGCAGATCGTCTCGGCATTGATGCCGTTTCGCGGCAGTTTTTACGAGCATTTCGGGTACGGGTTTGTCGAGCGACGGAGCAAGTGGACATTGCCCCTTTCAGTGTTGCCGCACGGGAGTTTTGAAGGGACCCGGTTTTACCGTCCGGACGATTTGCAGGAACTGGCTCACTTCCGCCAGCGCGTGGTGGAGCGGGGTCAATGTGACATCGCGCGGCCGATCGACGTATGGAAATATCAACTCAAAGCCCGGATGGACGCGGGGTTTGTCGTGGTGGATCGGCCATTGAAGGATGGGCCGATCCATGGGTTCCTATGCTTTGAGCACGAAATGGTCGATGACAAAGACCATCTTCGAGTCATGCAGATCAATTACGAGGACATCGCCGCCCTGCAACGCCAGCTTCACTTTCTGGCCAGCCTGCGGGACCAATATCATTCGGTCAGCGTTGCACTGCCGGTCGATCTTCCATTGAACTGGCTGCTGCGGGAGACGCAGCTTCCCCATCGTACGGTCAATCACGATCACGCCCAATTGCGGCAAGACACGCGGATGCAGATACGGGTGCTCGATCACAAACGGTTCATCGAGGCGATGCATCTGCCGACGAACCATCAGGGCCGCGTCACGGTCGGCGTGCAGGAAATCGAGGGAGCGGAGAGCCGGTTTCAAGTCGACATTTCGGAAGGACGCGGCGCAATGTCACCAGCGACAAGTTCGCCGGACTTCATCTGCCGGGATCGGGTCTGGGCGGCAATCGTCTGCGGGGATCTGCCGGCTACGCGGGCGGTACAACTTGGATTGGCAGCGGCGGAAGATCTCCGCGCCGCGCAAAGGCTCGATATCTTCAGCATTGGACCTGCTCCTTTCTGCCACGAATATTTTTGATCGTGGACGCGGGGCTTGTCCCGGACGATCATTCCGGCGATGCACTTCCACCTGTTTCTCTGGGCGCTCATTGCCACGTCGATTTGTGAACTGCTTTTTGTCGGACTTCTGCATCTTCTTCCTCGGCTGGGACAAGCAGGCGCAGCGATATCGGATGCCTGCACTCGCGCGCCGATGCTGGACCTGGTCGTTTCGTTACTGACGTGGGTGCCCTGGCTCATTGCCGGCTGCGCCGCCGGTTGGTTTGGTGTCTTGGGCGCCGTGGTTGGGCAGGCCGTGGTTCTTTTCGCCTGGACCTCGCTTCATGAAATGATGCATCGCGAGGCAGTAAACGGCCCGCGGCTGGTGAAGGTCATGAACCGCACCGTCGGCCGGTGGAATAACTATTTCGCGCTGTGGGTGACGCTGATTGCCCTGCCGGGGTTCTGGCTTGTCCGCCTCCATGAGTTCATCGCGTACATTCCACTGGTCTGGCTTCTGGATTTTCCGAAGTATCGTCAGGGGGAATGGGTCAACGTGAGTAGGCAGAAGTTCCAGGGATTGGTCGGGCACGACTTGATCTGGTGCCTGTATTGCGACTGGATGACAGGCGTTTATAGCCTTGGCGCGGAGATGTTGCGGAACGTCGAATCGTTCTGGTGCCCGATTCGATTTTACGGCGGGAAGAAGTGCGAGAATTGCAAAACCGATTTCCCCGACATCGAGCAGGGCTGGGTACAGCCAAATGGTTCGATGGCAGACGTCGTGCAACTCTGGCAGGAAAAGTTTGGCGATGGCCAGCGGGGCTGGTTCAGTCACCCCACACGACTCACAGTTGCGGGAAAGCCCATTGAAACACCTGCGGCAGCGGAGATTCCGGTTTCACCGTAGGGGCACACGGCCGTGTGCCCGATTTCTCCCCGATCAGGCGGACGCTTCATCGAATGTCCGAAGGTCAGGCGAGATGAGGTTCAGCGATTCCCGGCTGTGCCGCTGTGCCGCGCTGTCAACCGCTTTTAACATATTCGCCAGGACATCGGGGTGTTTGTAGCTCGGAGCCGCCCGCATCATTCCCAGCAGTTGGCGGCGGTAATTCAGCAGATTGTTCTGCACGGGCATCTTGAAGTCCTGTGCCACGGCTGAAATCTTTTTAGAGAGAGCGTCGAGGTCACCTTTGTACGATTCGGTCAGCAGGTCGTAAAAGAACGCCCCGTGGCTCGCTTCATCGGCGCCCATGCGGGCAAGGATCGTCTTCAGCAGCGGTTCCTGTATGTCCGCGGCCAAAGCACGGTAGTACAGATGCGTGGCCTTCTCCTGCAGCGCGAGATAGATGAACCCCTCAATCAGTTGCTTGTTGTGATCGTACGGAAAACTGTAAGCCGTGTTTCGCTCGCGGAGCATTTCCAGCGACAGTTCGGAGCTCTTGGCCATCCCGGTACGCGTCAAGTACATTTCCAGAACATGAGCATGACGATCCTCTTCCGCCACCCATCGGCAGGTGAAATGCAGCACCCGCCGATTGATGACCTGCTGGTCGTCCGGCATCGTCGGATCGGTCATGATCCGCAAATACTCAGACAAATAACCCGGCAGATGGTCCTCAACGAACAGAACCGTCTTCACCGCGCCGACCTGATATTCATTGAGTCGATCGATGCGGGCGATCTGCCGAATGTTGTCTTGCTCGACCAGATCGTATGGGGACCAACCCATTTTGTCGGATCGGCGAAGATAGTCGTATAAGACTGCGTCCAGCGCACACGGATCCGGAAACACCGGCGGTGCCGCCGGCCTTTCAGCAAGAAGATTCGACATAACCGTAGACCCCGGCCAGAGAACGCCCCACGAGAAGCAGCGCCATCCGTAGCACTTTGTTCATTGACTAGGATAAGGGATTTAAACCCTATAAAATAGGGCTTTTAGCAGGGAAAATGGATTAATAATCTGGGCACAAGATGGGCGCGTCGACCCGAACCACGAGCGCATACGGGCCAGCATCGCCAACTTTTATGATCGAACCGATTGAAATTGCAGAACTTAGTGGATCACAGCAAACTCATCGGGTGCTCGCATGTGAATCAGCCGGGCTGAGCAATCCTTCCGCCCGTAGCCACGCCTCGCATCGCTCAGGCCAATGAGAGCAGGGGTTGGCAGTCGGGCGCAGCCCAAAACCGTGACCCCCTTTCGCGTATATGTGTAATTCCGCAGGGACACCTGCGTGCTTTAACGCCAGATACAGCGCGGCACTGCTGGCGGGCGTGATCTTGTCATCCGATGCATGCACGAAAAACATGTGCGGCGTCTGCGCGGTCACCGGGAACTCGGGCTTGAGCTCGAATGTCTTGTCGTCGACCAGCCACGCCGGATAAACCAGCACGCCAAAGTTCGGCTTGCAGCTCACCTGATCGACCGCATCAATGGATTCGTAACTGCGATGATCGAAGTTCGTGCAGGCCAGTGCCGTGAGATTTCCACCGGCGGAGAAACCGAGCATGCCGATGCGATTGGGATCAATTTCAAGCTCCCTAGCCTTGCTCCTCACGAGGCTCATGGCTCGCTGGGCATCCTCCAGGGGCGGAAAATGTTCGATCTGCTTTAGATGTTCCGGAACGCGGTACTTGAGGATGATGCCGGTGACACCGATGGAATTGAGCCACTGGGCGACTTCGGTTCCTTCCAAGTCCCACGCGAGAATGGAATATCCTCCGCCCGGGCAGATCACGATCGAGGTGCCGGAATCTTTTTCCTTGGGTGCGTGATAAACAGTCAGCGTCGGTTTGAAAACGTCACCGATCTTGATGATCTTCGACTGGTCAAACTTCTCGGGCTTTTCCGCGCGGGTTTGATCGGGGGCCGGTCCGGGCCAGACATTGATGGTCGGCGGCGCATCGGCTGCCAGAAGAACCGAAGTCACGCAGCCGCAGGTCAGGACAACGGACGCCAGAAATGCGCAAAGTAGGGTTCGCATGATCGCTTTATACCTTGACGGAACTTTTCTTCACCATGAATCGGTCCGAAACGTCTGTGCCGGTAGCCCGTCTTTATTGAACAGATTGGCCCAGGGAAAGCTGCCGCTCCACGCATAACGCACCGCGACGGGCCTGGAAACGTGGTCGCTGCGGACAATCACACCGTCGCCGTCGATCTTCGCGTCAGCCCAGAAAAACTTGTGATCTTCCCCGGCGATTTCGAAGCCTTGCAACTTATCACTCTGGGCGCCAACGAGTCCCTGTCCCACATGGGTAAATCCGACGCGGATTTCATCCCCTGCAACCCTCGCGTTATCGAACACCGGGCCGTAGATCTCGATCTTGCGACCATACACCGCGCCGAGCGCGACCCGGCACGCGCGGGCCCCGTAAGCCGCCTTATTTTCCGGATGGGTCATTCCTCCCAGGTCGCTGCCGGTCACCAGGAACGTATTGGGATACTGGCGAATCCGAAGATGGATCTCGCGATAGGAGCCCTCGGCGGCGCTGGGAGCAATTTTCGGGAGCGTTGTGGTGAACTTGTCGGCCTTCGCGTTCATCGGATCGTTTGGATCCAATGCACATCCTCCGCCGCTGGGCTTTTGGACGTAAAGAAAGGGGAAGTCGCCCTGTCCCCATTCTTTCCGCCAGCCGCGGATCAATGCGCCCATGAGCGTGTATTGATCGACACCGCGAATCGCGGTTCCCGCCTCCCCCTGATCCCAAAGAACACCCTTGATCGCATAGGGAATGTACGGCTCAATGTGTATTTTGAAGAGATAGCCGGGTTGGCGGTCGCCATTCAATTCGCCGGGTTTGGCGAGCAATACTGGCTTGCGAGGCAATCTCGTCTTGGCAGCCTTGGCGGCATCAAAGTCCTTTTGCCATTGGGCCAACTGCTTCTGATAGAGTTTCTGATCATCGTCGGGATGGTACGTCTCCATCGCCTTCTGAACCTGGGCCTCGACGGCGGCATCGCCATGCAGCGCCTCGGGGCTGAGCCAGGCTCCCGACGGAGTTCCGCCGACGGCGCCCACCATCAAGCCGACCGGAACATTGATTTCCTTTTGCAACGGGAGACCGAAGGAAAACAGGAGCGCCGAAAAGCCCGTGACATTGGCTGGGGTCGATTCCTCCCAAACGCCCTTGGGCTTGATGATGCGAATCTGCGGATATGGACCAGCCGCGATGTTCTTTCCCAAAATCGGGTCGTGGGGCAGGTAGTACGTGGCGCCCATCGCCATGTTGGATTGGCCCGAGCCAACCCAGACATCGCCCACCAGCACATCGGCAATGTTGATTTCATTCACAGACAACGAATCCGGCCCGCCCGCCTTGAGGGGATCGAGCTTGATCGACCACTTGCCGGCCGGGTCGGCCTGGACGGACTTTTCCTGGTGGCGAAATTTGACCGTCACCTTTTCGCCCGAAGCCGCGACCCCCCAGACCGGCGCCGCCACATCACGTTGCAGCACCATGTGGTCGCTGAACATGGGCGGCAACTTCACCGCGGCATCGATCCGAACCGCGACTGCCGCGAGAAGAAGGCCGGCAAGGAGAACAATCATTCCCGAATTTCGCATGAAGACACTCCGCGAATGCACCGAAGAAGCGACAGGCCTATCTACGCAAGCGCCGAGGACATGTTGTGCAATCATCGCTCCACCGACTGTGTCTCAACAATCGGCCAACTCGCGCGAAACTTGTCCTGGTACGGCCCGATCTTCTCCACCGGAATCGGCTCAAATCCCAGCTTGAGCGCAGGTGAGTCGGGTTTGAGCCGATAGTCGTCATGAGCCGGGTCGACGAACATCGGGTCCGCAACGACCGAGGTTTTTTCAAATTCAAGTTTCTTCCAGACATTCCATTGTTCGGCTTCCGGCGTCTTGCCCAGAGTGATCAGCAGCGGCTGGTCGAAATGCCAGAACACATTTCCGTCTGAGATGTAATGATCGAACGGCACATTCGACATCTTAAAAAGCTTGGCCTTGGGGTTGGAGTAATAGACGATGTTGTGTCGGAAAACATCGCCAGTCATGGTCTTTCCGTCGGGCAGGACCGCGTCGGTCGGATCAATCTTCATTCCGCGCATGCCTTTCCACGCGGGTTGATCTTTCACCATGTTCCAGCCGGCGAGCATCGTGGGCAGATGCTCCTTCCACCGCTTGCCGGTTCCGAGCCAGCCGCTGCACTCGAACTCCTGCATGTCGCCGTCGATCAGGATGTTGTTGAGGATGACGTTGTCGCGGCCGTTATGAAGATGAATCAGGGCGCGCGGGCATCGGGCCACGATGTTCCCGATCACATCGACGCCGCCGGTGTTGTCATCGAGATAAATGCCCCACGCAAAGTGCGGCGACTCCCAATTCCCCTTGGCATCCTTCCCGAAACCAATGATGTCATGAAAGAAGTTATAGCGGACCAGCGTTCCGCGCGAACTGATCCAATCCCGGCCCCCGGTGTAGATCGCGCCCGTGTCCTCCGTTTCGAGGCTCACGTGATGAATGTGGTTGTATTCGATGAGGAGGTTGTTGCCGGAGAACATGATGCCAAATCGGGGACCGTCGTGAATGAGGTTGCGGGTCGCCCGGTTACCTACTCCGCTGAGCCCGATCCCGACGCCCTGTTTGTAGAAGACGCCGACGTGGTGAATGGTGTTATTGTCGGCATAGTGATCGGCGGGGGCGAGCGTCTTGCGGTCTCCACCGGAGAGGGAGATTCCGTTGCAACCGACGTAGGAAATATCGTTGCCCACAACGCCACAGTTACGGCCGCCACTGACGCTGACTGCGGATGTGCCGCCGTTTGCCTTTCCGCCGACGTTGCGAATCGTGTTGGCCGCGACGACGCAATCCGTGCAATCTTTCAATTGAATCGCATTCCCATCGCAGGCTTCGATCATGAAGCCGCGAAGCGTGACGTGCGACGCTCCCTGAATGTCGATCATTGCATCAAGCAGCGGCGCGTAGACGCTACCGGGCGTGATCGGCGCTGGAGGCCAGAAATAGAGCGTTGACGTCCGCTTATCCAGATACCACTCGCCCGGCTCATCCAGTTCTTCCAGGACATTTTGAACGTAGTAGCGATCGCCCGGGCGAATCGCGTAGGAGCAATCGCCGGCGAGAGTGATGATGCGGCTGTCGCGGTCGATCGATTTGACCTGAACCAGGTTGTTCCACCAGTTGTAGCGGGCAAAGACAAAGACTTGGGCGTCTTCCGGATGCGCCCATTCGTGAACGTCACCGGGCTTGTAGTGAAGCGTACGCTTGTCTTCGCCGGGAACGTCGAGATACATCGGGATGGGTTTGCCATCAACGTACGACCATCCTCCGGCATAGGGATTCTTCGGGTCAAAGTTCGGATAACGGGCCAGATGCTGCCGCTGGCCTTCGAAAAAAAGCTGGTGGAAGTAAACTTTTTTCAACCCCTGCCCGGCGACATTCGCCTTGACGATTCGCCCTTTATAGGGCTCGAATCCGTTGATCGGCTTGCCGCCAAGGATTCTCGGCTTCTCGTCCTTGAACGCGGCAATAGTAAGCTCTGAATCCTTGGAAGTGAGTTTCAACGTTTTCGGCAATTCGTACGTCCCGGATCGCACCAGGATGACAGCTTTCTCCCCCGGCTCTCGCTTTCGAGCGGCCTCGCATGCGCGGTCAATCGTGGCGAAGGGCCCATCGGATTTGGCCGAGTCGGGTTCGGCCAGCTTTCCACCCCATCCATCATTTCCATCTGGCGCAACGTAAAACGTCTCGACCTTCTGGGCCTCCGCAAACACCGCTGGCGGAATGAAGAAAAGCGCAATGAGGGCCGGTAAGCACGTTCGAATCGTCAACTTCGTTCTCACTTCCCGGCACCGCTCGGCAACTCTCGAACCTTGATGTTTCGGAACCAGACCTCGTCGTGATGGTCCTGAAGAATAATGTGCCCGAGCGGGTTCTTCCCCCAGTCCGTGTTTTTGAATTTGCTCTTGGCGATGGCGGCATTGAGGGCGTCGCTGCCAAATTCGAATTCGACGACTTTTACGCCGTTCAACCAGTGCTCGCCATGATTGCCGTTGATGAGGATACGTGACTTGTTGAATTGGCCCGCTGGTTCGAGCTTGTTCCCCTGCGGCGGCAAGACATCATATAAGGAGCCGGTCGCATGCTTGTCAGTCTTGCCAGGGTCATACATGCATTGATATTCGCATCCGAAGGCAAACCCTTTCCCCTTTTGCTCCTGCACGCGGTACTTAACTCCCGAATTGCCATCGAGTTTTGGGACCATCCATTCGAAGGTCAGCTCAAAGTTTTCGTATTTCTTTTCCGTGACGAGGTCATTGCTCTTGAGGCCGCCGAGACAACGAAGGCAGCCGTCCTGAATGACCCAGATGTCACTGGGGAAACCGTCCATCCCGAGTCCGCGCCAGCCGTGGGTGCTGACTCCGTCAAACAGGAGGGTCCACCCCGCCTGCTTTTCGGCATCCGTGAGAGTTGGCTGTGTAGCGGGCTCAGCAGCGGCAAGAATTGAGAAGGACCCCAGGAGGATTAGCAACATTGCCATTGTGCCGCATTTCATGGAGCCTCCAGTTCGAACCAAACCCACCGAGGGAACAGGCATTCGAGTCCTATGTAGGTGGGTCCGCGCAGCTGCTTCGATCATCGCAATACCCTGTCCACACTGGAACTGTTGATATTGGACGTGGCTTGCCTGGCGCGACATTTGCGGGATTTATGGACCGGCTCTTCAACAATTTGATGACTGCCTCTCTAGTCATTAAATGAATCATTCGTCGCCAATGGGTGGTCAAACTCTGGTGCATGTCGAAGTTTACGAGGAAATGTGCAATGCGATGGGCTAGAACGACATTGACAGCGGCTGCACTTGTCGCAACCAGTTTGTTGGGCATTGGGTCTGCAACACATGCGGATCCGGTTCAGCCGACGCCGTCCCAGAACCTTCGGACGCCCAGTCAGCGGTTCGCGGCACAGAACAAGGCGGATACGCCCAGTTTCCGCCGTGATGTAATCCCGTTGCTGGCCCGGGCGGGCTGTAGTGCCCGCGAATGTCACGGCTCGTTCCAGGGCCGCGGCGGCTTCCAACTTTCGCTATTCGGGTCCGAATGGGATCACGACTATGTCCAACTCACGACGGCCAAGGGCGACGAAGACGAGACACACATCGACCTGGCCCAGCCAGAAAAGAGCCTGATCCTGCTGAAGCCAACCGTGCAGGTGAAGCACAAGGGCAAGGAGCGGTTCAAGAAGGATTCCTGGCAGTACAATATGATCCTGCAGTGGATCCGGAACGGGGCTAAGAATGATGCCGACAAGACCGGTGAATTGGCCCGGTTGGAGATTGTCCCTTCGGAAATCGTTTTCAATAAGATGGGTCAGGCGACCCAGCTTCGCGTCTTGGCGCATTGGAATGACGGCACCGTCCAGGACGTGACCGAACTTACCCGCTACAAAACCAATGATGAGACGGTTGCCAATGTCTCCGACAATGGCCTGGTTGCCTGCACCGGAAAGGGCGACAGCCACATTGTGGTGTCTTACGACAATGGCGTCATCCCTGTCCCGATCATGCTTCCGGTTTCCGAGTTCGCCGGGGAGAAGTTCCCTTCCGTGCCGACTCGGACCAAGGTTGACGCGCTGGTCCTGAACAAGTTGCGGAAGGTTGGAATTGTGCCGTCCCCGGTGTGCAGTGACACCGAGTTTCTGCGTCGGGTAAGCCTGGATCTGACCGGCACGCTGCCTTCCCCCGATGCGGTGCTGAAGTTCATGGCCGACCCTTCATCCGGTAAGCGGGCCGCCAAGATCGAAGAGCTTTTGAACACGCCGGCCTATGCCGCCTGGTGGGCAACCAAGTTCTGCGACTACACCGGCGACAGCCCGACTGAACTGAACTTCGGGAACAACAACATCTATCAGAATGCCGGCGAGATCTCGCGCCAATGGTACGACTGGATGTACCGCCGAATTTCGAACAACGTCGCCTACGACCAGATCGTGGCGGATATCGTGCTTGCCACCAGTCGCAGTTCACCCAACCAGACTTATAAGGACTACACCATCGAGATGGACTCCTATTTCAAGAAGGACCATCCCAAGGACTATGCCGACCACCCGACGCTGCCCTATTTCTGGCAGCGGCGCAACGTGCAGTTGCCGCAGGACAAAGCCCTGTCATTCGCTCACGCGTTCATGGGTGTCCGGATTGAGTGCGCACAATGCCATAAACATCCTTTCGATCGGTGGACGAAAAACGACTTCGCGCAGTTCACGGCATTCTTCAACTCCGTTGCGACGGCTGCGCGACCCGCGGTCGATGGCCAGACGCCAACTTACGCAACGCTGTACAAGGATATCTACGGCAAAGCCGAAGCGGACGTGATGGCTCGCGAAAAGACAACCCCCGACGGGAAACGCGACCCCCAGCAGATTAATCGTATCCGCAAGGAATCGCGCGACGAAGTCACGCGGCGAATCGAAGCCAGTGAGCCGGTTCCGTGGGAGGAAGTTTGGATCAACGTTAAAGCAACCCGAGTCGGCGGCAAGAAGGTCAACGTAAAGATCGATAATTCGATCAAACCCAAGCTCCTGGGCGGCGAGCAAGTCGCATTGGACAAGTATCCGGACCCCCGTCAGGCCTTGATGGGATGGCTGCGGGAAAAGAACAACCCGTATTTCGCCAAGGCATTCGTCAACCGGGTCTGGGCGAGCTATTTCAGCCGCGGAATTGTAAATCCGGTGGATGATCTGAACCTCGCCAATGCCCCGTCCAATGCCGAATTGCTGAATTATCTCGCCGATGGCTTCATGTCACACAATTATGACATGAAGTGGCTGCACCGTGAGATTCTCAACAGCGACACCTATCAGCGGAGCTGGAAGACGAATCCCACGAACCAGTTGGATGCCCGGAACTTCAGTCACTCGGTTGTTCGACAACTCCCCGCGGAAGTGATGCTTGATGCCATCGACATGGCAATCGGACCCGAGCAGAAGTTGACCAGGTACCTGACAGAAACGGACGACCGCGCGATTGGCCCGGTCGGGACGGCGCTTTATTCGAAGCCCGGCAAGCCCGCCAAGGGCGGCGACGGTTACTTCCTCACCCTCTTCGGCAAGCCCGCCCGCGAAGCCAACTGCGACTGCGAACGATCGACCGATCCGACGCTGCTGCAGACGCTATTCACTGAAAACGACCCGCAGCTTTTGAGCCGGATTGAAGGTTACGGCGGCGTGGGCGGCAGTTGGGTGCAAGAGCTTCGACGATCGAAGACCAGGCAAATTGACACGGATCAGGTGATTACCGAGACGTTCCTGCGAACGGTCAGTCGGCCGCCGACCCAGCAGGAGATCAGCGAAGCCCGGTCAGACATTGCTTCCGCCAAGACGCCGGCGGATGGTGTCCGCGATCTGCTCTGGGCGATGATCAATACGCGGGAATTCAAGGTCAATCATTGAGGAATGCAACGGAGATATATCTGAGGGAGTAGTCATGAGCATGAAGAAAACAATGTGCTGCGATGGGGTGAACCGCCGGGATTTCCTTCGAGTCGGCGCGCTGGCCGGTATCGGGATGAGCTTGTCCCGCTACCTCGCCCTGGCCGAAGCCGGGGAACTGAGTACCGCCAAGGGTAAGGCGGCGATCTTTATCCGCCTCGCGGGTGGCCCCAGTCACCTGGATACATTCGATCCCAAGCCGGACGCCCCGTCCGACATTCGCGGCGAGTTCAAGCCGATCTCCACCAATGTGCCGGGCATCCAGATCTCCGAGTGCCTGCCGAAGCTCGCCCAAGTTGCCGACAAGTTCGCGATCCTGCGCGGCGTGAGCCATACACTCGCGGCTCACGAACTGGGCTCGCTGTACATGAACACGGGCAATCGCCCGCTCCCATCCATCGCATTCCCAAGCTACGGCGCGGTCGTGTCCAAGGAACTGGGCGCGTCACCCGATATGCCGGCGTTCGCGGCCATCCCGAGCATGGGTGGCAATGCGGCGGGCTACCTCGGCGTGGAATATGGCCCGCTGGAAACCGGTGCAGTACCGCGCCCCGGTCAGCCCGTAAAGATTCGCGGGCTCACCCTCAATGGCATCACGCTCGAAGAAATCGACCGTCGCCAAAACCTCCTGCAACGCTATGACACGGCTTTCGGCCAGATGGCCCACGAAGACCAGTTGTTGGCCGGCATGGATCAGTTCGGCCGCAAGGCTTATGCAATGATGCGTTCCGGCAAAGCCCGCGAGGCCTTCGATATGTCGAAGGAATCGCAGGGCATTACCTCCCTGTTCGCCGACGATAGTTTCTCGCAAAGCTGCCTTCTGGCTTCCCGTCTGGTCGAATCGGGCGTAAAGTTCGTCACAGTCCAACTCGGCGGCTGGGATACCCACTCGGACAACTTCAACCTGCTCAGGAACAAGGTTCTTCCCGGCTTCGATGCGGGACTGGCCGGGCTCTTCCGGGCGCTCGATTCCAAGGGCCTGCTTGCCACGACCAATGTGTTCGTCACCGGCGAATTCGGCCGCACTCCCAAGATCAACAAGAACGCCGGCCGCGACCACTACCCGCGTTCGATGTTCTGCCTCCTCGGCGGCGGCGGAATCAAGGGCGGCCAGGTCGTCGGCGAGTCCGATGCCAAGGCCGAACAGCCCAAGGACAAGCCGATCACTCCCGATGACGTGGCGGCAACGTTCTACACCACCATGGGCATCGACCCCACCAAGGAATATCGCACGCCCGGTGGTCGCCCGGTGATGATTGTGCGGTACGGAAATGTGATCAAGCAATTGATTGCTTGATCGGATTCTAAAGAGTTCTTGCAGCGAACGTCGAACGCCGCTTGTGGCTTTGGGATGGAAGCGATTCCATCGCGAAACCAAAAGCGGCGTTCGTCTTTTCAATAATGCGACTTCCGACATTCGTTGAAGTCCATGACACCTGTACAGCCTCGTGATTCTATCGCATAATGTGATAGTGACGCTCGTTGGCCAGGACGTATTGTTGCGCGCCAGTCGGCGAAACTCGCCTCTACGAAAATGGCTGACCTTATGGGCCGCAACGGTCGAGAGTTCGGACTGGCAAACGATTGACGATGTGCGAAAAACGTATCCCACGGCCGACGGCGTCAAATTGAAAAGCCATGTCGTCGTGACAGTTTTTAATGTCAAAGGGAACACTTTTCGTCTTTTGACATTGATCGATTATGACGACGGGATCGTTCAGGTCCTCGATGTGCTAACTCATGCTGCGTACGATAAAGAAATGTGGAAAGACAAGTACTAGAGATGGCGACAACACTCACGACAACTTCAAGCGATCCGTATCTTGATTTGGTACAGTCATTTCCGCTACGGCCGATCCGAACCCGAATCGCGCACCAGCGGGCCAAAGACATGTTGCGCAGTCTTGTCGGCAAACGCGGCTCCGCCGCTCAGGACTACAAGGCTGTGCTCGTCTCCCTTATTGCCGACTATGAGCGCTCTGCAAATCTGCGGCTCAACACGTCAAAGGTGACTGCCAGGGAGATCGTCTTGCACCTGCTCGCCGAACGCGACATGAGCGTGAACGGTTTGTCCAAGGAACTGGAGATATCCCAGAGTTCATTGAGTGATATGCTCAATGGTCGAAGAGATTGGAGCAAATCGGCGATCATTCGCATCTCTAACTATTTTGGACTGCAACCCGCGATTTTTCTCAGGTAGCCTCAGTCATAATCAAACGACTCCCGCGCAATCACCAGCGGGCGATTCTGTCCGACATTGAGCAGCAACCCCACCGCCATGTAGCTCGAAACCAGGCTGCTTCCTCCGTAGCTGACGAACGGAAGCGTGATCCCGGTTACCGGCATCAGGCGCATCATGACCATCAGGTTGATGAACGCCTGCGTCGCCAGCATCGAGACGATGCCGACTGCGACCAATCTGCCGAATGGCTCGCGAGTATTACCAGCGATCTCGATCCCAGCCGTGAAGAGCACCATGAACGCCCCCAATACCACCGCCGCGCCGATGAATCCGAATTGCTCGCCAACCAGCGCGAAGATCATGTCGTTGTGAGCTTCCGGCACATTCTGGCCCAGCGGGATGACGCCCGGCCCCTTGCCGATGATCGACCCTGACGCGAAAGCGGTCATGGCTCGCTGGGTCTGGTAAGCCGATTCCCGCAATGTCTTAGGGTCATGCTTGAACATGGCATAGACCCGCTCGCGCTGATACTTCTTCACGAACACCGGCCCGTGCCGGAGTACCGCGAGGCCCGGCGCGCCTTCTTCCTTCGGTCCCGAGAGCCACAGTATCGGTACAACTGCCAGACCCATGAGCGCGACCAGGGCCAGATGTTTCATCCGCGCCCCGGCCACGAAGAGCATGGCGAATAAGGTTGGGACAAAGAGCGATGCCATCCCAAGATCGGGCTGCTTGAGGATCAATGCCAGCGGAACCAGTGCCACCGCAAAAGGCGGGAGTAAGCCGACCATCGTCCGGTAGTTGGATCTGAATCGCAGATACCGGGCCAGCACCACGACAAATGCGATCTTCGTCAATTCCGCTGGCTCGAGGCTCACCGGGCCCAGGTTAATCCACGCCCAAGCTCCCTTGGTTTCGTGAACAAACGGCAGCCCATGCAGCTTTTGCGCGACAACCGTGTAAAGAATTAACGCCAGGCTCGCAAGGTAGAAAGGCCACGCCCACTCGCCGATCCGCTGATAGTTCATCGCCTGGAGCAGGAGCATGCCGATGACGCTGACTCCCAGAAAGATGAGCTGTTTCATGCCATCGGGTTGGGAAGTCTCCCAGATGCTGAGAATCCCAACCGACGACAGCACCAGCACGGCAACAAGCAGCGGCCAGTTGGTTGCGATTGCCAGTTGTTCCCAGAGACGTCGCATGAAAAACCGAGTTTACCCTCGCCCGGTACTCCGGGAGAGGGCAGGGTGAGGGTTTCGTCGAACATGCAGCCGTAAAAGGGGTGGGCCACTTGTGCAAACCCTCACCCCAACCCTCTCCCGGAGTACCGGGCGAGGGGGTCGGAAAGCAATCTCATCTCTCGTGCGGCACATTAAAGATTAATTCAGATCCGGCGTTCGGCGCAACCCGGGCCTGCTGTGACGGTCGCTCGTGCGGCGTGCGAGGTTGAAGATAGCCATGCGCAATGCACGCTTCGAGTGAGGCTTTGACCACATCGGCGGCTGCCCCACCGCCGCTGCCTCCATATTCCACCAGAACCGCGAACGCAATTTTCGGGTCGTCCGCCGGCACGAACCCAATCATCCACGCGTGGTCGAGCTTGTAATCGTCCTTGGTCCCTGTCCCACGATACCAGGGAAGGTCGGCGTTGGG
>Ga0075030_100001977_pt1 | contig 18582 bp, 19 predicted proteins | sample LitLauG_LLR_2012_FD_71393 | JGI IMG/M metagenome (GOLD analysis project Ga0075030, IMG submission 71393) | Freshwater sediment microbial communities from Pennsylvania, USA - Little Laurel Run_MetaG_LLR_2012 | ecosystem: Environmental > Aquatic > Freshwater > Creek > Sediment | place: USA...
CCTACTGGCTGACCTCGCTGCTGACCGACCAGACCTTCCGCATCCCAGCGCTGATCGAGGCCGATCGCAAGGCGGCGCAGCATGCCGCGCCGGTCTTCATGTACCGCGTCGATTACCAGCCCCGCGTCGCCGACCGCATGCTGCGCCGCCTTGCGATCGGCCTCGATCAGCGCTGGGATGCGGAAGGTCTGGTCGGTCAGCAGCGAGGTCAGCCAGTAGGTGGGCGGATCGCTGGGCGCGAGCCCGCGATAGACCTGCAGCGCCGCTTCGGCGCGCGGACCGAGCAGGGCCTCGAAGCGCTTGCGGACGTCCTCCTCGGTCAGCTTCCCGAATGCGGGATCAAAGGCGAGAAACATCGTGTTCTCGTCCCTGGCGGTACCAATCATCAGCGGTACGTCGCGCGAAATGGCGGTGGCCACCGGATCGAAGGGATGCGCGGGAACAGCCCGGCCATCGACCACCGGCGCGAGCGTCGCAATCGGGTTCATCCCGGCCACCTTGGCCGCCGCGGCGGCGGCGATGACCTTGTGCACGTCGAGCGTCTGAAGAGCATGGACGTCGGCCCTGGCGACGCCTAGCGTGGCCAGCGTCTGTTCGGCGATGGCGATCGCATCCGCCCGGTCGACGAGGCGCGGCGTCGCGCCGCTCTGCGCAATGGCCTTGTGGAACAGGCCCCTGGCCGGCAGCGTGCCCAGCAGCGCACTCACCTTCATGCCGCCGCCGCTCTGTCCGAAGATCGTGACGTTGCCGGGATCGCCGCCAAACGCCCCGATATTGTCGCGCACCCATTGCAGCGCGAGGATGATGTCGAGTTGGCCGCAATTGCCGGAATCGGCAAAATCAGGGTGGAAATCCCCGAGGTAGAGATATCCGAGCGCATTCAGCCGGTGGTTCATCGACACGACGACCAAATCGCCGCTGCGCGCCAGCGCCGCACCGTCGGTCATCGAATTGAGGCCCTGCCCCATGGTCCAGCCGCCACCGTGCAGCCACACCATCACCGGACGCTTCGTCGACCGCGACGCTTCCGGCGTGAACACATTGAGGAACAGGCAGTCCTCGCTCTGGGGATCGGTGACCGTCGTGGCGCGCACGACGGCCAGAACGACCTGACCGGCAGGCGTTTGCGCACCGGCCATCGGGTTGGAACCGCCCGCGCTCGCCAGATTGACGGTCCCCTGCATCGTCTGTGCGCCGGCATGGAAGCAATCGCGCACCCCGGTCCACGGTGGCGCGGCCCGGGGTGGCTGGAAGCGATGTTGGCCCGTGTCATCGCCGTACGGAATGCCGAGGAAGCGCGAGACGCCCGCCGCCCGCAAGCCGCGCACGCGTCCGCCGGCCGTCTCGACCGCCACGGTCGGCTCGGAACCGGCCGGCTCCGCCGCTGGAAGCGTGCCTGCCATCAGCAGTCCGGCCCCGCTGGCCAGCCCCATACCCAAGACCCTTCTGCGCGACACGCCGTCCATCATTCCCCCCTTCCCCATCCCGTTGTAGCGCGAATTCTTCTGCCCCGGGGCGACAGTCTATTGTCACGAGCCCCGGCGCTTGCGTCCAGCAGTGCAAACCACGAGTTATCCCACTTTCCGCCTGACCTTGAGGACTTCCGGGCGCGGTCGATGGCTCGATGCAAGCACCGCGCTGAACTCAGGCAGCAGCTTCGCGAGCGCCCGGTCCCATTCATCCAGCGAGTCCAGGGTCCAGTCGGCGCGGAGCCAGCGCAGAAACAGACCGTCGAGCATGGCGATCAGCTGCAGTGCCGTCGAAGACGGATCCGCGACGTACGGACCCACGAGGCTGGAGAACAGGCTCAGCAGCTGCACGTCACGCCGCTGCCACCACGCGTACGCAGGATGCGACCTGCTCAGGGATTCGACCTGCAGTTCGGCAAACAGCCGACGCAGCGCCGGCTGGGTCGTGCTGCGCACCACCATGGCACGAAGCACCTCCACCACGGCCCTCATCGACCGAGCGTCGCGGGAACCGGTCGATGCCGCTTGCACGAGTGGTAGCAGGATATGGGTCTCGCGCTCCTCGATTTCGCGCAACACGGCGAGGAGCAACTGGTCCTTGGACGGAAAGTGGTGCAGCAGCCCCGCGTTCGACAGGCCGCAGCGCTGCGCGAGCTCCGGGATCGTGAACCCGTAGTAGCCGCGCTCCCCGATCGCGTGAATCGCCTGGCCGAGAATCTGGCCGCGCCGCAGGCCGGTCTCATCGCGCTTTCGACCCATGGGAACAGAGCTCTTTTATTTACCGACCGATCGGTTGGTTTATTTTTATCATTTTCGCCGTCGGTCGGTCAATATGGGCAAACCACGGCTGCGCGTGCGGCCGGCCGCGGCATGCCGGCCTGAAGTGGTTCAGGCTTGGAAACCATACGGCGGCCCGGTGACGGCTGAAACCAGAAGGGAGGGGCGAAAGATGAGTGACGACAGCAGCACGTGGACGACGCGCCGACAGGTGCTGTCGGCGGCGGGGGCGGCGGGACTGTTCGCGGCCGCCCTTCCCGGCTTCATTGCAGCCATGGCGGCCGACGAGTCTACAGGGAAGGTCGCTGGCTCGGGCGTGACGAACGCGCCCGGGATTCTGGATTACCTGACCGACCTTCGGACCGCCGATCAGGCGATCGGGCGGACATGGCATCCCGATGATCCGGCCTATCGGGCCGATATGTACCAGCAGACCCTGATGAACCTGTCATTCGCCTACTTTGCCTATTTCCAGGCCGACCCGGAGCACCCGGACTGGGCGCCCCTGTGGAATCCGGTTTACCGTGATCAGCCCAACCCGGACGACATTTATTTCTACGCACCGGTTCGTGGCGACCTCAGCTATCGCGTCAGCGGCAACCGCGGCACCTGCCGGCTGCTCATCTTCAGCACGCAGACCGGCTTGTCCGGGATGGTCGACAATCCGGCGGAGAACGGCCATCACGTCGATTTTGACGACCGTGCCCTGACCATGGGTCCGGACGGAGAGTTTGAAGTCCTCTTCAGCGCCGAGCGTCCCGAGGGCTACACGGGCAACTGGGCACGGATGGATCCGAAAGCCGACAACATGATGGTGCGGTGCCGGATGTGGGACTGGACCGTGGAGCGCGACCCGCAGCTCAGCATTGAATGTCTCAGCCCGGTGCCGCTCAAGGCGCGACTGACCCCCGAACAGATCTATGGGCGCATCCGCGAGATGGCCAAATTTCCGGGGCGCGCCAGCAACTTCTTTCTGGGCTGGCAGAACGCGGTCAGGCAGCACGTGGGCTTCAATGTGTTCGAACCCGCGCGTTATCCGGGCATGTCCAAACAGGTCTATTGGCCCGCCGTGTTCCAGTTCAATCCGGATGAAGCCCTGATTATCGAGACCGAAATGCCCAGGGCGGTGCATTACTGGAACATTCAGCTCAACGACCCCTATTTCAACGCCCTCGAGTACGTCTACCGGCTCAGCAGCCTCAACGGCGCCACCGCCAGAATCAGCGCCGACGGCAGGCTGCGCGCCGTCATCGCCCTCGAAGACCCGGGTGTTCCCAATTGGCTGGATCCCGCCGGCTATACGGAAGGTGGGATTTACGGACGCTGGTACGATGCCGACAGCACCCCGACGCCCACCATCAGGCGCGTGCCCCTGGCAAGGCTGCGGGAACACCTGCCGCGCGACACGCCGGATATCACCCCGGCGGAGCGGGCAACGGCCCTGCGCCAGCGCGTCCGCGCAGCTCAGCGCCGGCGCCGCTGGTAGCGCCGGGCAAGGCGCGGGTAATAATATAGTGCAGAGGGGGAGTGGCGCCGATGCAGCATCTCGACGGATTGGGCTATCGCGGCAAGACCGTTGCGGTGACGGGCGGTGCATCCGGCATGGGCGAACAGGTCGCACGCATTCTCGGTGAGCTCGGCGCGAAGGTCCACATCGTCGACATCCAGGCGCCGAGGGTAGCCTGCGAGCGTTTCCATCGGTGCGACCTTGCCGATTTTTCGGCCGTAAGGGCAACCGCCGAGGCGCTCAAGGCCGCGGCGCCGATCCACTTCCTCTTTCCCTGCGCGGGACTGGCCCCGCACGTCAAGGGACCGATGTATTGCATGCGCGTGAACTACATCGGCACGCGGCTGTTCGTCGACAGCGTGACGCCGGCGCTGGCGGACGGTGCCGGCATCGCGCTGATCTCCTCCGATGCCGCGCTCGGCTGGCAGAAGAATCTCGTGCAGTGCCTGGAAATGCTGGCGATCTCCGACCCGGACGCGGCCCATGCCTGGTGCGAGGCGGATCCCGCCCACCGCGTCCGCGACGGCTATACCTCGTCGAAGGAGATGCTCGTCGTTTGGGTACAGCATGCGGCGGTACGGCTGGGCAACGAGCGCCGCATCCGCCTGAACGCCATCGGTCCTTGCCCGACCAAGACCGCCTTCATGGACGCTCAGGCCGAAAAGCTGCCCAAGGGTTTCCTGGAAACCTGGCCCTATCCGTCGCTCGGCCGCATGGCGACGGCCGAGGAACAGGCCTGGCCGCTGATTCTGCTCAACAGCCCGCTGAACGCCGCGGTCACCGGCGCCTTCCTCTATACCGACCAGGGTTTTGCCAGCGGCGTCTGCACGGGCGCGCTCGATGCGTCCTTCATGATGGGCGGCCATCGCGCCTGATCGCCAGGACGAGGCGAGTAACCATGAAGATTGAACCCCATATCCGGGATTATCTGCAGGAGCTGGAAGGCGCAGTCGCCAATCTCAAGGACACATGGCGGCCGGACGATCCCGCATTTCGGGCGGATATCTACCGTCAGACCATGACCAGCCTCTCCTTTGCGTATTTCATGTATTTCCACGCCGACGCCGAGCATCCGGACTGGGCGCCGTTGTGGAACCCGGTCTACACGCTGCAGCCCAATCCGGACGATATCTACGTCTACAGTCCGATCCGCGGCGATCTGCGCTATCGGGTTTCGGGCAACCGCGGGACCTGCAGGATCCTGAGCTTCACCACCCAGGCGGTGATGTCCGGCACGGTCGATCGGATTCCCGAATTCAAGGCGCACAACGAAGTGGACGACACCGACCTCGGCCTGGAATCCGGCCGGGACTTCGAGGTGATCTTTAGCGCCGAGCGGCCGCCCGGCCACACCGGAAAATGGGCCCGAATCGACCCGGCGGCCCGCGCGATGATGGTGCGGTACCGCAGCTATGACTGGCTCCATGAAATCGATCCGGTGCTCTCGATCGAGTGCCTCGACCCGGTACCGCCCAAGCCGCGCTACACGCCCGAGCAGATCATCGAGCGCATCGGCGAGATGGCCAGGTTCCCGAAGCGCAAGACCGATCTGTATTTTGCCATGCAGAACGCGGTAAAGAACGCCGTCGGCTTCAACGTCTTCCAGCCGGTGAAATACGCGGGTGCACTGCAGAAGCAGGTCTATTGGCCGGCGTGTTTCCAGCTGCAGCCCGATGAAGCGCTGATCATCGAGACCGACCTGCCGCAGAAGCGCCCCTACTGGAACATCCAGCTCAACGACCCCTATTTCAACGCGCTGGAATACGTCTACCGCCTGTCCAGCACCAACGGCCACTATGCGAAGATTGCCACCGATGGCCGCTACTACGGCGTGATTGCGCTGACCGATCCCGGTGTGCCCAACTGGCTCGACCCGGCGGGATTCACTGAAGGCGGGATCTATGGGCGCTGGTACGATTGCGACAGCGCACCCACCCCCGCCATCAAGCGCGTGAAGCTGGCGGAACTTCGCCGGCACCTGCCCGCCGATACGCCGGTCGTCACGGCCGCGGAGCGGTCCGAGGAACTGCGGCTGCGCGTGCGGGCCTGCCAGCGCCGCCGCAGATGGTGATGCCGCCGCGGGAGGCCAAGACCTGATGGACCTGAGCTACGATCCACCCGAACAGTTCCGCACCGCGCTCGATCCGCTGCATGAAATCGTGAGGCGTGAGGTCGGCTCGGATGATTTCGGTTCGGACGATTACCTTCCGGGACTGAAGGTGCTGCTGCAGTCGATGGACTATGACCCGCATTTTTCCGCGCAGGGCCGCCGGGCGGCCTGGGGCCAGGTGATCGGAGCGCTGAAAGGCCGGGCGCAGGCCATCAAGTCGATGAGGGACAACCCGGGCTTTGATGCCCGGTCCATCTGCAGCCCGGTGGTCATCACCGGAGTGCCGCGCACCGGCACCACCGCACTCCACCGGCTGATGGCCGTGGACGGGCGCTTCCAGGGATTGCAGACCTGGCTGATCGCCTCCCCGATGCCGCGCCCACCGATCGACACCTGGGCGACATACCCCGAATTCCAGAAGACCGCCGCCGTCCTCGAGGCGCGCTATGCAGCGGCGCCCCAGAAGCGGGCGGCGCACTTCATGGCGGCCGAGGAGCTGCATGAGTGCTGCATGCTGCTCTGGCAGTCCTTCGTCTCCAATTTGTGGAGCTGCGGCTGGACCGCGCCCAGCTATGACGCCTGGTGGCAGTGTCAGAGTGAGGCGGCGGCTTATCGGCATTATTACCGCTGCGTGCAGCTGATCGGCAGCCGATCGCCCGATCGGCGCTGGCTGCTGAAGAACCCGGGACACATCGAGAACCTGGATCTGCTTTTCGCCGTATTCCCCGACGCGCGGGTCATCCAGACACACCGCGATCCGGCCAAGGCCGTGCCCTCGCTGGTGTCACTGCTCATGCAGCTGCATCCGCTGATGGAGCAGGGGCGCACCGCGCAGCGTGCGCAGCTCATGCTGGCGCGGGAAGTCGCGAAGTGGGCCCACGCGGTTGACAAGTGCGACCGGGTGCGCGAACGCCATCCCGGCCAGGTGCTGGATGTCGTGCATGCGGATTTCCACGGCGAACCGATGCGCACGCTGGAAAGGATCTACGCCTTCATCGGCATGGACATTCCCGGTGATGTGCGCGCTGCGCTGGTGCAGCGGATCGAGGAGAAGCCGGAGTTGAAACATGGCGTGCACCGCTACAACATCGCCGATTACGGCATGACGGAGGATGAGGCGCGCGAACCTTTCGGCGACTACGTGCAGCGCTTCGACCTGGTGGAGACTCGTCCATGAAGGCGGCCATCTATCCGGGCAAGGGCCAGCCGATCATCATCGAGGACCTGCCCGACCCGGTACCGGGCCCCGGGGATGTCCTGATCAGGGTCCACCGCTGCGGCATCTGCGGCACGGACCTTTCGATGACCCGAGGCGGCGCCTGGGATTTCGGCTCCCACGTGCAGTTCGGGCATGAGTATGCCGGCGAGATCATCGAAGTCGGCAGCAAGGTCAGCGGTTTCAGGGTGGGCGACCGGATCGCCGTGCTGCCCTCGGTCGCCTGCGGAGAATGCGAGGCCTGCCGCAGTCACGGCAACAACGTGCTGTGCCAATCCAGACCGGCCATGGCGGCCGTGGGTTTTGCCGAGCTGGCCAGGGTACCGGCCAGCGTGGCGACGCGCCTGCCCTCGACACTGTCCATGGCCGACGGCGCATTGATCGAGCCGATGGCAATCAGTCTCTACGGGCTCAAACTGGCGCATGTTCAACCCGGCGACCGTGTGCTCATCCTGGGCGGCGGGACGGTGGCGCTCTATGCGACCTATTGGGCGCGGCGGATGGGGGCCGGCCGCATGGTCGCCATGTCGCGTTCCGCCCGGCGGAAGGATCTCGCCCTGAGGATGGGCGCCGATGCCTTCATCCCCTTCGGCGACCAGGAGGTCGCTGAAGTGCGGGAAGCGCTGGGCGGCGCGCCGCAGGTAGTGCTCGAATGCGTCGGCGCCGAAGGCATGCTGACCAAGTCGGTCATGCATGCGGCTCAGTTCGGCCGGATCATCAGTCTCGGCTTCTGCACTTCTCCCGATCCGGTGATCCCCGGCATGGCTTCGTACAAGTGCGTTGCGATGCAGTTTGCCGTCGGCTATTCGATGAAGGAGTTCATCTACATCGCCGAGCAGCTCGACCGCGATCGCATCCACGGCGGCGGGCACTGCGACCCCAAGGCAATCATTACCCGTGACATTCCGTTGATGGAACTGCCGTCCATGTTCACCGTCCTGCGCGGGCCGAACGCTGAAACGAAGGTCCACGTTCGCTGCTGCGGCGCCTGAGCCGCGGTGCACCAGAACGGACCGGGCGCACGCTGACCGCCACGCGGTCACCGCGTGCGGTTCCCGTCGCCGCATTGCACCCCGAATATTGTCCCCGGCCTCGGGCAACCTGCGCTGCGTGCCTTGGTCGCACCGTTGCCGTGGTTTGCCGTGCCTGCACATGCGGGCTGGAGGATGGTGGCTTAGATGCCCTGGGTGCAGACCCTTCTTTGTCCTACAATGAAGGGCATTCGGCCTTCGCGGGACGGGAACATGAGGCACTTGGGCGCGGCGCGAACAGCCGCCCTGCTGTTCGTCATGGCCTTTGCCGCGGCCTGCGGTGGCAGCGGCGGCGGGACGAATTCGGCGGCCTCATCCACGCAACCGCCCCCAGGGGCGGCCGCGACCCCGGCGCAGGCCACCGACGTCACGACCTACAAGAACGACGTCAGCCGCAGCGGTCAGAACCTCACCGAGTCCGTGCTCAACTTGACGAACGTGAACTCGACCAGCTTCGGTCTGCTCCACTTCCTGCCTGCCGACGGTAAAGTGGACGCGCAGCCGCTGTATCTGTCGGGGCTGTCCATGCAGGGCGCCACGCACAACGTCGTGTATGTGGCGACGGAAAATGACTCGGTGTACGCCTTCGACGCTGACAGCGGCGCGAAACTCTGGCAGGTATCGCTCCTTGGCAGCGGCGAGAACCCGAGCGATGCGGTGGGTGGTTGCGGCCAGATCACACCACAGATCGGCGTCACTTCCACTCCGGTCATCGACCGCAGCGCCGGCGCACATGGCACGCTCTTCGTGGTCGCCATGTCCAGGAGTGGCTCCTCGCCCTACTACCAGCGCCTGCATGCGCTGGATGTGGCCAGCGGGGGCGAACTGTTGAACGGCCCGGTTACCATCAGCGCCAGCTATCCTTCGACTGGAGGGACGATGAACTTCGATCCCGGGCAGTATGCCGAGCGCGCCGCGCTGCTGCTGACTCAGGGTACCCTCATCCTGAGCTTCACTTCGCACTGCGATGTGCCGCCGTACTCCGGCTGGGTGATGGCGTACAACGAAGGCACGCTGTCCCAGACTGCGGTATTCAACGCCGCGCCAAACAGCGGCGCCGCGGGACCTGCGATCTGGATGGCCGGCGGCGGCCCTGCGGCGGACTCTGCCGGCAATGTGTATCTGCTGACCGCCAACGGCGGCTTCGAGACCACCCTCGATGCCAATGGTTTTCCCAACCGGGGCGACTACGGCAACAGTTTCCTGAAGCTCGCTCGCGGCACGCTCGTGGTGGCCGACTACTTTGCGATGTACAACGAGGTGGCCGAATCCAGCGCGGACCTCGACCTGGGTTCCGGTGGCATCCTGCTGCTGCCGGACTTGATCGACGCGACCGGCGCAACGCGGCACCTGGCCGTGGGTGCCGGCAAGGACGGCAACCTTTACGTCGTCGATCGCGACGCAATGGGCAAATTCAGCCCGGCCGCCAACAACATCTGGCAGGAACTCGCTGGCGCGCTCCCCGGGGGCATCTGGTCGACACCCGCCTACTACAACCAGAACCTTTATTATGGCCCCGCCGGCGGCGCGCTCATGGCCTTCACGATCAGTGCTGCAAAGCTCGCCGCTGCCACGGCGACCGCCACCCGCTTTCCCTACCCGGGTGCCGCCCCGGCCGTTTCGGCGAACGGCGGCAGCAGCGGCATCGTCTGGGCCCACGAGAACTCAAGCCCCGCGGTGCTGCATGCCTATGATGCGAGTGATCTCACCCACGAACTCTACAACAGTTCCCAGGCGGCCAACGGGCGCGATCAGTTCGGTGCCGGCAACAAGTTCATCACTCCGGTGATCGCCGACGGCAAGGTGTTTGTGGGTACGCAGAATGGCGTGGCCATCTTCGGGCTGCTGGCGCATTAGGCGACGGTCCTCGCTGCGGCGCCGGAAGCACAGCCCGCGTCTCCCCGGCTCGATCGCGGGCACCCCCGCTCAGGAGAGAGCGCTGACCATGACGTAGTAGCCGTCCGGGTCGCGGAGCGCGAACTCCCTGGTTCCTGTGGCGGGGTTCAGCTGGCACTCCTGCTCAAATTCGCCGACCAGCGCGCGCGCCCTGGGCAGCGCCGCATCGAAATCGTCCACACGGAAGAAAAGCAACAGACCGTTGCCGGGAGCCGCGCGCTCAGGGCTGCTCAGGGTCGGGTGTTCGTGGGCGCCCCACTGGTGCAGGCAAAGCAGTACCGTGCCATCGGCATCCAGTACTCGTGCGAAGTAGTCATGTGCCGGCGTCGCCTCCCCGAGGCCTAGAAGCTGCTGATACCACTTGAGGCTGAGTGCAACATCGGCGACGCCAATGATCGTCCAGGTGCGCTTCATGGCCCCCTCCGCTGGCCCGGCAGGCCATTCGCAATGCCATGGCCTCAGAATACCAAGGCCGGGCATTTTACTTAAGCGTCAAGCGTGGCCAAACGATCCGGTTGATGCCGCGGCATGGGCTCGGCCGCAGCGGCCTGCGATGGGCGAACGAGATGCCCGCGTCCCGCGGGTCTCCGGGTTGTGACCACCGTCACGTCTTCGCCGTCTTTGGGCGCGAAATGCCGGCCGTGCCGTCCAGCCGCCTTGCTACGCTGCGTTTGTCCTGGCGACGATCCAATATGAGGGGCGCTGAAGAACAGATGGCGGCATATTGGACGTCGTCGGGCACCCGCATCCCGTAACTTTCGCCGACGGCCATGGTCCGTCCGCGCTTCAATCAACCCATGTGGCGGTGCGCAGGTACCCGGTGTATCGTCGGGCGATGCCCGATACCCGGTTCACAGCACTCGCGGAGCTGGCAGCCCTGGCAGATGGTGCCCCGGGTCCGGATGCAGCTGCGCTGACGCGCGCTCGGGCGATTCTCGCTGCCCTGGACGATTACACCGCGGGCACGGTGGCCGCGGCCACGGAAGCCGTACGCAGCGCCTTTCACGATTGGTATGGCCCCGACGCCGGTCCCGCCGATGAAGCGGCAGTCCGCAAGTACATGGTGCTCAGCCTGGCCCAGCTTCGCCGCGCTCTGGGCGGCGCGTAGCTACCCGGCGGCGGGCGGGAGGCGTGGGCCTGACCTGTCCGGCCCGCAGCGAATCCGGCCCCTCTGGCTCCGAGCCCCTCAGGTCTCCCGCCATGCAGCATCATCGGGTCAATTTCGCGGTCGCGTCAGCTTAATCCGCCAGGCCATCGGCCGATATAGTGTGCAGATATGGAACGATCATTCTCGACCCTGGCAGCGCTGATCGGCGACGGTCCAACCGAGGACCTGAGGACGCTCGCAGCCGTTGAAGCCATCATCGCACGGATCCGCGAGCAGGTTGCCGCCTCAAATGACGAGCACATCGACGAACACATTGAGTTCATCAGCCATGAATTCAGTGCCTGGTTCGGTGCGCACGACTGGACGATGGCGGAGGATGAGATCGCCTCTGCGCGGGCCGACCTGATAGCTGCCATCGTGGCCCTCTATGCGCTGCTTCGCCGGCAGCACGACGGCCGCTCGCACTGAATCTGTACTGCAGCGCGCTTCCATGGCCGTCGCAACGGCATGTGCCCGCAAGTGCGGACGTCTGGCCATGCGGGTGTTATCCGCGGCATACTGGATCCGGCCACACTCCGGGAGCCCGCCGTGCTGAAGATAACCATGATGCTGGGCAGCTTCGACAGGCTGCTGGGCGCTGCGAACATGGCCCAGGCCGTCGATGTCGCGAGGATCATCGATGAAGCCGGCCTGCATGCCGTGGCCATCGGCGAGCACATCGCGCTCAGTTCCTCGCTGGAGGGTTATCCCTACGAAGGCGGCTTGCGCTACGGAGACGCAGGGCGAAAGCCCTACCTGGAACCCGTGGCACTCCACGGCGGCTTCGCGGCGGCAACCACGCGCGTAAAATTGTCCCACTGCATCATGCTGGCGCCGCTCCGGCCCGCCGTGCTCCTGGCCAAGCAGCTCGCGACCATCGACGTGCTTTCACGCGGCCGGCTGCAGGCGGTCTTTGGGACAGGGTGGAGCCGGGACGAGTACGCATCACTGAACGTCGATTACAGCAAGCGACGGCAGATTCTTCGCGACAACATTGCAGCCTGCCGTGCGCTGTGGAACGAGCAGCCAGCGACCTTCCGCTCGGAGACCGTCTCCTTCGAGGGACTGTTCTCGATGCCCCAGCCGGTCCAGAAGCGGATTCCGATCCTGCTGGCCGCGAAGGCCAACGAGAAGAATGCGGCACTGGTGGCGGAACTCTGCGATGGCTGGGAATCGGGTCCGGATGACAGCAAGTCGCTGGACCGGCTGAAGGAAGGCGTACAGATCTACCGCCAGGCGTTCGCCGCCGCCGGTCGCGATTCCCGTGAGCTCGTCGTAAAGAGCCATCTTTTTGCTCAGCGGAGCGAACAGGGCGAACTCGACTGGGACAGCACGTTTGCCCCGGTTCCGGCCATGCGGGAAGCGGGGATCACCGAGTTCGCGGTCGCAATGCCGGTTGGCATGAAGGCTCCCATGTCGCTGGACGAAATTGCCCGTTTCATGGGTCGCCTGGCGAGCAAGGCCGGGCAGTTCTGACGCAGGCCGCCGGGATTGCATCCCGGGGCGAATTCCGGGAAAGGAGGCGAGGCATGATCAACGAAGCGGCGAGCGCGCGACCTGAGGCCGGCACGGTTGAAGCTCGGCTGAGACTTGTCGAGGACAGGCAGGCGATCCACGACGTCATCGTCCGGTATTGTCGGGGAGTGGATCGCAGCGATCCGGAGCTGATCCTGGCCGCATTCCACGACGACGCCATCGACAACCACTTTGGCGTCGTGTTGCCGTTCCGCGAGGCCATCGGAACGTTGCAGGCGGCCCGCAGCGGCGGCGCGGGTGCACCATCGAAGACCACGTCGATGCACAACATCTGCAATGTGCTGATTGAAGTCGACGGCGATAGCGCGCGATGCGAATCCTATGTCATCGTGATGGTCCGGATTCCCCAGGATGGCGGCGCCACCGATTGGATGCACGCCGGACGCTACGTCGACCGGTTTGAACGGAGGAACGGCGAATGGCGCATCGCATACCGAACGGTCGTTTACGATCTCGAGCGCTTCGACGAGGTGGTGCCTGCACCGGCCGGACTTTCGCAGGCCCGCTATCTCGATGGCGCCGTGCGCGGGAAGCGGGGGCCGGGTGACTTCTCCTACCAGATCTTCAGGCCATCCGCTTCGGCTTGACTAGCCGTTCGCGATGTCCTTCGCCACCGCAGGAGAGCTCAGGCTCCTGCTGTAGTAACCGGATCGATCAAAACAGCATACGCGTCGCTTCCCGGCCGCCAGCATCGCGCAGGCATTGCCGACGCGGCGCGCGCGTGTTTCAGGCCGTTTGGCAGACACGATCCAGTGGATCCAGTCTCGCCGCGCCACGCGCGTGATGTCGGACCACACCGCATGCGCCTTCGGTGCCGTTTTGAGCGCCTTCCGGAGATCGAGCGGCACCCTCGGCTCCGGCTCCTCCGCCGCCAACGCGATATCCACCAGGACGACGCCGCCCGGGTCCGCGCCAGCCGCCTTGCGCAACTTGCGGCTGACTTTGAGCCAGTGGCCTTTCTTGCCGTCCGGCTCGAGCGTCGCTCGGAAGGATACGCCATTGAGGGTGCCTGCAACCGTCGCCAGGCCCCGCGAGGGAAGCCTGGCACTGGCGGCCCTCGGCAAAACGAGAAAGCACCAGGAGCCGCCCCTTGCTGGCGAGGCGGGCCGCAGGAGCGCCGCCTTGAACCGGATCCTGCGAGCGCTTGCAGTCATTGGCCATGCACCGGTTGCCGCCGGAGGGGATACTCGAAGTGCAGCTACTGGTCGCGGGCGGGCCCCGCCTCCCGGCCAACGCTCCGAGCCGGTTCGCCGCCTTCACCCTTTCCCGGCACCTTGGACATCGGTATCGAAGTCACCCAGGGTGGCACAGGTGGATCCGATGAGGCGACGGTCGCATCGATGTCCGGGCCCGTAATCGGCGTCGGATTCACGGCATAAGGTCCGGCCAGCAACAGTGTGCCGTCCGACTGCTTGCGAATGGTCATGCGCATGGCCTGTTCGTCAAACAGAATGAAATACGGAAACGGAAATCCGACGGTGGGCGCGGCGGCGAAGTGGTATCGGATCGCCTTGCCACTGAAATCCAGCCATGCATTGGACATCGGCATCTGTCCCGGATTCAGATGCTTCGGTATCAGCATGGGCGTGTGCTGTTCATGCAGCAGGGCAACGCGATGGGTGGCCGGATCGATCCGGCTCTCATCGTAGAAGACCCTTGCGGTATGGTGCTGGCCGATCGCCAGGCCTCGTTCCTCCGCTGAGAGCTGATCGATGACAATGTCCACATCCAGCGCCACGATCTTCCTGGGCGACTGGCCTGGCACGGCCGCGCCCGCCGGCGCTGCCATGCCCGGACGCATCGGCATCGTATCGGGACTGTCCGCGCCAGGCGGCGGTGCCGCGACTTCTGCTGCGCTGAGCGGTACCGGATTGATGGTGTACCGGCCGGCGATGAGGACGTGAAAATCAGGCCGTGCGAGCATCGCCATCCGCATCGTGTCGCCTTCGAACAGCGCGACAATCGGTCGTCCATGAGTCACGGAGGAGACAAAATTCAGGCGGTAGGGAGCGCCGCTCAGATCGAGTGCCGAGGCGTCTGCGGGGACCGTGGACATCCAGCGCCCGCCGATATAATGGCTCACCGAGGTGACCCGAACGCGATGCGTCACGGGATCGACAGCATTATCGTCGTAGCTGACCCGATCCAGATCGTGGCCGCCGATCCGATACATCTTGGCATCCTCGGGCGCAACCTGATCAATCTCCACGTCCATGCTCAAGGTCACCGTTGCGGCGTGTACCGTGCCCAGGGGCAGCGCGGCACACAGGGTCGCCGAGCAGAGGATCGGTAGGATGGCCAGCCTGGTCATAGGAAACGCTCCCGATGGAATGCCTGCAGGAAAGGGACTTCTCTAAGGGGCTATGGATTGGATGTGGCGCCTACCGGCCTTGCCGGGCAAAGCTGGCGAACACGGCCTGTGCCTCCCGCGAACGCAGGCGTTGCTCGAAAACCACCTGTTCCTGGTGAGCCACGCTCAGCAGCGCCGCGCCGTCACGCAGCAGCCGCTTGGTCGCGCGCAGCGCTTCGGGCGGCTGTGCGGCCAATGCCTCGGCCAGACCGCGCGACTCCGCCGCAAGCTGTGCCGGAGCCACAACGCGATTGGCGATCCCGAGTTGGAGGGCTTCGGCGGCAGGCATCGGGCGGCCCAGCGCAAACATCTCATACGCGCGGGCGTAACCGATGCGCGCCGGCAGCAGCAGACTCGAAGCGGCCTCCGGCGTAATGCCCAGTCGCACAAACGGTGCCGTCATCTCCGCGTTATCCGCCAGGACCACCAGGTCACAGTGCAGCAGCATCGTGAATCCGATGCCGATCGCACGCCCCTGTACCGCGGCGACCACCGGCTTTTCCATGGTCGCGAGTTGCTCGATCACCTTGACGACGGCCGCGTCGGCCAGCGATTTCCCGGAGGCAGCGAAATTCAGGAAGTCGCCGAGGTCGTTGCCGGCGCAGAAATCCTCCCCCTCGCCCCGGAGCAGAACGACGCGCACCTGGGAGTCTTCGCTCGCCTGCCTCAGCGCCGCTGCCAGCAGTCCATACAGGTGATCGTCAAGCGCATTGCGCTTGCCGGTGCGCGCCAGCGTGATCGTGTATACGCCCTCGACGAGCGCTGTGTGCAGGGTGTGGTTCATTGGCGGCTGCGCAATCAGGTTAGCAGAAGCCCTCCGGGTGCACCATGGCGTCCAGGGCATCGACCTGCAGGCGGCGGGCTCACTGCACGCCCGGCCCGCTGAAGCACCCGTACACGCGTGTACAATCGCGGACGGCAGTGCCATGAGGATCCGGTCTCGACATGCTGCAGTGCTTTCAACTTGCGCTGGTCACCGTGGATCTCCCGGGAACGCTGCGGCTTTATTCGGAGGCGCTCGGCTTTCGAAATGCCGGCGGCCAGTGCTCGTGGGGATCCCGAATACAGGGGCTGGGCGCAGACGCTCGCCACCTCATGTGGTGGCTGGTCGGCGAGCGGAAGTTCTTCCAGCTGGAAGTCTTTGAGTACACGCATCCGGTGCCGCGACCGCTGCCTCCCGATTGGCGTCCCTGCGACCACGGATGGACCCGTTTCGGCGTGGCGGTCGACGATTTCGATGCCTGCCTGAACGGACTGGAGCGCCGGGGGATTACGCCATTCACCGCTGCGGTCGCCACGCGCGGCCACAGACACGTCGCCATACGCGATCCCTATGTCGGTGTGATCATCGAGATTGTGGAATCCGGCCGGAGTCAGCCGCAGGGACCGAACGTCACCTACGTGACCAGCTCGGTTTCGGACCTGGAATCCGCCCGCGGCTTCTACGGCGGCCTGCTCCAGTTCAGGATCCTGCCCCTGGAAGGAGGGACGGCCCAAGCCCGGGGACTACCGCCTCTCGGACCAGGGCATCATGAATATTTCGCTCGGGCCCGGCGGGCGGAACCCGTTGCGCGTGCACTGCAGAGGCTCAAGGCAGCCGGATATGCGCCTCCCTTCACCTTCGAGAACGGTGAAAATATCTGCGGCTATATCACCGACCCCGAGCGCGCGCTTGCGATCGCCTCGATTCCGGAGCAGCTGGATGCCGTGTACGGCTTCGTCGCCGCCCCGCTGGGTTTCATGGGGAAACACGTCGAGTGACAAGCTGCTATGCTCGGAAACGCACAATTACGGCGGAAAAATGGAATTTCCTGTTCTGATGAGGGATGAGCTGGATGCCGAACAGCGTTCCCTCTGGGATGAGTTGACGCTGGGCCCACGCGGATTTTACACCGGCGGTCCGGACGCCCGGCGCCTGCCCGATCTCTACAACGCCTGGCTGCAGTTTCCCGAGTTCGGGAAACTGATCCTGCGCCTGGGCGATGAGGTTCGTGCCCGCACCGAACTGCCCGGAAAGTTTCGGGAACTGGTTGTACTGACCACCTCAGCCCTCTTGAACGCGCGCGTGGAATATGAGTTTCACGTGCCCTTTGCGCGGAACGAAGGCCTCCCCGATGCCGTCATAGCGGCCATCGGCGCCGGCACGGTGCCACCGTTCACGGACGACGCCGAACGGATCATTTACGAGGCCAATGTCCAGTTTCTGCGGACCGCCACGCTTGCCGAGCACACGCGCGGGGAAGTGGTGCAGGCGGTCGGCTTTCGCGGGCTGGTGCAGTTGATCGCGGTCATCAGTCTCTATGTGATCACGGCCTACACGACCAATGTGGCGCGTGTCAGGCTGGCCGAGGATTTTTCAGCCGACCCGGTTAAATTGAAGGACTTTTTCGCCGGCAGGCCGGTTGGCGACGAGGGCCACTGACGGGTGGTGGGGCTGTCGGCGACTCGTCGACGAGGGGTGCGCGAAGGTGAAGGCAAAGGTAATCGGGACGGGATTTGGTGCCAGGGTCGTCGCGCCTGTCTACAGGAAGATAGGCGTGGAAGTTGAAGTGGTCTCGCCACGGGACGCTGAAGCGGTGCGGCGCGCCTGTGCAGCACCTGCCGATTTCATCTCCATCCACTCACCGCCCTTCCTCCAGCGCGAGCACGTTCTACTGGCGCTTGAACACGGCCGCAATGTCGTGTGCGACAAGCCCTTTGGGCTGACATCCGCGCAGGCACGGGAAATGCTCGGCGCCGCCGAATCCGCCGGCGTCCTGCATTTTCTCAACTTCGAGTTTCGCCAGGAGGGCGTCCGGAAGAAGGCCAAGGAACTGCTCGAGCAGCGCGCAATTGGCGCGGTCAAGCATGTGCAGTGGACGGCGATCATGTCCGGCTCACGCATTCCATTGCAGCGCTATCGCTGGCTTTGGGACCGAAAACTCGGTGGCGGCTGGATCAACGCCTTCGGCTCGCACGTGATCGACGCACTGCGCTACTGGGTGGGCGAGGTGGAGAGCGCTTCCGGCATATGCCGCACCGAAATCCCCTGTCGCCCCGATGCCGAAGGCGTGGCGACGCTCTGCACGGCGGAAGATGCATTCAGCGCCTGTCTTACCTTCCGGAACGGCGCGTCGGCGGTGATCGATGCGGCCTACGCAGCCTCTGCGACGCGGCCCTACCGCATTGAGATTTTCGGTTCGGAAGGCGTGCTCGCCATGGACTATGGAACCGTGCTCGAGCTGAAGCGGGCCGACAAGGCGGACCTGCGAATTGAATTCCAGCCGTGGACCGGGGACATGCATGAGCCCGCGTTCACGAATTGGGCGGAATTGGTTCGCGACGCCGTGCAGGAGAAACGCCAAATCTCGCCGTCCTTTCACGACGGCGTCGCCTGCGCCGAGGTCATGGACAATCTGCGTGCAAATTCGATCTGGCTCAGCCAGCGGGAAGACGCAGGCCCGCGCTGAGCGCCGGGTCGGCGATGTTCACATGTCGGGGAGATGGCCATGCGCTTGCGAAGGCTGGGGACGACCGATCTGGAGATCGCACCGCTGGTTCTGG
>Ga0075030_100001978_pt1 | contig 18570 bp, 21 predicted proteins | sample LitLauG_LLR_2012_FD_71393 | JGI IMG/M metagenome (GOLD analysis project Ga0075030, IMG submission 71393) | Freshwater sediment microbial communities from Pennsylvania, USA - Little Laurel Run_MetaG_LLR_2012 | ecosystem: Environmental > Aquatic > Freshwater > Creek > Sediment | place: USA...
GGTATCGCCGACATACCACTCACCCTACAACGAACAGTTCGGAGCCAGCCTGGAGCGGCAGTTGTCGAAGACAATGACGGCCACCTTGACCTATGTCCACTCTTACGGCGTGCACCAGATGGCGACGCGCGATGCCAATGCGTATCTGCCCGGCGACTACATTTTCAATATCGGCGCTCCGCCAACAATCAAAGCGCCCAGGCCAATGACCACCGCGGCAAACAATCTGGGCGTTGTGGACGAGTTTTATCCGGAAGCGGTGTTCAAGCAAAACCAGTTGATCGCAAATGTCAATGCGCGGCTGACACCCAACTTGAGCGTGACGGGCTTCTACACCCTGAACTTCGCCAAAGGCGACACCGGGACTGCGTCGAATTCCTATAACCTGCTGCAGGACTATGGGCGCTCTTCTTTTGTGAGAAGGAACATGATATTCCTGATGGGAAATTACACCGCACACTGGGGAATCGTGTTCAATCCATTTCTAATCGCCCAGTCGGGCAGGCCTTTCAACATCACGACCCAGAATGACCTGACAGGAGACAATTTCTTCATCAACCGGCCATCGTATGCGACCTCCGCCTCGCCCGCCGGCGACGTTGTGGTGACGAGCTTCGGCAATCTCGACACCGTGCCACAAGCCGGGGAGACCCCCGTAGCTTCGCAGTTGGGCTCAGGGCCTGCGGCGGTTGGGGTGAATCTTCGCGTCAGCCGCTCATTTGGTATCGGGCCCAAAATCGCCCCGGCAAATGGGGCTAATGCACAGGGCGGAGGTCCTGGACGTGGTCCGGGAGGATTCGGCGGCGGAATGGGAGGTCCCGGGGGCGGCGGCCCCGGCGGCGGTGAAGGCCGCGGTGGTGGCGGCGGCGGCTTTGGAGGTGGCGGCGGAGGGCGCGGAGGAATGTCGAACACGGGCCACAAATACTCGCTGACCTTCAGTGCGCAGGCGCTGAACCTGTTCAACGATATCGACCTGGGGACGCCGTCGGGACAGGTGACTCCGACGGCCTGCAGTACGACGACGGGGTTGTGCAGTCCGGGCAGCCGGTTTGGTCAGTCGACCAGTCTTGCAGGAGGGATGTTTGCATCACCGTCGGGTTCGGCGGCGCGGCGGATCTTTATCCAGGCGGCCTTTTCATTCTGAGAATCGACGGCGCGAGTCCATGGATTCGCGGGTTTCGTGGGGCATAAGCTTCTTCCGAGTCAGGCCAATTGAGGTTCGTGGTTTCCCACCCTTTCCGCGATGGAACTGCGGAAAGGATGGGGCACCCCGGCTTTCCGTTTAATGAGCGGCGCCGATTGTGGCGGGCTGGCTGGCAGTTGCGAAGGCGTCGCTTAGGGAGACGACTTTCATTTGCGCTTTCAGAGCATCCAGCGAGCTTGCGCTCCAGGCAGTGATCTTCATTGGATCTCCCGGAATTATGTCGAAATAGTTGTCGCTGAGATCGACATCGAGATCGCCAAAGGTTAAATACACACTTCGCGCCAGCGTCGGCGAACTCACCTCGATTTCATATTCGTTTTTTGCGGCCACCGATTTCTGTTGGAGCGGTTCCCACACGCTGTGATTCTTCTCCCACAATGGTTCAAGAGCGATGGTCACCTTAAGGGCGGCGGGCTTCAGATGAATCTCCTTCGTCGGAGCGAGATAGGTGATGTTTCGAGAAATCGTCGCATCGACCCCGCCCACGTAGGCAACAACGAATACGCGCGAAGTGTCCGCCGCGCCCGCGTCGGCGAGCTTCTTGAGCGGCCATTCGAGATAGACCTTGCTCGAACTGGGAGAGATCTTAACGGGCTCCTTGTATTTGAGAAGTTCTTTGCCATCGAAGTCCATCAGGTAGACCGCCAAGACTGTTACGGTATCAATCGCGTTCGGCTGGTCGTTGACGATGTAGACCTTGAGCGAGCCGTCCTCGACATGCGGCGAGACGAGGATGGGCGCGTAGAAGCGGCGGGCATAGTATTGGAGGGCTTTCCAGCGGCCGTAGTAGTCGATGGAAGACCATGAGGCGACCGGCCAGCAGTCGTTCAATTGCCAGAAGATGGAGCCCATAGTCTCGGGGCGCGAGCGGCGAAAGTGCTCTGCGCCGATCTTGATTCCTTCGGCTTGCAAGACCTGGCTGACGTAGAGAAAGCTGGGAAAGTCCTTCGGTTCGGGATAGTCCTTGAGCAGATAGTCATGGATGATGGAGTTGCCTTCGTTGTTCTTCTGATGGGCCAGCATGACGGGCGTGAAGATGCCGGTGCGGTCTTCGGGCTGGGTGAAGGCTTCGATGGTCTTCATCTCCGGAAACGATTGGAAGCCATATTCGGTGACGAAGCGGGAGTGATGAGTTTCGTAGGTGGAGAAGGGCACGCGGCCATGCCACACGTCCCAAATGTGGTCGTCGCCAGTGTGATAGGAGGGTGAGACTGCCTCGTAGTCTGCGCTGGGAGAGCTGGGCCAGTATGCGGTCTCTGGGGCGAGGCGCGCCACGACGCGGTTAAGGATGCCGCTGAATTCAGTGAGGTAGTCTTGCCACATCTGGAACTTCACGTCGGGAGGGAGCTTTGCACGATCGCCCCAGTTGAGTGCCGCCTCGGTTTCGTTGTTGCCGCACCAGACGACGATGCTGGGGTGATTGCGGAGGCGGCGAACCTGGTCGTCAGCTTCGGCTTCGATATTGAGCTTGAAGGCATAGGTTCCGGGCTGCCAGTCGTTGCCGAATTGGAAGTCCTGCCAGACCATGATGCCGAGTTCGTCGCATATCTGGTAGAACTCGTCGGTCTCGTAGTAGCCGCCGCCCCAGTGACGAATCGTGTTCATGTTGGCGTCGCGCGCAGACTCGAGGATGCGGCGGTAATTGGCAGTGGTAACCCGATTCGGAAAGCTGTCGAATGGAATCACGTCCGCGCCCTTGGCGAAGACGGGTATGCCGTTGACGACGAGTTGGAAAGAGCGTCCCCACTGGTCAGGATGGCGGTCGAGGACGATGGAGCGGAGTCCGGCTTTGGTGGTGCGGGTTTCGGACCATTGTCCAGGGGGACCGAGCTGCGCCTTGAATTCATAGAGCGGCTGGTCGCCGTAGCCGGCGGGATACCAAAGGCTGGGATTCTGAATTTCAATGCGAAGATCGATCAGGTTGCGGCCGGCATGAAGATTGGCCAAGGTTGTGACAAAGGGCGACGGGATTTTGATTGGAGCACCAGCAAGGTGATAGTCCACCGTAATGCGGGCTGGGCCAGGGGTTGCGGCTTCGACTTCGACTTCCGCGTCGAGGTGGGCCACTTCCCTGCTCACGTCGCGCTGATGGATGGCGAAGTCGGCGATGCGGAGTTTGTTCCAGGCTTCGAGCCGGACGGGGCGCCAGATGCCGCTGGTGACAAAGCGGGGGCCCCAGTCCCATCCGTATTCATAGGCGGCTTTGCGGATGTAGGTTTTGGGTGCGGTCCCGGTCTTGGATTGCCATAGGTCTGTGGCGGCAACTTCCGCAGCGGCTTTGATGGGCGATGGAAAGACGACGCGCAGAGAATTGCGGCCGGGGTGAAGATGGCTCTTTGCCGGAATGCGCCAGACGCGGAACATGTTGTCGGCGGCGAGTACCTGAATGCCATTGAGATACACGGTGGAAGCTGCGTCGAGGCCGTCGAAGATCAAGTCGATATTGGAGTGGGCGAGGAAGGCCGAGTTGGCATCGAAGTTCAGGCGGTACTCCCAACTTTCGTTTTCGATCCACTGCAGTTTCGCTTCGTTGTCGCGATTGAATGGGTCAGGGATCTTGTTGTTGGCGAGGAGGTCGAGGTGGACGTCTCCGGGAACCTTGGCGGAGAGCCAGTCGCTGTCTGCACTCTGCGCAGGTGCGATTTGACGGAATTGCCAGCCGTGATCGAGCGCCAGGACTGCGTTCTGCGCGGGATTGGATTGCGCGAGCGCCACTCCGGCTCCGACGGCGACCGTGGCGCCGATCAGGGCACACAACCAGATTTCTTTCGCAAATCTCACTTGCATTGCACTTCCTCCATCGGCGATCACGAATGCCGTTATGCTCACACGTTCGGTGCTACGGGAATTTCGCAGATAAGGCTATCAGAGATGCCGGGGCTGAGCGCGAATGAATTGGGGGAGAAGATTAGTTTCGGGTCTCGATGATTGAACGATAGAGCGCTTCCCATTCATCGGCTCTGGCCTCGAAAGTGAAGCAGCTTCCGATGCGGTCGCGGGCGGCGCGGCCTTGAGACTGGCGGGCTTGATCAGACAGCTGCATGAGATTGAGCATGGCTGCGGCGAGGGCGCTGGAATCTGCGACGGGTACGATGGTTCCGGCACTGCCGACGAGTTCGTGTGTGCCGCCTGCATCGGTGGCGACTACAGGCTTCTCCATTGCCATGGCTTCACCAACAACCAGAGGCATGCCTTCCCACGCCGAGGAGAGGACGAACGCGTCGGCGGCGTCAAGGAGGGCGGGCATGTCGCGGCGGAGGCCAAGGAGACGGACATTCTCCATCGAGCCGTGCTCGACGGAGAATCCACTCAAGAGCACCTTTCTTCCGTCCGCGATTCGCTTTTGAGTCGCGTCGGCCCCAGCGCCGGCAATCCAGAGTTGCGTACTGGGGAGGGCGGCGCGCACTTGCTTGAAGGCGCGCATGAGGTTGGGATAGTCCTTGGCGGGAACCATGCGTCCGGCAGCAATCCAGATGAAGCTCTCGCCTGCGCCCATTGTCTCCCGCATGAGAGCGCGACGGTCCTCGTCCGGAGCGAATTCGGCGATGTCGATGCCGTTTGGGAGAACGAAGCACCTGTGCCTGGGCACGGCCCTGAGGCGAACAAAGCGGTCTGCTGCGGCTTGACTGACGGTGGTGGTGCGGTTGGCAAGACCGTCGGTGAGGCGATAAACCAACATTCGTTGCCAGCCGCCTTCATAGACATTGTGAACGGTAGAGAGAATCCCGGCGGAGGGAATGAGCGGCTTGAAGAGCCGGGCGAAGATGTTGGCGTGAAAGCTGTGGCTATGGATTAGATGGGGGCGGAATGCGCGGAGAAACCGGCGGGCTTTTACGACGGCGCCCAAGACATTAGCCGGCGTCTTGTCCATGTCGAGGTGGATGACGGAGAGTGTGGTGGGCCACTCGTCGATGAGTCTCGGACCGAGAACGAGGATGGCTACAGCATGGCCGCGCAGGAACATGCGATCGGCGATGGCCAGCGCCTGCCGTTCCGCACCACCGATGCCAAGCGAATTCAGCACGTAGACGATTCGCATTCCACCCACACGCGCGAAATTGATCGAGTGGAACGATGATAGCGCGCTGTCTCAGGCCTTGTACGATTTGTTAAACCAGCGCTTGATCAGCGTATCGATGGAGACCCATCCGGGGCCAAGGATGAGAATCAACAGCGCTGCAAGCCAATAAGTGTAGGGCGTTGCGTTGTAGAAATCGCTGGGATTGGAAAGGATGTGGCTGAAGTTGATGCGGTCGTCGGGGACGCTGAGGTAAGCCATGGTCATGTTGATGAAGAGGATGAGGGAGATGAGGCGCGATGCTATGCCGCAAGCGAAGAGAATGCCGCCCACGAATTCGATGGAGGCGACGGCGAGGGCTGTAAGATGCGGCGCGGGGAGATTCAAGCTGGTAAAGAACTCGGTGACGCGGCTGAGGTGGGTGAGCTTGCCCCAGCCATCCTGCATGAACTGGATGCCCCAGTAGAGGCGGATGGCGAGGAGCAGGCCGCATTCAGCCTTGCCGATGATTTGGGCGAAACTTTCATAGGCAAATCCAACCAGGCGTATCAGTTTCTGCATGTCTTTCAACCTCTCGTTGAGAGAATTTTCTAAAGGAGGGACTCGAGATCAGGAGCGCAGATCCAGCCGAGTTCTGCCCAGGTGGCGAACCACTCGCGCACGTGCTGCGTCTGGCGAGCCTGCGGGATGCGCGAATCCGCAAAGCCAGCGGCGAGTACTTCAACCAGGGGCAGGTTCCGGCGGATGGCGGCCAAGGTGAGAAACTCTTCGCGCTGGAGGCGACGGTAGTAGACGAACGTGTCGACGCGGTGAGCGGCGAGCCAGGTTGGACGGCGGCGCAGTTTCGGGAGCTTTGCCGGCACGCCCGGCGCCTGTTCGTGCTTCAGTCCAGCCTCGCTTGTCTGGCGTTTCTCGCCGTGATGGAGGCTGAGAACAAGGTCATCGGCGGGATACTCAAGGGCAATGAGACGCAGATGCGGTTGCAACGCAAGGCGCGAGGTTGAATCCAGAGTCTCGACCTGGTCGAGGGTAAGGGGGATGCGCTCGGCGTTGTCGAAAGCCTCTATGAAAGCCCACTCGATACGGGCTACATCGATGGCGAGGTGATGACGGCGACCGGCGAATTGCGGATTGGCCGCCAGCCACTCCGGGAGCCTGGACCCAAGATTGCGCAGTGTAAACGAACGGCTGGGATTCTCGGAGAGATAGGCGATGGATAGTTTCTCGAAGGCGGGTGCTCCGACGACCGTGCTGAGAGCGGCAAAGTCCTCGGCCAGGGCACCGAGAACGCGAAACCAGTATTGACGGTTGTAGATTTCCAGGCGTTCGAAGGCGGAGAGACGGCTGTTGGGCGCGATGAAGGACTCGGCAATCGCGGAAGTCGAGCGGCCGTCGGGCGTTTGCGCACGCATCTGTTCATCGACGGTGAGCGGTTGCATGACGGCGGCGGCCATCTCGCGTTGTAATTGGGCTAGATCCATGGGGTCGGCGTAGTCGGGCTTTGGGGGGGTGTGGTTTCCCACTCATTTCGCAAAAAGCGCGAAATGAATGGGGCACCCAGTCTCTGGGAGGCACCCAGTTTTTTGGGGGCACACAGTCTCCGTGGAGCTGCGGGCTGGAAATTCATTGAGCTGCCTCCGCCAATGCCGGCACTGATGGATGAAGGTATCGCTCAGCCTTTTTTGCTTCGGCATGGACTTCGTCGAAGGTTGGTATGTGGTCGTCCCACTCGAGGAGCGTAGGGGTCGGTCCGCAACGCTCGATGGCTCGCGCATACAGCTGCCAAACGGGATCGATCACGGGGTGGTCGTGGGTGTCGAGGATGTACTTCTCGTACTTGGAATGGCCGGCGATATGGATCTGGGCGACGCGGTGAGCGGGCACGGCGTTGACGTAATCCATCGGCTCGAACTCGTGGTTCATGGCGGAGACGTAGATGTTGTTCACGTCGAGCAGGATGCCGCAATCGGCGCGTTCGACGACTTCGGTGAGGAACTCCCACTCGGTCATCTGCGAGCCGGTGAAAGCGGCGTAGCTTGAGACGTTCTCGACGGCAACGGGGATTTCAAGGAAGTCCTGAACCATGCGGACGCGCTCAACGGTGCGCTCGACTGCCTCCCAGGTGTAAGGGAGCGGGAGCAGGTCATGGGTGTAGGTTCCATCCACGGAGCCCCAACAGAGATGATCGCTAAGCCAAGGCGTACCGGTACGTCGAACAAGCGTCTTGAGGCGGCGCAAGTGTTCAGGATCGGGCGCGGTGACTGAACCGAAGTACATGGAGACGCCGTGCTGTACGACGCGGTATTGCTCCAAGATCTGATCGAGTACGGCGAGCGGACGGCCGGCGTCGATCATGAAGTTTTCGGAGATGATTTCGAACCAATCAACGACAGGCCTGCGCGCGAAGATGTGCTTGTAGTGTGGAATGCGGAGGCCGATTCCGACGCCGTGGTCCTGAAACGCATTGAAGCGATTGGGGGGCATAGAAGGTCAGTGGTTAGTGGTCGGTATTTGGGTGCCAGGAATGGATGGCGCGACGGAGAGTTGTGGTTCAAGTCCCTGCCGCGCCACATGGGTTGGAGGAGGAACTAGATGGCGTCCGGCATCTTGGAGCCGTCAGTGGCGCAGCCGCCCTTGCCCTTGCAACTGTTCTTGCCCGAACAGCCGTTGTCACTGGATTTACAGCCGCCCTTGCCCTTGCAGTCGTTCTTGCCCTTGCAAGAGTGCTTGTTCTTGTCATCGGCACTGAAACCGCTGTAACGCAGACCGGCCTTGACGACCTTTCCGTTTGACGAGCCAGGGGTGGATGCGTGGGCCGCTACGGTTCCGCCGACCAGGCCGGAGAGAGCTGCTGTGAGGAGCAGAGCATTCAGTTGGTTCTTCATGGGATTTTGACCTCGTTGGGGGGTTGGGGCGGAAGCGTTGTCCGCCGGTTAGTACCTCGCGGGGTTGCCCGAAGGCAATTCCGCACTTTGTTGCCACCCAGCATAGGACTGGTGACATGCAGGAAAGGTTACAGAAGAAATGGTTAAAGTCACAACCAGTTCTCGAGAACCTAACCTACATTTGGGAGTTCGCCGTGGCGCGATCCTTGGATTGGCGCCTTTCGCCTGAGTGCGCTACGCTGGTTCTGCCGGTGGCGTTTTGTCGTGTCCCGGGACCTGGAGGTTGCTTGGACAATCCCAAGGGAATGAGGATTTTGACCGGTGCCAGCCTTGTGATGGCGGTGCTGCAGAGCGTGTGTACGGCGGTGCTGACGATAAGCGGCCTGCGCCTTGCCATTGGCCTCACGGCTTTTGCGGTTTCAGGCAGCGTATTTGCGCCGGTGCGCTGGTTCCACCAGGACGCAATTCGCATCCCCATGCTGGCTCTGGCAACGGTTGGCGCGATCCTGGATCTTGCGGTACTGGCGTGGATCCGGCATTTGCGCTCGCGCTCGTCGGCCCAATGGCGGAAGCAGGAGATAGGCGGCCGGGAGAAGCGTGCCGAGCGGTTGCAGCTTGCACTGGCAGCCCTCACACTTGTCCTGGTCGGTCTGGAGATTTGGACGCACTCGGTTGTGGTGCACCGCGCACATTCTGATGCTGCCATCCAAACGAACCTCGCGATTCGGGGATAGAAATCGGCATTGCAGGTCGCTGATCCTTCCATCCCACGAAAGTGTTTTGACAGCCACTCGCCGGCTGTGATGTCTTGAGGGTCTCAGTTGCGGCGGCGAGTTGCGGCCGCAATCCATTTTTTGGGAACGGGCGTTCTCTGCACGTGTGCTGCCTGATTCCGGGAAGGACGTCTATGAGGGAGTTCACGAGAACTGCAGCGGGGACGACTCTGGCTGTTTTGTTGCTTGTATCCGTGTGGGCTGCTGCTCAATCCGCGAAGCCCGCGGACGGAGGCAAGAAGGGCGGGAATCCGCCGGCAGCATCCCCGGCAAATTCATCCGCAGCAAGCGTGCAAAAGGGCAAATCCGGCGGTATGCAGGGTGCTCAGTCGAATCCGCTTTACAAGGACAACAATAGCCAGGGGAACAATCCCCTTTTTGAGGGCCGCGATTCGATAGACAAGGGCAAAGGGGCTTCGGGCTCTGGAGCACATGCGGGCCCCGAGGCGGCAACCCGCACCAGACCTGGGAACCACAAGGCGATGACAGATGCGCCCCCCGGCAAGACAGGAGCTTCTGTTCCCGCAGAGTACAAGGACGGTGAGGATGGGACAACGCACACTCGGCCAGACAAACCCAAATAGCTGCCTTGATGCCACTGGCCTTAGTCAGTCTCCAGACTCAATTCCCTATCGAGCCGGGCGTGGAGCCGGCTGCTGAAGCCTGCCGGGAGTTCGAAGACACGATTGTCTGCCACGAGCACTACCACGTTGCGGGTGGAGTCGAGGATCGCAGAGCAGATTTCGCAGGTCTCCAAATGACGGTCGATTTCGGCGCGCAAGACGAAATCCACCTCGCCGTCGATGTAGGCAGAGATGTGTTCCCAAACGTGTTTGCAGTCGATCCTCATGCGCCCCACCCAAACAATCTAGCCCGTTTCGGCGCAAACCCTTTCAGTTTTGGAGCCAGATCGCGCTGTAGAAGGGCTCGCGCGCGATGCAGGCGAACCTTGACGGTTCCCTCGGTAATGCCGAGCGCGGCAGCCGTTTCTCTGACGTCCATCTCTTCGATGTCTCTGAGCAGCACAACGTTACGGTAAATCTCAGGGAGGCCTTCGATGGCTTTGCGGAGGATGTTGCCGAGTTCCTTCCGTTCAAGGGCCGCGGCAGGAACTTCGCGCCAACTGGTGAGGAATGCGGGGGTGTAGTCGCCGCCCTGGTCGTCGGTGATCGCGTCGAGAGAGTCCTCACGGCGGGAATCAGCCTTGCGCAGGCGGCCCAGGCCTTCGTTTCGTGCGATGGATAACACCCAAGTCCGGAACTGGGAATCTCCTCGGAACATATGCAGGTTTCTGAAAACCTTGATGACGGTTTCCTGGGCTGCATCTTCGGCTTCGGCTTCGTTTCGCAACAGGGAGTGAAGCAGGAAGTAGATACTCCGCTCGCAAGGGCGGATCAGGTCGTGGAATAACTGCTTCTCGCCTGCCAGGATCCGTTGAATGCAATCCGCGTCAAATTCTGGATTGGAAGTTGTCATCGTTATTTGGCGACGGAATTGGTTGGGTACGGCGGTTTGGCTGAGAGACGGTTGGGAATCGCAAAGGGATTTCGCCCATGACTCTCTGTCAAGAACTATAGCGCGGCGGTGCCAATGCGAGACGAAACTGCCGCCAAAAACGGGCGGTGCCCTAAGTTTTTCAGCTGAAAAGAATCTTTGTGGGCAAAAAGTGGATTGGGCTGTACAATCTCCACGAGGAGACCCATGGCCGGAGATATGTCACTTACGTGCAGCGATTGCGGGCAGGACTTTACCTTCACAGCTGCTGATCAGGCGTTCTTTCAGGAACGCGGTTATTCGACCCCAAAGCGTTGCAAGAATTGCCGTCAGGCAAAGAAAAACGACCAGGGGGGCTCCGGCTACCGTTCTGCTCCGGCGCAGGGAACACCTGTGATTTGTTCGGGTTGCGGCCAGCCTACAACAGTGCCTTTTGAGCCGCGCGGCGATCGTCCGGTATTTTGCAGGGATTGCTACCAGGCGCGCAAAGGCAGCGGTGGCGGTGGCGGCAGTTCCCGCGGCCGCGGCAGGTACTAGGTTTCAAGAAATCCGATTTCCGATGAAACCGTCGGGAATCGGATTTCCGCTCTTCGGCATGAAGTTTCAATCGAAGCTCCAAAGATACGGCTGAAACGGCACAGTCCGCTATGGACGTTCTTTGGTTCGTAGTTTTCCGCCTACGCCACGCTCCGTCGGCTTTCTACCCGCACAATTGAGTTGGGCGACCGCAAGAGCCAATCATCGCGCGGAATCAAGGATGCCTCGCGCACACACCTCGAATACCGAACGTAACTGAAAAGTGACGCGGGCATTTGATTTGCGGGCAGCTTTGTTAGAATCGCCAGCCGATCCGGCCCTTGAATTGGAACTGCGAAGTCCCTGTTGATTTCAATATGGTTACCGTGCACGAACACGGCGAGCCTTACGGCATTGTCTTCGAGGCTTGCAATCTGACGACTCAGTGGCGTTGGAATGCAGACCTTATTGCGGGGTCCGACAGGCGAACCCGCTTCGTAATTATCTGGACCTTGGCATTGGATTTCCTGTATATCTGGAGAAAACACGGGAAGGAACTGGAGATCTGACCCGGCTTACCGAATCTGGCCTTTGCCGTAAGGATGGCAGGCGCACAACAACGATCCTCGGATTTGGGAGTTTCTTATCCGAGAGTGTTTCAGGATATCTGACTTAAGCATGTATATCGCACTGTTGATTCTCTCTCTCGCTGTAGCCTTAATCGTGGCGGGATACCTATATCAATGCATCGGCAGCCATCGCGATCGTTTGCGGTATGCCGGTTCGGGGCGGTGGGTATCGATTGGACAGGGCCGCAGGCTTTATCTTCTGGAGCAGGGGTCGGGCGGACCCACGGTGATTTTCGAGGCAGGTATCGGGGCTACAAATCTGAATTGGCGCCACATCCAGAAGACGGTCTCGCGCTTTACCGGAACTGCATCGTACGATCGCAGCGGTCTGGGCTTTAGCAGCCCATGCCGCACGGCGCGCACTCCGGGCAATATAGCGGTTGAGTTGCACGATCTTCTCGAGCGCGCCGATATCACTCCACCATACATCCTTGTTGGACATTCCTTCGGCGGCCTGGTAATGCGCCGCTACGCACTTCTCTATCCGGGAGAAGTGGCTGGAGTTGTGCTGGTGGATCCGATGCGCTGCGAAGAATGGCCGCCGCTGGACCCGAGCAAGCAGCAGCAAATCGACCTGGGCAGGCGGCTGATTCGCTACGCGCAGCCAATTGCCATCTTCGGACTGACTCGATTGGCCGTGAGTTCCCTGTTTCGCCGCTCGAAGAAGGTATCTGGGAACCTCGCCGGCGCCACAGTGCAAGGCGGGCGCCACGTGATTGGGCGCATTACCAAAGAAGTCGGCAAGATGCCGCGCGAGGTATGGCCGGTGGTGGCGGCTCACTGGTCGCGTCCCGGGTTTTATGCAGGAATGCGCAGTCATATTGAATCGATCCCGGATACCGTAAAGGAAATGCATGATGCTGAGCCGATCCGGGAGATTCCTGTGACGGTTCTGACTCCAGGAAAATCGAGCCCACTGTCGGAGGATCGCCTTCGCCGCATTGGGGACAACGTGCAGCAGGTGATTGCCCTGGCGAGCGAGCACTGGATCCATCTCGACGAGCCTGACCTGGTAATTGGCTCTATCCGCGCCATGGTTACCGCTGCCGCCGCCGAGTCCATTGAAGCCACAGTCTGATCGGCACGAACCTCTCCACTTGAATCGATCCGGCCCCTCGCGAGAAAGCAATGCCGCCTCCGCCAGGATGGATGGAGTTCCTCTGAGACCAGAGTGCTGAGGGACACACACATCCGTCGCGCCGACCAGTATGATTCGGTTGTATTGCAGGATTCGGCATCGATGCTACCGAAGTTGATTCCGGCGATTGATTGGTTGCGCATCAAGGGCGCTGATACTGTCGAAATGGCAATCGGCGGGTCGCTCAGTACTCCCTGCGACACGCAAGCAACGCCGCGTCTGCATTCCATCCTGACGCAGGCGCACCCGCGCGTTCTGGAACTATCCGGTTCAGAAAAAGTTGCAAATGCGCTGTAACGATTCATTCCAGATATGTATTTCTTCAAGTGAGAAGAGGCAGACCAATGGAAGTAAAGATTTCACATCTTGGAAATGTAAAGTTCAATATTCAATCGAGGTCTCACTCAATTCTTTGCGACCAGCCAGTGGAAAACGGCGGAGAAGATACCGCCATGACGCCTCCGGAGCTGATGTTGGCATCTCTAGGCTCCTGCGCAGCTTTTTATGCAGTGCAATACCTGAAGGCCCGCAAACTGGCGGAGAGTGGGGTTGAGGTATCGGTGAGTGCGGACAAACTGAAGCAACCCGCGCGGCTGGGTAACTTCAAGATTCATGTTTCGTGCCCGGTTCCCCTGAGCGAGGAACAGACCGAAGGCCTGAGGCGTTCCGTGCATTGCTGCCTGATCCACAATACGTTGCTTTCGCCGCCAGATATCGAAATTGAGTTGGAGATTTCCGAAGCTGTGACGATGGTGCGCTTAAGCTGATTTACCGCAACGCGATGTTTATCTCGGAGCAGGTGTCGGTTACAGGATGCTCGTGCTTTTGCGCTGGGCGAGAATGGATGCCTGGCGGCGGTCTTTCGAAGCGTGGTCGATCTGCTTCCAGAAGCCAATGAAGTAATCAACCGCGGAGATGGTGGAGACCAGCACTGTGAAATAGATCGCGGCGACAGCGTACCACGCCACTGGAATGACAAGAATGCCGATCTGCCAATGGTCCCAGCGATGGGCGAGGATCGCCGAAGTCACAGAGACGATTTGAACCACTGTTTTCAGTTTTCCGAGGTCGCTGGCCTGGATGGTGAAGCCCTCAGACGAAGCAATAGATCGCAGGCCGGAGATGAGGAACTCACGAGCGACGATGACGACGGCGATCCAGACTTTGACGACTTGAGGATTGTAGGCGACGAGTGCAATGATCGCGCCAGTGACCATGATCTTGTCGGCCAGGGGGTCGAGCAACATTCCCATGGTGGTGATCTGACCGCGCTTGCGGGCGAGATAGCCGTCAAGGCCATCAGTAATGGAGGCCAGTACAAAAAGGACCGAAGCAACAATCTCCTGGGCACCATTTGCCTGCCAAGGGAAGTGTGGCGAGAGAATCCACAACAGCAGCGGGATCATTACAATCCTGCTCATCGTTATTGAATTAGGTAAGTTCATATAAAATCAGCAATTTGGAAATTAGCATTCACATTTTGTACGAAAACTGCACGACGAGGTACGCTTCCTGCATGAGTGCGGCAGCATCGCAGACCATGACTGACGTTACGGTTATTACTGGCCACTCACACCTCCTGTTCCCACAAAGACGACTGGTACTACAAGGGCAAGTGCTGCAACTGCCTTAAAGTCTTTTACTTTTACTGGAAGGGTCGGGGCCGCTGGATGTCCTTCAAGACGCGATCCCAGGAACAGGCAGAGAAACTTGCGCATTCTGAGCGCGACCGGCGCAATCCAGTCAAGCGCAGGCTGCTCGAGATTGCAGACGAAGAAGCCCAACGTGCTGCCCCCCGAAAGTCCAAGAATATCACCATACAGGATGCCACTGACCGGTGGCTGTGCTGACAAAGATGGAAGTGCAACGATACCGAAACGATATATCGCTGCGCCGCCCGATGATTCGCAACCTGGGCCGGAGACTTCGCCCTCGAGAAGCTGGGCGATATCACCGCCGACTTGCTGGACGAATAGAGGGTCCAGTTGTCGTTGAATGCCGGGAAGAAATACAACAGGATCGGGCTCACCAGCCAAGCCGATTTCCTGGGATACCTGAAGCGGTTCCTCCGGTAAGCGGTTCAGGCTGAGTTTCTGGTGCGCGACCCGGTCCTGGCGTTGCGGCCTATGACCAAGCGCAAGAAGCGGACAAATGTCCTAACCCAACTGCAATTCCAAGAAGTATTTGCTGCCGCGCCCCGATATCCGGCGCGACCGCAGCCAGGGCCAGAGCATTCGTCAGATCGCCAACGGGCATCGCATCTCGACGGCCACCGTGCAACGTGTGCTCACCAGACTCCGGCTCAGGTAAAACCACTGGAAGCACTCGATAAAACTGCCTGAACCAGCCAGTGACGAAAGGGGTCCGAAAAGCCGCCCAGTAAACTCGATCAAATCAATGACCGGATCTGCCAATCCGGCGGGGTGAAAAGGCACGGGTTGTTTGACAGGATTGGTCGATTAAGTGAAGATAATCTGCCCGCCCGCAGCTTTCTCGTAGAACTGGCCCACTGAGATTACGCCATCAACTTCCGGGCAGAAATCATCCTTTTTGAGATGAAACATATCGACGGTGGCGCGGCACGCATAGATTTCTCCTCCTGCATCGTGAATCATGGTAAGGAACTCGCCCACTGGAGGGATGTCGATCTTCTCCATTTCCTTCTTCATCATCGACGTTGCAAACGAAGACATGCCGGGAATTGCGCCGAGGATTGTTGGCATGTGCATCGCGGGGTTGCCGACGGTGGCGACCTTCAGATTGTCCATGCGTTTCTTGATGATCGCGTCGAGGCCGAAGAACGTGAAAAAGATCGAGGCTTCAATCCCTTCCATGCGAGCACCGTTGGCCATGATGAGGCCGGGATAAACGCCTTCAAGAGATCCACGCGAAATGATGATGCAGACTTTTTCAATGGGTTGTGCTGGGGTGGTCATGGTGTCCTCTTAAATGCAGCCCTTCGGTTTCGGCAGGCCAGCGATGCGAGCCGCGCGCTTGGCAGGCCCTTTTGGAAAGAGTTGATAGAGAGTTTTGGTATCAACGCCACTCTCTTTAGTCAGTCGGCGAATTGAAGGAGAGTCACCTTCCTTCTCGAAAACTGCACGCATAAAGTTGATGACCGCCCAGTGTTGCGGCGTCAGTTCAGGAATGCCTTCAATTGCGGCGATTTCTTTCGCAACCTCCTCATTCCAATCATTGCGATTGGCAAGATTTCCATCTGCATCAAGGGCTAGCGTCTTGCCTGCCAAAATAACGGTTTCCATAGCTCACCTCGTAACGGTAAAAACTAATCTGCCAGCGCAGAACCAGCGGGCGCAGGATGCGCGCCAACAATCTTCAAGAATTCGACCAGAATGCCAATACCGCGCCTGGCCTCAGGCGAGTTGAGATCGCGAACGATGGTGAAGACAGACTTGTTCACGTTCATCGTGGCCTGGACTTGCCCAAAACCATGAATGATGGCCTCGAGAGCCTGCAGTACTTGAGGCTTTGTGAGTTCGCGGATGAAGCCAATCAGTTGTGGAACGCTGGCTTCCACCTGTGCCCAATCTGTTGCGGAGTGAGAACGGATGAGTGTATCTCCCACGCGAAGTCCGGCAGCGGCCGCATCGTAGTAGCCGTTCTTCCGCAGCAATTCACCGGCGGCTATGGCCTTTCTCATTCCGTCACGGAGAATAGGCTGCACATCCTGAATGAAGTCGGCGGCACTCTGCAACTGTTGGACAGATTGCTCAAGCAGACTCGCGTTGGCCAAGACGGTCTTTAGAACATGGACAATCTCGTTCGAACGCAGATCGGCGGTGCCAAATGCTTCTACAGCATCCTTCATGGCACTTTTGCCAACGAGGGACAGGTCTGCAGCCAGGTCCTCAGCGCTGTTTCGCAGTTGCTTGAAATTCGCGATTTCCTCGACGATAAAATCGAGTTTGCGATCAATTTCGGCGATTCGATCGGTTGCAACAGGAGAAGTGCACATCCCTACACCTGCTTTCCGGCCATCAACATCTCATTGGCGATGGGCAGTTCGACACCGCGCAGCAGAAGATTCCAGTAGACCCACCGGAACATCAGCTTTCCGTAATGATTGATCGAACTTTCGCGCAACAAGGTGAAAGGCCCGACGCCCGGAAGCGGGAACGCGCCCGGTAATGGCTCGGTTTCGTAATTGAAGTCTATTAACAAGCCCTTCCCGAATCCCGACTCGATAAAGCAGTTGGCATGCCCATCGAAAGTTGCTCGGGGCGGGCGACCCTCAATGTGTTCCATGATGTTTTCGAAGAGAATCTCCGATTGAAAATGAGCAACCGAACCTGCCTTCGATGCCGGCACATTTGACGCATCGCCGATCACGAAGACGCCTTCAAGACCTTCAGCTGCAAGGGTCTGCTTGTTGGTTGGGACGAAGTTAAGCTCATTGCCCATTCCGCTGCGTGCTATGCATGGATCGCCCATGTTGGTGGGAATTGAAACAAGCAGGTCGTAATTTACTTCCGTGTCGTCCCAAGCAACAAGCTTCTTCTCCGCGCTGTCCACGCGCGCCAATCCAAAGTCAGGAGTAACCGAGATGCGCTTTCGTTCAAGGAACTCGCCCAACACGCGGCTCGATGTTGGTTTCGTAAATGCACCGGAAAGCGGTGTCACCAAGTGAAGTTCCACCTTGTCGCGCATGCCGCGCTCGGAAAAGTACGCATCGGCAAGGAAGAGAAATTCCAGGGGAGCGACAGGGCACTTGATCGGCATCTCGGTAATGCTGACCACGAGCTTGCCGCCTTGCCATGTCTTCAGCAATTGTCCCAGCCGCTCCGCGCCCCGCGGAGTGTAGAAATCGAATTTGCTGCGCCCCCACTCATCATCCAGCAAGCCTTCGGTCTGTTCGGGATGAATGTCGGTACCGGTGGCAATGATCAGGCAGTCGTAGCGCATCGACTCGCCGTTCGCAAGGGCAACAGATTTCTTCTCCGGATCGATTTTGTCAATCCCGGAGAGAATGTAACGAATCTTGCTGGGAAGATACTGGCGGCGCGGGCGTACGATATCGCGCATCCGGTAGGTACCAAATGGGACGAAAAGAAATCCGGGCTGGTAGTAGTGTTCGTCCGTGCCGTCCACGACAGTAATACGCCAATCACGCTCATCCAATGCGTTGGCCAGTTTGTTCGCCATTATTGTTCCGGCCGTACCTCCGCCGAGAATCAGCATGTGTCGCATCGTACTTCCCCTCTGTAGAACGACGATCTACCTGATAAGAGTCCAGCCCGAGCCCAGGTGTTACAGCGAATCAAAAGAAGATCCGCAAGTCTTTTACCGTTAAAGGCTCTTGGCGAATCCGACGGTGACCGAGTTCTCTGACATCTTGCTAGTCACGCTTGTCCCTGGGATCGGTCCCTGGTCCGATATCCTGTGTCAGGTGATGGAAATTTAGAAAGCGTGGTAGCAAGTAACGGTCAGATCACTCTTTCCAATTGACCAGATAAAGCCACCTGAGACATTGAAACTTTCCGCAGTGGGGCATTTTCAAACTCAAGCGTGGCCCGCCACCTTTGGCGCCCCTGCACATCCATGAGTGCCTTCCGGAGCGGTCCCCGCGCGGCGAACGGTTCAATGCCAAGCAACTCTTCCACGGGGTATCCGCAAAGCGCCATTGAAGCTCCATTACCCGATATTTGATCGAGGGGCCGCGGAGCGTGCGGGATTGTGAACGGTGTGTCTAGTCTTCCCAGGCACACCGGCAAATCGCGCCCTGAGCGCCCTGAGACAAATCGGTTCTTGAAACACGCACTGAGACTACGCGTAGATGCCGCGTTGTTTGATAGTGAAGGCTACCCGATCGATGGCCAGCATGTAAGCGGCAATCCGGTTGTTGACGTTGTGGGCCTCGGCATAGCGAACAACGTCGTCGAAGCTGTCGCGGAG
>Ga0075030_100001983_pt1 | contig 18560 bp, 12 predicted proteins | sample LitLauG_LLR_2012_FD_71393 | JGI IMG/M metagenome (GOLD analysis project Ga0075030, IMG submission 71393) | Freshwater sediment microbial communities from Pennsylvania, USA - Little Laurel Run_MetaG_LLR_2012 | ecosystem: Environmental > Aquatic > Freshwater > Creek > Sediment | place: USA...
GAAGAGCGACCAGCGCCAGCAGGGGCAACACCCGCGCCGAACGCAGCCCGCCCCACACCAGCAGGACCAGGAGCTGAAAATGCGCGAGCTTCTTCTGGCTTAACGCCAACACCGTTCCGGCCAGCGCCAGGATCACCACCAGCGCCACCTGCCACGCATCTTTGGCGTGGAAGTTGAAGGATTGAAACTCGGCGATGCGGGAAGTCAGCTCGTCATTGCGCAAGTACGAGAACGTATGGCCGTACAAGCGCCAGCCATAGGGATTGAGGAGGCTGCCCGCGAAGGCAGCCGCGGCCGCCTGCCCAAACCAGAGTGCCTTGGCCCGTTCCTCTTCCGCATCGAGTTGCCAAACCAGCGGCCGCAATAAATGCGCATTGGCGTAAATCAGCGCAATCAGCGGCGCCAAAAAAAAACTCCCGTGCAGGTTGGCCCACAGCGCCGTCGATCCGGCGATCGCCGCCCAGTGCCGCCAGCCAAATTGTGCCGGCGCCCGTTCCGCATAGAGCACCGCGCCCAATAGAAACAGCCAACTGATCACGTGCGGCCGCGCCAGCCAGTGCAAACTCGTCGTCGTAATGGTCAACGGCATCAGCAACGCCGTAAGAAAGAAATCGCCGCCGGCGGCGAAGTGCAGCCGGCAACCGATCCAAGTGCAGGCGAAAATTGCCACCCCGAACAGCGCTGCCACGCCGCGTAGTCCGTCCGCCTGGTGCGCCAAACCCATCGCCACGTCGGAACCCCACTCCCACAGGACCCAAGGCTGGCCCGGCACGGAAAAGGAATAGGGATCGGTATGCGGCAGGGCGCCATGCGCCACGATCCATTCGCCATTGCGAATATGCCAGCCCGTGTCCGAGTCGCGGAACAACTGCGCGCCCGCACCGAACAGAAACAGGCAATATACCAGCGTCGCTGCCGCCAGCATCGCCGCCAGGTCCGGCAGCAAAAGCCGCGGCATCGCTCCCACCCGTTGCGGTGGAGCGGCAATTAAGTCGCTCTTATACTCCGCCGGCGCCAATGCTGGCCAAGCCTTGCGTGATGCTGGAATATAAGCTGACCACGGCTGCGGATAGATTGTTTACCGTGGTGATCAGAGCCAAGCCTACGGCGGCCACGATCAGCGCGTATTCCACCAGGTCCTGACCCTGTTCATCTCGAATGAACCGAATCGCGAATGCTTTCATAGTTAATCCCTATTTTCCCCCGGCGGCGGGCGTCACGGCGGCCGCCACTCCCACTGCCTTTCCCCGCTTCGAAGCGGCCCGCTTCGATGGTAGTACGGCAGGCTGTCCGTCCTTTTCCGCAACCAGTTTCAGATTGGCAACCGCGGCGGCAAAGTTGCGCCGCAGTCCCAGCGCGGCCTCCAATTCGGCGCGCGCTTCGGCGTAATGGCCCTGCTCGATCAGCACGGCGGCCAGATTGTTATGGGCTACGGCCACATCGTTCGAGTGTTGCCACTCCGCCAGGGCTTCCTTGGAATGAGATTGCGCAGCAAGCGCGGCGCCTAAATTGTTGCGCGCAATCTGCGCCCGCGGATCGAGTTCGAGGGCCGCGCGAAATTCCGCCGCGGCCGCTTCCGGCTTTCCCTGCAGCAACAGGTTATAGCCCAGGTTATTGTGCAGGGCGCTGCGCCGCGGATCGAGCGCCAGCGCCGCCCGGTGCGCCGCCTCGGCCGCCACCAGTTGCCCCTGTTCATCTTCGAGAATGCCTTCGAGCGATCGCAATTCCCAACTCCCGCCCGCATTTCGGGCTAACCCTTTCTGGACGACTTGGAGCGCCTGTCCGGTTTCACCTACTTCGCGTAGCGTTTTGGCCAGAGCCTGGGTGACCGCGACCGAATCCGGGTATCGCGCGGACGCGAAACGATAGTGCTCGAGCGCGAGGTCGGACAGGCCTTGCTCCGAATAGAGCCGCGCCAGCGACATCCGAGCGTCCAGATCGTCGGCGTTGGCCGCCAGGCGGCGCCGCAACCCTTGTAGTTTCAGGTTGCCTTCCCCGGCATCCACCGCATTCTCGACACGGCGTGCCTGCACCGTGGGAGCCCACGGCTGCGCGGCACCGCGAGAGGCGGTCTGCAGTTGGTGCGTGCAGGATGCGCAGGCCAACGCGCACGCCAACCCCAGCCACCTTCCGGTTCCTGCCTTGCCAACACCCATTAAGTCTATATTCATGCGGCTCCTCATTGAGTTCCACTATTTCAGAGGCGTTAGTACCAGAAGGGACTGGGTCGGAATACTCCGTGAAAAATAAGTTGAATGCCGAATGGTTTCCCTATATACCATGTATAGAGGTCCGATTGCAATTCTTGTCACGTCTGAGGCTCAGTGCGTCTGTGTGTGTGCTTCTGGCGCACAGTTTACACGCTCAATCCAGCGGCGCCACCTTCGGAGACGTAATCTCACTAGGCGGCACGCCGAGTGATATCGTGCTCGACGAGAGCCGGCAACGTCTCTATCTGGTGAACTCCTCCGGAAATCGTGTTGATATTTACGACTACTCGGCACAGGCAGTGGTTGGCCAGATCGGGGTCGGACAGAACCCGCTGGCTGCCGCGATGTCGATGGATGGGGCGTTTCTCTACGTCAGTAACCACGATGATAGTTCACTCACCGTCATCAACCTGACGGGGTCCAGTCCGGTCATGGTCAACACCATGGCGCTGCCCGCCAAACCACAAGGCCTGGAAGTGGGCGCCGATGGACGTGTGCTCATTGCCACCGATGGTTCGGGAACCAATAGTCTTTCGAACACCCTGCTGCTCTTCGACGGCAGCCAGGCCGCCGGTAATCAGGTGTTGCCGGTGGCGTTTCCGCCTCCGGCGCCGACTCCCCCCACTTTGCAGCCCATTACCGGCACGCGGTCCGTATCGCAGTTTAACGGCCGGCTGGTGCGTACGCCGGACGGAAAATATATCGTCGGCTTCAGCGCTACCGCCATTACCACCACCACCAACGCCACCACGTCGCAACCGGTGATCTACGTCTACGAGACAGCCTCCGGGACCCTGCTGGCCAGCCGCACCATCGGCGCCACCTCTACCACCTTGCCTTCCAGCGTGTTGGCGATGGCGCCCGACGGCGCCAGTTTCATGGCCGGTGCGACGCTCTACGACACCGCCTCGCTCAACGTCATCGGCCAGCAGAATTCAGCCAATGCGCCGTTTACCATGGCGGCGATTAACACCACGACCAGTCCCGTCGGCGGCAGTGTTTTCTCTCCCGATGGCAAGACGCTGTACAGCGCCTTCAACGTAGCCGCGGCTGCGGGGGCGCCGCAAGCCAATATCCTGTTGCTCTCCGACCAGCGAAGTCTGGCCATTCGGCTGGGAATCAATTTGCCCGAAAGCAGCCAGGGCAGAATGGTGATCACTGCGGATGGAAGCCAGGCCTGGACGCTCTCCTCGTCCGGCGTGATTCACCTGCCTCTGGGAAAATTGTTTGATTACCCGATCCTGATGCCGGACACCACCACCGTCTTCTTGAGGCAGGACGACTGCAATGTCGGCCTGGCGCAGGCCATGGTGGGGATTAATAACATCGGCGGAGGAACCCTCACCTTCGCCGCCCAGGCCTCGGCCGCTGCCGGCCAAGCGCTGATTATGAGCGTTTCCAGCGGTCTGGCGCCGGCGAGCGTTACCTTCACCATGGATCCCGGGCGCTCCACCGTCATTCGCTCCCCGGGAACCAATATCTACACCGGCAACACGGGCACGGCGGTAAACGTCACGCTGCTTTCCTCCAACGCCATTAACATACCGCCCACCATCCGCGTGTTCATGAATTATCGCGATTCCACCATGCGCGGCCTTGTCTATCCCATTCCTACCGTCCCCAACTCCCCAACTTTCGAAGGATTGCAGGACATCGTGCTGGATGAGCCCCGCCATCGCGTCTACATTACCAACTCCGGCTATAACCGGATCGAGGTGTTCGATACCCAGCAGATGGCGTTTCAAACACCTATTGTGACCGGCCAGCTTCCGCACCAGATGGCCATGGGGCTGGATGGCTCGACGCTCTACGTCGCCAACACGGGAAGCGAAACCGTGACCACAGTGAATCTCGATCAGCAGCAGGTGACCGGTAACCTCCAGTTTCCGCCGATCCCGCGGGTGGGCACCAACCCCGTGACGTTTGTCCAAGCGATGGCCGTGGGAGAGAGCGGGCTCCAGATGGTGCGCAGCGACGGCTATTTGTGGAAGACGGTAGGCAACCAGGCAGTTCCGCGCACGGGCACCGCGGTCACCGGCGTCACCGCCCAAGGAGCGCAACAGATCATCGCCGCACCGGTGCGAACCATGCTCGCCTCCAACGACGGCACCTTCGGCGTTCTTCTGGGCGGCACCGGCACGGTCTATCTTTACGATGGCCTGCGCGACGCCTACACTCAATCCAGCAAGCTGTTCGGGACAGCCAACGCGAATATCGGCGGCCTCGCTAACATCATCGGTTACTACGGCCCCCTGGGGGTCGCGTCTAAAGGAAGCTTTCTGCTGGCCAATGGCTTGGTGATGAACCAGGGGCTTACACCCATAGGCGGAGCCGCCAGCCCGGGGCAGGTGAGCATCAACTTTCCCACTGGCCCGGGCCAGCCGGTCACGATCGGGGTTACCTCCACCGGCCTGCGCAATATCGCCGCGGTAGCGCCCGTGGATCAGAGGTACTTCGTCCGCATCAGCACGGCCGTGCGCAGTTCGGCTACGGCCACGACCAGCGATGACATCCACACCATCCTCGAAGCCATCGACACACAGACCGGCGCCACCGCCATGGCGGCGCGCATCCCCGAGAATCCGATTTTCTCGGTGTTCGGCACGACACGCAGCAACGTGCCGCCGCGTCAGATGGTGGTCGATTCCCAGGGCACGGTGTATGCCATTACCATTTCCGGCCTGAGCGTGGTCCCCCTGAAGCAAGCCAATTCGAGTACCCAGCCCCAGATCGCCGGCACGCAGGGCATCGTGAATGCGAATGACGGTACGACGAATTTTCAGCCGGGCTCGTTCATCAACATTACGGGCACCAACCTGGCATCGGCCGCCACCGCCAATACGCTACCGCCACCGACGCTCCTGGGCGGTTCCTGCGTGTTAGTCGATGGCGTCGCCCTGCCCTTGCTTTCGACCTCTCCCGGTCAGATCTCCGCCCAGCTTCCGGCCGGCATCCGGCCCGGCATCAATGTCCTTCAGGTGCGTTCCCTCGCCATGGCACAACAGAGTACCCCGGTCGTGGTGACCATCCAGAATCCGTGAGACTCGCGATCCCCAGTTCGTGCGGGCTACTTTTGTTTCTATCCGCCCTCTCGGCCCAGGCAGCCACCTTCGGCAGGATCGTTCCCCTGGTCGGGGGCGCCACGGATATTGTCCTCGATGAAGCGCGCGGACGGATCTATCTGACATCGAGCTTACAGAATTCTCTCCAGGTGTACTCGATTCAGGGGCAATTCGTAGCGAAGATCCCCACCGACGCTACGCCGCTTTCGGCGGCCCTCTCGCGCGATCGCAAATACGTTTATGTCACTTGCTACGACGCCTCCGTGCTCGACGTCATCGACCTGGACGCTCTCGCCTTGAGCGCCAGCGTGGCGCTTCCGTCCAAGCCGGAAGGAGTGTCCGTGGGGAAAGACGGCCGCGTGCTCATCTCGACCACGGGCAGCGGAACCAGCGGCGCTTCCAACGTGCTGCTGCTCTACGATCCTACGCCTAACGCGCAGGTGGTTCTTACGAATCTGCCGGTAGCTCCGGCCCCGCCGGCCCCGCCCACCTTACCACCGCAACCGCCCGGCCGGCCGTTCCTGGCCACTCACAGCCAGTTGGCCGCTACACGCGACGGATCCACCATCGTTGGCATCAATGCGGCCGCTACCGGCTCCCCCGTCGTGTTTGTTTACGAGTCTGCTTCGAACACCGTGCTGCGCTCCCGCCTGGTCGCCGGCACTTCCACCGTCATCTCCATTTCCGACGACGGCACTCGTTTTCTGTGCGGCCCGGACCTCTTCGATACCGCCACCTTGCAGGTGCTCGCGCAGGAGAATGCGGCCAATGCGCCGTTCCCCATCGTGTTTACCGGGACCAATAATTTCAATGTGCAGTCCAGTCAGGGAGGAGGCGCCTTTGCGCCCGATGGGCAGACTCTGTATGCCGCTTTCGACGTTTCGCCCATCCAGACTCCGCCCGCGGCGCCTAACGTCAGCCAGTTGATGTTGAATGACCCGGACAATCTGCTGATCCGCATGGGATTGGAATTGCCCGAGAACCTCGCGGGCAAAATGGTGATCAGCTCCGACGGAGCCACCATTTATGCCCTGTCGGATTCCGGTTTCACCATTCTGGCGGTTGGGACCATCGCGCGGAGCCCGCTGGCGGTTCCCAGCACGAACGCGGTGCTGCTCACCAGGGATCCGTGCGCCGTCACCGCGGTGACTTCCTCCGCCACCGTCGGTATCAATAATCCCAGCGGAGGCCGTGTGACGGCCACGGCGCAACTGCTCCAGATCGCGGGCCAAGCCAATCAATCGGCCCCCGCCACTGCGCCCACCGTACGTACTTCGCAGGCCGGCAACGCACCGCAATTCGCTTTCGCGTATAATCCTGCCGCGGCACGGGGTCTCGGCACCGTTACACCGCCCCACGACTTCCTGATTCAATCGCCGGAAGCCATCAACATTCCCTATCGGGTGCGTGTGTATCAGAACAGCCGCGACTCGGAAGCGCGCGGCGCCGTGATTCCGATTCCCCTTGCCGCAGCCGCCGAGCCGTTCCCGGATCTGTTGTGGGACCAGCCGCGCCAGCGCCTGTACATCGCCAACCCGGGACTCAATCGCGTGGACGTCTACGACATCCGCCAGCAGACTTTTCTGGCGCCCGTCAAAGTCGGCCAACTGCCGGTCTCCATGGCCCTCACGCCCGACGGCAATACCCTCTATGTGGCCAATTCCGGGGGGGAGACCATCAGCATCGTCGATCCCGACAAGATGCAGACGGTCGGGCGCGTGAATTTTCCGCCGCTTCCCTTCAACTCGAACCTGGCGCTGATGACCCCGCGAGTGATTGCCGCGGGCTTGGGCGGTCCCCAGATCCTCATGAGCAACACGGCCACCACCGCTACACTCTGGAAGGTGGTGGGCAATACCGCCGTGCCCCGTCCCGCGAGCCGCTTGCTGGGGCAGAGCGCACAGGGCGTGCAAACGCCTATTCCCTTGCCCAGCAGTATGGCCACCACGCCCGGCGGGGAGTACATCATGCTGGCTACCTCCACCGGCCTGGCGTATCTTTACGATGCATCGGTCGACGATTTTGTGGCCAGCCGCCAGGTAGTGGCCGCTCCGACGGGTTACATCGGTCCTGTGGCGGCGGGCCCCCGGGGACAGTTTTTTGCGGTGGGCGGAACCGTGTTGAATCAGGCGCTGGTGCCAGTCGGGGCGGGCGCCTCCGGACGGCTCGTATCCGCCGTCGCGCCTATGGGCAACACCAATGTCGTCATTTTTACGCCGCCCGCGGCCGTGGCCGGCAACGCCCTTCCTGCCACCCCGCCCGCGATTCAGATTATGGATGCCGCCACCGGCGCTCCCACCTTGCAGGTCAACGCTCTCGAGGCCACCATCATCACTGCGTCGGGCGCGACCCGGCCGGTCATCGGGGGACGCACGATGGCTGTCGATCCCGCCGGCGCTACGGCTTATGTGATTACCGCCAGCGGATTGAGCATCATCCCCCTCACTGCCGTTTCGGCCGCCGACCGGCCGCAGCCCGCTGCGCGGGGCGCCGTCAATCTGGCCAGTTATCAATTGCCGGTAGCTGCCAATGGTCTGCTCTCCATCTTCGGCCAAAACCTGGCGTCCAGCGACGCTGCCAGTTCCTCGCCCCTGCCCCTGGTTCTGGGCGGCGCGTGCGTCACTCTCAACAACATCGCGCTTCCGCTGTACGCCACCAGTCCCACGCAAATCAACGCGCAGATCCCCCCGGACCTGGCGCCCGGAACCTATCCGCTGGTGGTACGGTCCATCGCCAGGCAAGCCGCTGCGCCCTCCCAATCACTGGCTGTGTCCAAGTACGGCCCGGCGGTGGTGGTGGATGGCAATGGGCAGGCCGCCCTGTTTCATTCCAACGGGACTCCCGTGAACAAGGACTTTCCGACCACCCGCGACGAACGGCTGACGCTATACGCACTAGGTCTCGGACCGACCACCGGCGGCACGGTCACCGCAGGCGCCCCTTCGCCGTCGAATCCTCTGGCAGTAACCGGTCCGGTCGAGGTCTTCTTCGGGGATCCGACATACAAGCAGGCCGCCATTGTTGTCGAATGGAGCGGCCTGGCTCCAGGGTATGCCGGTCTGTACCAGATCAATCTTTACGTGCCGGGATTCCACATGAATGGCGACGCGCTGCCCATCACGCTGCGCGTGGGCGGCGTCAGCAGCCCGGTCACCGGCCCGGTACTGCCCGTGGTTGCCATAAACTGAGGCTATTTCAGGCTATTTCGGGGACAGTCTACGAAACCCCAGAATTCACACCACGAACTGGTTCACTTCGCTTCGTACACGAGGACCTCTGCGCCTTGCTGCCCGCGACGCGGGACGGCTGCAAAGAGTTGCCCCAGATCCGCGACAAACAGACCCGTGCGTGTGCCTGCAGGCGTCGTGTAGCGGGCGGCCCGCTCATAATGGTCGGGGTCTTTTTGCTGCAGGACGTCAATGAAACCTTGACCGCCGATCACGTAAATCCGGCTCCTGGCGGCATCATAAAAGAGGTCGTCCGTGTCGGCGACAATCTCGGGAGACGCGACTGTCTTGCCGCTGCTCGTATCAACGACGAGCAAACGGGCGGGCGTTCGGCAGCCGGTGAACAACCTCTTATGGGCCTCGTCGAGCGCCATGGGAAAGCACGTCGTGGCCGCCGCCGTAGGCCAACGGTCGAGCACGGTCTTTTTCAAGGTGTCGACGACCTGGATTTCCTTCTTGTCGGGCACGTTCACGAAGGCCCGCGTTCCGTTTTTCTCAAGCTGGAATGACTCGGGATGCGCGTCAACAATGATTTCGCCTCCTTGCTTGCCGTGGGAATCGATAAAAGCGAGCGCCCCGCTCCCCTGTGGCCGTCCTCTGAGCGCCTTCTCGCCGCCGTATCCGACCACCACACTCCGGCTGCGGGCGTCATACCGGATATTGTCGGCATCGTCGGAAAACTTCACGGTTTCCAGAAGCTGAAAACTGGCGCCGTCATAAATCCTCGTGCTGCCGTCGGCCGTGGCGACAAACAACCGATTGGCGGAGGCGTCGAAAAATAGTCCCTGCGGTTCCTCTAAATCTGGAAGCGTCCGGGCGCGCCGTCCCGCCTGAAGGTCAAGGACCTCCACCGTGTGATTTCCCAAGGCGGAGACGAAGAGACGCTGACCTTTGACGTCGACACCAAAATGATCCATGCGTCCATTGATGTCAGGCAGAGCGAGACGGGTTTTCAGCGACAAGACGGGAGAGTCCTGCGCTCCCGCCAGGCTGCTCAGAAGCAGCAAAGCGGCTATGGAAAGTTTCATAATCGTCCTTCTTACGACTTGAATGGCTTCTCACCCTTGTCTAGGGGCACACGAATGTAGAACGTCGAACCCTTGCCGGGATCGCTTTCCACATCGATCGAGCCCCGATGCGTTTCAACGATCCATTTCGCAATGGACAAACCTAAGCCAGCGCCGCCCAGTTCACGGGAACGCGCCTTGTCGGCTCGCCAGAAGCGATCGAAGATGTGGGCCACGTCCTCTTTTGAGATCCCGATTCCCGTATCGGCGACAGACGCAACGCCAAGGCCGTTTCGAGCCTCGAAGCGCACCGTCACAGACCCGCCAGGAGGCGTATATTTAGCGGCATTGTCAATAAGGATCAGAAGCGCCCTGCGAAGGGCCTCCGCGTCCGCCTCTATCCAAATTGGGCCATCAGGTACCTGGGCCAGGAAATTCAGCCCGTGGTTGCGGACCAGTTTACCCCCCTGTTCGACAGCGCCCCGCAGGATGGCGCAGAGGTCGGCGACGGCAGGCTCCAGCGTTTCTTTTCCAGAGTCGGCGCGCGCCAGCAACATCAAGCTATCGACAACCTGAGAGGTGCGCTCCGATTCCTCCAGGATTTCGTCAAGGGCTTGCAAATACTCGGCCGCTGGGCGATCTCGCTTCTGAGCGGCGACCTCGGCCGTCGTCCTTATAAGAGATACGGGCGCCCGCAGCTCGTGCGATGCGTCGGCGGTGAATTGCTTCATTCTTAGCACCGATGATGCTAGCCGCGCAAGCATAGCGTTCAGCGTCTCGGACAGTCTTTGAAGCTGATCCCCGGTCTGCGGCACGTTCAGCCGCTCGTTCAGATTTTCGATGCTGATTCGCTGAGCCGCGCGCGAAATGCCGTCAACCGGCGCGAGGGCGCGCGTGCTCAGCCAGTATCCGCCGGCGCTCGCCACAATCAGTAGCAGCGGCGTGGCGAGCAGGAGGATCAATCGAAACCTCTCCAGGGCTTCGTAAGCTTCGTTCATCACCGCGGCAACCTGCACGGTGTAGGGTTTTCCGTTCACGACAATTCGCTGCGAGTAGAAGCGAAGCCAATGCCGCTCGATGCGCCTGTCCTCGAAACGCGAAGACGAAAGGGCCGCCGGCCTGGCGATGGCAACGTTGGCATTCTCCAGGGAAACGGAACGATAAAGCCATTGCCCTGCCTCGTCGCAGACCTGAAAAAGGTCGCCGCCGGGACCCAGCACTGAATGCTCACGGAACTCATCCCTGATCTCCAACAGTGAAAGCGACGAGATCTGGCTATCCATGAATTGCTTTACGCCACGGACACGATCCCGCAATTCGTCATCAACCGCGTGAAACACGCTGGCGCGCATTGCAAACCAGGCCGCAATACTGAACAGGGCAAGGCCGCAGGCAAACACGGCAAAGTACCAAGCCGCCAGATTGAAACCGATCGAGCGCCGTTTCACACCGGTTCCTCTTCGCGCATCGCATATCCCACGCCGCGGACCGTCTGGATCAGCTTTCGGCTACCTGCCGGTTCGACCTTCGACCGAAGCTGGCACAGATAGACATCGAGCGTATTGCTTTCTACCTCCCGCTCATACCCCCAGACCGCCTCCAGCAGCCGGTCGCGGGTTACGACGCGTCCAGCGTTCCGCATCAGCGTCTCCAGGAGAATGAACTCGGTGCGCGTCAGAGCGATCGCGGAACCCGCTCGCCTGACGGCATGCTGGGCGGGGTCGAGAACCAGATCGCAAATTTGGAGCTGCATTCTTGGCTCGACCTCCTTGCGACGCGACAGGGCACGAAGCCTCGCCAAGAGGACTTTTAGGGCAAAAGGCTTGGTCAGGTAGTCGTCGGCTCCCGCGTCCAGCCCGGCAACGATATCCTCGGCTGAATCTCTTGCGGTAAGCAGGAGGATAGGGCTTTTACTCCCGGACCGGCGAAGCCGGCGGACTATGCCAAATCCATCAAGGCCCGGCAGCATCACGTCAACAACGAGCACATCGAAGTGCCCTTGGCGGGCTGCTTCCAGGCCGTCTAGCCCGTTGAAGGAGAGGTTCACCACATGCCCGTACTCCTCAAGGCCCTTCTTCAATTGACGGGCGAGCCTTTGGTCGTCCTCGACAATTAGAATCTGCATTCTTCGTCCAGACTAGTATTAAACATGCTTTCTGAGGATCGCCTGAGACGATCCTCACCCAATCGTCAGATTGTCGTAGCAAAATGAAACTTGATGAACGCGTTGCGCGGTGTGCTGACCGGGTTTCTGGCGTGCTCGATCGCGTCCGGCGAAACCATTCGATTCGACACGGGAAATCCGGGAAGTGTGCCCTCCGGGTGGACCGTCGCCATGACCCATGCGGGCGGCGAACCTCAATGGCAGATTACCCGTGACGCCAGTGCGCCGAGCCCGCCCTTCGTAGTCGCGCAGATTTCCCAGGACAAGACGGCGGGCCGGTTCCCGCTCTGCATCTGGAATCGTGCGTCGATCCGCAACGGAGAAGTGAGTGTCGCATTCAAGACAGTTTCCGGCTCCGTTGACCAGGCGGCAGGCATCGTTTGGCGTTACCAAGACCCGGACAATTATTACATCGCCCGCGCGAACGCCCTGGAAAACAACGTCGTACTATATAAGGTGGAAAATGGCGTACGCCTTTCCATCGCCCCCAAGGGGCTCCCATCGCGATCCTATGGCGTGAAGCATGACATTCCTCGGGGACAATGGAATACGCTCAAGATTGAGTTCTCCGGCGAGTTGTTCACCGTTTTTCTCAACCGAGAAAAGCTCTTCGAGACGGAAGATCAGACCTTTTCCAAACCCGGCAAGACCGGGTTATGGACGAAAGCCGACAGCGTCACATACTTCAGCGAATTCACGGTCACGGGAAAATGAGGCGCTGTTTCATGCCCAGCCACAGGACGGCCGCACGTTGGCGATGCGTGCTTCTGTTGTCGGTTTTGTGCTCTCAACCGCTCGCGAGTCTTGCTCAACAGAGGAACCCACAATCTGACGCAGCATCGTACGCCCTTTCCGGAATCGTTCTCGATCCTTCGAGCGCGGTCATTCCCGGCGCCCAAGTTGCCCTCATGAAAGACGATGGAACTCCGGTTGCCCAAATGATTGCGGATACCAGAGGTTCCTTCCGCTTTGATGGCCTGAGTTCAGGGAAATACCGCCTCCTCGTCCAGGCGATTGGGTTCCGCAATACAAGCATCGACGCGTCCGCAGGCGCAAGGTCGAGAGCCGAGATTCGCATCACGATGCCTCTCGACGCCCACACCGAGTCAGTGACCGTGGGAGCTTCCGACTCGGCGGCGCAGGTCAGCACCGAAATCAGCGCCAATCAGAGCTCTACCACCCTCGATCGGAATGCGCTGGACCGGGTTCCAGTGTTCGATCAGGACTATATCTCAACCATTTCGCGTTTTCTCGACAGCACGGGCATCGGCACAAATGGCGTCACGTTGATTGTCAACGGCGTGGAGGCGAACGGACCCGGCGTGACGGCGTCCGCGATCCAGGAGGTGAGGGTCAATCAGAATCCCTATTCCCCGTTGTTCGCACGCCCTGGGCGCGCTCGCCTGGAGATCATCACCAAGGGCGGCACGCCTGACTTCCATGGTTCCCTGAATTTCCTCTTTCGAGATTCGACGTTCGACGCGCGGAATGCGTTCGCGGAGGTCAAGCCTCCCGAGCAACGGCGTTACTTCGAGGGTTCGGTGACCGGGCCTTTAACGCCAGGCGGAAAGACCACGTTCCTCGCGGGGCTGAACGAGGACTTCCTGGATTTGCAGGCGATTGTCCACGCACAGGATCTGCATGGGCCGATCCAGCAGAACGTACCCAATCCGACCCGGCACTTCTTCGGCTCCGGCCGCATTTTTCATGACTTTTCGGCCAACGATCAGTTCTGGATCGGGTATTCGTATGAGCGTCGCACGGTGCATAACCAGGGCGTCGGCGGAACGGCGCTGCCGGAGGCGGGCACTGACCTGAACTTTCAGGAGCACGAGATAAACATCAGCTACCGCCACGTGGTCTCGACCAAATGGGTGAACCAACTTCGATTTCTCGTCGGCCATTTCGATAATCGCACTGCCAGCCTGAATACCGACCCCGCCATCGTCGTGCAAGGTGCGTTCACCGGGGGAGGAGCGCAGGCTGACTTCCGTCGCACGGAATATCACTTCGATGGAGCCGATATTGTTTCGTATGCGAGCGGCAAGCACGCGTGGAACTTTGGGATCGATGTGCCCGACATCAGCCGCCGTGGCTACGACGATTTTACGAACTCGGCCGGCTCTTATACGTTCGGCAGTCTCGCCGCATACCAGGCCAGCCTGCCCTCGACCTACGTTCTCCAAAGGGGCGTGGGCCATCTGATCTTTCTGGAGAAAGTGCTCGGCGCTTTCATCGAAGACAACATTCGGATTAAATCCAATCTCTCCGTGTCGCTGGGAATGCGGTACTACTGGCAAAACTACTTCTATGACGCACCCCACAACTTCGCGCCGCGTGTCGCTTTCGCGTATGCGCCGAGCAAGAACAGCAAAACGGTCGTACGAGGCGGCGCCGGACTGTTTTACGACCGCACGGGGCCTGGGCCGATTTCCGATCTGCTGCACTTCAACGGCGTCACATTGCTCCGGTACATTCTGGAGAATCCTGCTTTTCCAGCCACGCCAGTTCAGTTAGCGGGTTTCCCTACCAGCGTGGCGACTCTCGACCCGCGGGCGCGCATGCCCCGCACGCTGCAGTACAGTGCTGGCCTGGAGAGGCAAGTGACAGCCCGCAGCAGCTTTACCGCCACATACGTCGGATCGCGCGGCATGGATTTGTTTCGCTCCATCGATGCCAACGCGCCATTGGCGCCTCCTTATCTTCTGGTGCCCGATCCGGCATTGGGTCAGGTGCGGCAGATTCAGTCGGAAGGGTATCAGAAAAGCAATGCTATCGAACTTACATTTCAGGGGAAGCCGAGCAAATACTTTACGGGGCAGGTGCAGTACACGCTCAGCAAGACCTACAACAATACCAGTGGGATCACTTTTTTCCCTGCCAACAGCTATGATCCATCGAATGAGTGGGCACGGTCGGATCTGGACCGCCGGCATAAGCTAGACCTGCTGGGATCGTCTCAACCGACGCGATTCCTCACGTTCGGGTTGGGACTATCGGTCTACTCGGGACTGCCCGTAAACGTCACCACGGGGAGCGACAACAACGGCGATGGCGTTGTCAACGACCGCCCAGCAAACGTGCCGCGCAACTCGATGCACGGCCCCGGGCTAATCAATCTGGACATGAACGTGTCCCACGATTTTGCCCTGTCCAAGTCCCGCGAACACGCAAAAAACCTCTCGGTGTCTCTGAGTTCTTTTAACGTGCTGAACCACGTTAACGACGTAACGTACATCGGGGTGATCACATCGCCGTTTTTCGGGCATGCTGTTGCGGCCCAGCCTCCCCGAAGAATGCAGATAAATCTCCAATTCAAATTCTGATGGCACTCTATCGAGAAACGTCAATGCCTGGAAGAAGCCTGCAGTTTCTGTTCATCCTGATTGCGCAAGGGCAGCTATGGCAAATATTTCCCCAAGCCGCGCCTCCGCAGGGATTGAGTGCGACATATGTCGGTTCCTCGACATGCAAGACCTGTCACTCTGCAATCTATGAGCGGTGGAGCAAAACGCGCATGGCGAACGTGGTCACCGATCCCAAAGTGCATCCTGAAGTGATCTTGCCGGACCTCACCAAACCCGATCCTCTTCTGACTTTCAAGAAGGAGGACATCGCCTTCGTCTACGGCACCAAATGGAAACAGCGATATTTCCAGAAGGTCGGTGAAGACTACTTTCCGCTGAACGCCCAATGGGACGTGACGCACCAGCTCTGGCGGCCGTACAACGCCGCACCGGGCACGGACTGGTGGACGAAATTCTACCCGCCGGCCAATTCAGGCCGTCCCACGGGGCCGCTTTGCGATGGCTGCCACTCGGTTAACTACAACATCGAAACCAAGGCCGTCATCGAGTGGAACGTGGGGTGCGAGAAGTGCCACGGCCCCGGCAGCGATCACGCGCGAAGGCCGTCGCGCGCCAACATCGTCAACCCCGCGCGCCTCAATTACGTTCAGGGCAACAATGTCTGCATCCAGTGTCACTCCCAAGGCCAGCCGTTGCAAAACCCGATCCAGGGCAAATACTACGATTGGCCGGTCGGGTTCCATGTCGGGCTCGACCTCAACAACTTTTGGAAACTGGAGGAACATAAGCTCGGCGAAACCACGTTCACGCATTTCCCGGACGGAACAGCACACAAGAACCGTATGCAGGGGAATGATTTCGTGACCAGTGTGATGTACACGCGAGGCGTCACTTGCTTTAACTGCCACGACGTACACGGAACGGCGAATAATGCCGACTTATTGAAGCCGGCGAACGTAATGTGCCTGGAGTGTCACGGCCCGAACTCTCCAAACGGGCCGCGTGCCCCCTCCATCGAGCAGCACACCCATCATCGCGCGGGCTCCGCCGGCAGCGAGTGCGTCGCCTGCCACATGCCGAAGATCGAGCAGACCATCGCAGACGTCAATGTCCGCAGCCACACGTTCCAGTTCATACCGCCGGAGGCGACAGAGACATTTAAGATTCCGAACGCTTGCAACAGTTGCCATACCGACAAGACGGTTCCATGGGTGAGGGACGCGCTTAAGACCTGGCCGGAGTTCTCTCCATGGCGGGTTGCGCAGTAGGGGATTGGCATAAAAATTGCCCTATGGCCGGTTCCTCAACCTCCCCTTTTCCGGCCCGCAAGTCTGTTATTCTTTTCTTTTAGCCCATATTCAGGAGCAATCATGGCAGTAAAAGTAGGGATTAATGGCTTTGGCCGCATCGGCCGGAACGTGGTTCGCGCGGGCCTCCACCGGAGCGACGTGGCATTCGTCGCGGCGAACGATCTGACCGATACGAAAACGTTAGCGCACCTGCTAAAGTACGATTCCGTGCTTGGCACGCTGGACGCCGAGATTTCTCACGACGCCGATTCGATCACAGTTGCCGGGAAAAAGATCAAGGTGTTTGCCAGCAAGGATCCCGCGCAGCTCGATTGGAATTCCGTTGGCGCCCAAATCGTGGTCGAATCGACTGGCCATTTTACCGATGCCAAAGACGCTTGCAAACATCTCCGCGGAACGGTGAAGAAAGTCATCATCTCGGCGCCGGCCAAAAACGAAGACGTTACCCTCGTGCTGGGAGTGAATGACCAGATGTACGACCCGGCCCGGCACAATATCGTCTCCAACGCCTCCTGTACCACCAATTGCCTGGGGCCGGTGGTCAAAGTTCTGCACGAAGAGTTCGTGATCCAAAAAGGATCCATGACCACGATCCACAGCTACACCAATGACCAGAACGTGCTCGATTTCCCGCACAAGGATTTGCGGCGCGCCCGCGCGGCCGCACTCAACATGATCCCCACCACTACCGGCGCGGCGAAAGCGATCGGGCTGGTGATGCCCGAACTCAAAGGCAAGCTGGATGGCTACGCCATGCGGGTCCCGACACCGAACGTTTCGGTGGTCGACCTCGTGGCCGTGCTCGGCAAGCCGACCACTACCGAAGAAGTGAACGCCGCCTTGAAAGCCGCGGCCGCCGGTGAGTTGAAGGGCATTTTGGCCTACACCGAAGACCCCGTCGTTTCCACCGATTTGATGCACAACTCGAACAGTTCGATTGTGGATGCGGGCCTGACCAAGGTGTTGGATGGGAATCTGGCGAAGGTCGTCGCCTGGTACGACAATGAGTGGGGCTACTCCTGCCGCGTAGTCGATCTGATCGCTTTTCTCACCAAAGAAGGCCTGTAAGGCGCTCTGACTGGAAATGAGAGTAGAGTGCTGTGTAGTTTTGCCGCAGTACTTTTCCCGCACTAATTGAGTACTTTAGTTGTATCCCATTCGGGGGATTTTTCGGGCAAACTAATACGATGAAAAGCCTCCTGTTTGTCCTGGTTGTGACCCTCTCTTTCTTCCTGCCAGCCAAAGGTGTTGCCGCCCCGAAGTGGGTGCGCCGTCTATCGGCGGCGGCCGTCTGTGGTGCGGCTGCCTTGGATTTGGCGACCACCAGCTATGGCATCGCCCATGGAGGGCATGAGCTCAATAGCAATTTCATCAACAACCGAGGCAATGTCCAGTGGGGCCAAATGATCGGAGTGAACGTGGCGATGTGCGGTACCGCGATCGCACTATCGGAATTTCGCCGGACACCGGAGAAGGTGGCGATCGCCGCCAACGGGGCCTTTACGGTCACGAAGGCCTTGGCGGTGACACATAATCTATCCGCGATGGGTAGCTTGAAGTGATCGATGCCGAAGCGGCAACGAGGATAGATGCTCGCCGTTAGTTCCCGTTATATGGGTCGCAACGAGAATTTTGTTCTCGTTGCGCGGATTCACGCAGCCGCACCAGCGAATGCATCACCGCGACTGGCCGCGGGTGATCGAGCTTGAGACCTGGGATCCGGCGGACGCCCGCGAGGATGGTGGGCTACGTACTGCTTGGCAAAGCTGTGCCCGTAGTGGCTGCGGATCAGCCGGATTGGGCAGGTCGAGATCTTCGATTGTCGCGTGCGAGAAGAACAGGCGATGCTGGCAGCCAGCGTGTTTGCGCTGTCGGTAATGAACGGTGTGAACGCGGCGAGCCACTTCTGCCCGCACGGGAGGAGATCCCGAGCGGTGAGCGAGTCAGCCGAGCAGAGAGTTCTGTGCCAGGTGCAGGTGAAGGCGGGCGCTGAGCCAGGCGGCGAAGGCGTTTCTGGATCTGGTGGGTTAGACGCCGGGGCCAGGTGGCTGGCGGCATTGGCCGTGGCGCCGCTGCCAGGTTCAGGCGCGGGTTGGCCGACAGGATCCGGCGGAGGCACAAATGGCTTCGAAGTTGAAGGGTCGGAAGTGGTTTCGTTTGCTTCGGGTTCGGGCTCGAGAATGGGTTCGTTCGGCAACTCGCTCCGCAGGGCTTTGAGGCGCTCGAAATCCTCGATGGCGCGGCGGTACAGGCGCTCGGCCTGGGCCTGGTA
>Ga0075030_100001986_pt1 | contig 18547 bp, 15 predicted proteins | sample LitLauG_LLR_2012_FD_71393 | JGI IMG/M metagenome (GOLD analysis project Ga0075030, IMG submission 71393) | Freshwater sediment microbial communities from Pennsylvania, USA - Little Laurel Run_MetaG_LLR_2012 | ecosystem: Environmental > Aquatic > Freshwater > Creek > Sediment | place: USA...
CATGAGCAAGCCCCTCGAAGGCATCCGCATCATCGACTTCACCCACGTGCAGGCCGGTCCCGCGTGCACGCAGATGCTGGCGTGGTTCGGCGCCGACGTGATCAAGGTCGAACGGCCCGGTTCGGGCGATGTCACGCGCACCCAGCTGCAGGACATCCCCGGCGTCGACGCCCTGTACTTCACCATGCTCAACAGCAACAAGCGCTCTCTGACGCTGGACACGAAGAAGCCCGAGGGCAAGATCGTGCTCGAGAAGCTGATCCGCGAGTCCGACGTCCTGGTGGAGAACTTCGGCCCGGGCGCCCTCGACCGCATGGGCTTCACCTGGGAACGCATCCAGGAGATGAATCCGAAGATGATCGTCGCCTCGGTCAAGGGCTTCAGCGACGGCCACCACTACGACGACCTGAAGGTCTACGAGAACGTCGCGCAGTGCGCCGGCGGCGCCGCCTCGACCACCGGGTGGTGGGACGGCCCGCCGACCGTGAGCGGCGCGGCCCTGGGCGACAGCAATACCGGCATGCACCTGGCGATCGGCATCCTGACGGCGCTCATCGGGCGCATGAAGACCGGCAAGGGCCAGCGCGTGGCGGTGTCCATGCAGGACAGCGTGCTCAACTTGTGCCGCGTCAAGATGCGCGACCAGCTGCGCCTGGACCGCCTCGGCTATCTCGAGGAATACCCGCAGTATCCGCACGGCACCTTCAGCGATGTCGTGCCGCGCGGCGGCAATGCGGGCGGCGGCGGGCAGCCGGGCTGGGTGCTCAAGTGCAAGGGCTGGGAGACCGACCCCAACGCCTACATCTATTTCACCGTGCAGGGCCATGCCTGGGAACCGATCTGCAAGGCGATCGGCAAGCCCGAGTGGATCACCGACCCGGCGTACACCACCGCCAAGGCCCGCCAGCCGCACATCATGGACATCTTCGCCACGATCGAGAAGTGGCTCGCCGACAAGACCAAGTTCGAGGCGGTCGACATCCTGCGCAAGTTCGACATCCCCTGCGCGCCGGTCCTGACCATGAAGGAACTGGCCAACGATCCGTCGCTGCGCGCCAGCGGCACCATCGTCGAGGTCGAGCACAAGGCGCGCGGCAAGTACCTCACGGTGGGCAGCCCGATCAAGTTCTCCGACATGAAGCCCGAGATCACCGGCTCGCCGCTGCTGGGCGAGCACACCGACGAGGTCCTCGCCGGCCTGGGCTACAGCAAGCAGGAGATCGCCGCGCTGCACGCCGAGAAGGCGGTCTGAGGCGCGGCGGGCCGGCGGGGCGCGCGCGGTGCAGGTCGATCTGGCCGCCTTGGTCGGGGCGATCGGCGACGCGCTCGTCGTGACCGACGCCCAGGGCCTGATCCGGCTGTGGAATCCGGGTGCCCAGCGCCTCTTCGGCTACACGCCCGAAGAGGCGCTGGGTCATTCCATGGATCTCATCATTCCCGAGCGGCTGCGCCATCGCCACTGGGAAGGCTGCCGCAAGACCATGGACACCGGCATCACCCGGTACGGCAGCGACGTGCTCAAGGTGCCGGCGATCGGCAAGGACGGCCGCCAGCTGTCCATCGCGTTCACGGTGGCCTTGCTCAACGGCGCCGATGGCAAGCCCTGGGCGGTGGCGGCCGTCATCCGCGACGACACGCAGCGCTTCCAGGAAGACCGGGCGCTGCGCAAGCGCGTCGCCGAACTCGAAGCCCGGCTTGCCGGGCTGCCGGAAAAACCGCCGGCCTGAGGCCCGCTGCCGGTCGCGCCATGGGCCCGGCGCTATCATCTGCGCCTTTCGACCCGAGAGGAAAGCAGCCCATGCGCGGCCGATCGCCCCTGCTGGTTCTCGTGCTCGCCGCCGGCGGCTGCACGACGCTGGGTACCGCCGAGGTACGCGTGGAAACGGGCAACCAGTCGACCGGCACCCTGATCCGGCCGCTGCTGTTCACGGCGTCCTCCGACGACTCGATCCAGCGCGTCGCGCAGGACATCTGCGACAACGTCAAGCGCGGCTCGACGGCGGCGATCACCTTCCTGGGCAAGGTGCCGTCTCCCGAGCCCATTTCGCTCGCCGACTGGGGCCGCTACCGCTATGAGTGCGTGGGGGCCACCGCACCGGCCAGGCCGGCGACGCCCGCGGCGGCGCCGCGCGCCGCCGCGCCGACGGCGCTGTCCGCACCGGCGGCATCGGCAACCGCCGCGAAGTCGGCTGCACCCGCGGCATCGGTTGCATCGAATCCATCGGCTGCGCCGGAGTCACCGGCTGCGCTCGCTGCACCGCCGGCGCCGATGGCGCTGGCGCCCGGTGCGCCGTCCGCCACGACGCCATCGACTGGCGCGGCCGCGCCGCCCGCCGCGGCCGCGACCCTGGCCACCGATACATCCGAACGCCATGGGCGCGACTGCCTGTTGCAGCAGGGCCGCTACCACGTCTGCCTGGGCAACTGCCTGCTCAATGCGAGCGGCGTCGGCGCGTCGATTGCCGCGGCCTGCGAGGCGGGCTGCGCGCCCGGCCTGCCGGCGTCCTGCCGCTGACCCCTGCCGCACCTTGGCGCGTGGCCGGACATTCCCGGCGGCACCGTCCCGGTGGTTCCATCGCGGCCGTTCGGGCGCGGCCGCTCAGTCCCGGCGACTCGATCCCGGCGACTCAATTCCGGCGGCTCAAACCCGGCGGCTCAATCCTGATGCCCGAAGCGCACCTGCATCTGCGGATGGCGCGCGGCCAGCGCCCGCAGCCACAGCAGGCTCTCGCGGTTCAGCGGCTGATCGGCGGTGTAGCTGCCGGGTTCGACATCATGTTCCCAGCCCCAACGCGTGTGCGAGCAGTCGCCCGTGTACAGGACCGCGCCGCGGGTGCTGCGCACGACGTAGGCCGTGCTGCCCGGGGTGTGCCCGGGCACGCTGATCGCGAAGGCCGACCCGTCGCCGAAGATGTCCAGTACCTCGCCGACCGCCAGGTGTCCTTGCGCCTCATCGCGCCGGAACGGCCATTCCTGCAGGTCGGCCTTGCCCTCGAGCAGGCGGTTCGTCGTGCCGCGCACGAAGGCGTTCTGCAGCGAGGTCGCGGTCGACTCGCCGCGCCCGACGAACAGCGCCGCGCTCGACGGGATCTCCGGCATGCCCGAGATGTGGTCGACATGCAGATGGGTGAAGAACACGCCCTGCAGCCCACCGGGGATGCCGGCCACGATCTGCGCCGTCGGCGTGCGCACGCGCAGCTTCTCCAGGTGCATGAAGGTGCGGATCGGCCAAGCGACGCCCGCGCCGCCCGGGTCGTCGGCCAGCCGCTGGGCGACGCCGGTGTCGATCAGGTAGGAGCCGTAGCGCGGATGGCGCAGGAGGTGCGAGTAGATGTGGATCGGCTCGGGGCGGTCGACCAGATGCGCCGCGCGCGCGCCCGGGCTGTCGAGGTTGACCAGACCCTCGAGCGGCACTTCCCAGTCGGCGCTGGTGATCGTCGAGGCTTCGATCGGACCGGGTTCGTCGAGAAGCTTTTCCATCTCGACAACACTCGTGGGCGTGCCCAGCGTCGCCGGCGCCACGCGTTGCGAGGTGAGGGTGCAGGCCTGGCACAGCGCCAGCGCCGCACAAAGCGACACGATCGAAGCTTGGCTGGACATGGTTCCCCTCGGGGAGCGCGACCGGGGCGTCGAGCGTCGAAGGCCGTCAGGCGTCCTGGACGCCGATGCGCAGGAGCCCGCCGACGATATAGCTCACCACCGAAATGAAGATGCTCGCCAGGAAGGCGGTCAGGAAGTCGGCGACGGTGAACCCGCTGACCAGATGCGACACCAGCAACAGCATCATGGCATTGAGCACCAGCAGGAAGAGCCCCAGCGTGAGGATGGTCAGCGGCAGGGTGAGCAGTACAAGGACAGGGCGCACCAGGGCGTTGACCAGGCCCAGCGCGATCGCCGCGACGACCAGGGTCTGCGTGTCGCTGAAGCGGATGCCGGCGAAGACCAGGCTCGCCACCCAGAGGGCAACGGCGATGGCCGCCAGGTGGATGAACAAACGTGCGATGGCATTCATGGGCGTTGCCCGTGAGCGGGGCCGCGGTCGGATCGAGGAACCATTCTAGACGACGCCCTGCCGACCCCGGCTTGACGCGCCGGGCACTGCGCCTATTCTCGCCCGATGGCGCCGCGGCGCCATCGCGCCGCGACGGTCGGGGCCGGATCGTGCGCGGCGCCGGAACCGCGCGCCACACCCGATGGCCATGTTCCCTTCCCCCCGATGACCAGCGATCTGCGCTGTTTCGTGGCTTTGCGCCCGGATCCCGCCTGCGCCGCGGCGCTCGAGGCGCTGGCCCGCTCCTTGGCGCGGCGCAACGTACCGGCCCGGGTGGTGGACCGCGGCAATCTCCATCTGACCCTGGCCTTTATCGGCGCGCTCGATGCCGCGCGCGCGCCAGCGATCGTCGCGGCACTGGCAACGCTGCCGGCCCTGTCGGGTGCCTGGAACCTGGATCGGGTCGGCGCCTTCACGGCGGCGCGCGTGATCTGGGCCGCCGGAGCGCCGCAACCGCAATTGTTCGAACTCGCCGCCCGCGTGCGCCACGCGCTCCATGCGCAGGGCGTGGCGTTCGATCGCAGGGCCTTCGTGCCCCACGTCACGCTGCTGCGCGGACCGTCCGCCGCGCTCGACGAGGCGCTGCCGGTGCCGATCGCCTGGCGCCTGGGCCCGGCCGAACTCCTGGTTTCGGCGCGCGACGCCGGCCATCGGCTGCGCTATCGGCCCTGGAGCGCAACCCCGCCCGCTTGATTCTTGTGGCGCCCCGGCATGCGGCGCCGCGCGATCGGGCTGCGCGCCGCGCCGGTGCGCCGCCGGGCGGCAGCGGCGGTCAATGAATCATTGCGACCGCGGCGGGCACGCATTAGGATGCGCGGCATCGCGCGACCGGTACGTCGGCCGGCCCGGGACGATCCCCGCGGCCGGGCGTGAACCGGGACCCATCCCGTGTCCCGCAACTTGCAAGGAGTACCTCGCATGGACCAACCCGTCCGGCCCGCCGCAATCCTGGCCGCCCTGATCCTTTTCGCTGCCGGCGCGTCCGCGGCCGAATCGCCCGACCGCGCCGCCACGGAACCTTTTTCCGGTCGCGACCTGTCCGTCCTGCCCGGGGCGGATTTCTTCTCCTACGCCAACGGCACCTGGGTGCGCCAGACCGCGATCCCCGCCGACCGCAGCAGCTACGGCGGCTTCGCGATCATGCAGGAGCGCACCGACCAGCGCGTCGTCGAGCTGCTGCGCGAGCTTGCCAAGAGCGATGCCGCGCCGGGCAGCGAGGCGCGCAAGGTCGGCGACTACTTCGCTACTTTCCTCGACGAAGAGGCGGTCGAGGCGCAGGGCACGCGGCCGCTGCAGCCCATCCTGCAGACGATCGAAGCGGTCACTGATCGCGCCGCGCTGGCCCGCATCCTGGGTGCGGGCGTGCGCGCCGACGTCGACGCGCTCAATGCGACGAATTTCCAGACCCCCAACCTGCTGGGCCTGTGGGTGGCCCAGGATCTCGACGATCCGAAGCGCTACCTGCCCTTTCTCATGCAGGGCGGGCTGTCCATGCCCGATCGCGACTATTACCTGCAGGACGCCGCGCCGATGCGCGAGATCCGCGCGCGCTACCGCGAGCACGTCGCGGCCATGCTGCGCCTGGGCGGCTTTTCCGAGCCCGACGTGCGCGCCGCACGGGTCATCGACCTGGAAACCCGCATGGCCCTGGTGCATGCCAGCCGCACCGAATCGGTCGACGTGCAGCGCGCCGACAACCACTGGCAGCGGGCCGATTTCGACGACCGCGCACCGGGCCTCGACTGGAAGGCGTTCTTCGCCGCGGCCGGGCTCGCCGACGCGCCCGAGTTCATCGTCTGGCACCCGCGCGCCGTGACCGGATTGGCCGCCTTGGTCACGACCGAGCCCATCGCGACCTGGCAGGACTACCTGCGCTTTCATGCGATCGACCACCTGGGCGCCTACCTGCCGCGCGCCTTCGCCCAGGAGAGCTTCCACTTCTACGGCAACGTGCTCAACGGCACGCCGCAGATGCGCGAGCGCTGGAAGCGTGCGGTGTCGGCGACCGACGCGGCGCTGGGCGAATCGGTCGGCCACCTGTACGTCGAGCGCCACTTTCCGGCGGCCGACAAGGCACAGGTCGAGCAGCTGGTGCGCAACCTCATCGCCGCCTTCGACCTGCGGCTCGACAAGCTCGCCTGGATGGACCCGCAGACCCGGCGGCGCGCCAAGGAAAAGCTCGCGGCCCTGAAGGTCGGCGTCGGCTACCCCGACCGCTGGCGCGATGTGCGCGCGCTGGAAGTCGTGCGTGGCGACGCGGTCGGCAACCTGCTGCGTGCCGAGGCCTTCGAGTTGCGGCGCAACCTGGCCAAGCTCGGCCAGCCGATCGACCGCGGCGAGTGGGTGATGAATCCTCAGCTCGTCAACGCGGTCAATCTGCCGGTGGTCAATTCGATCCAGTTCCCGGCGGCCATCCTGCAGCCGCCGTTCTACAGCCCGGAGAGTCCGGTCTCGGCCAACTATGGCGCCATCGGCGCCATCATCGGCCACGAGATCAGCCACAGCTTCGACGACCAGGGGGCCTTGTTCGATGCCAGCGGCAAGCTGCACAACTGGTGGACCCCTGAGGATTTCGCCCACTTCGAGGCCTCGGGCGCCGCGCTGGCCCGCCAGTACGACGCGTACCGCCCGTTCCCAGATGCCGCGGTCAACGGCAAGCTGACGCTGAGCGAGAACATCGCCGACCTCGCCGGCCTCGCCGCGGCATACGATGCCTACCGGCTTTCGCTCAAAGGGGCGGCCGCGCCGGTGGTCGCCGGCCTCGACGGCGACCAGCAGTTCTTCCTCGGCTTTGCCCAGGCCTGGCGCTCGAAGATCCGCGAACCGGCGCAGCGCCAGGGCCTGATCGTCGACGGCCACGCACCGCCCCAGTTCCGTGCCGCCACGGTGCGCAACCTGGACCCCTGGTACGAAGCCTTCCACGTCGAGCCCGGCCAGGCTCTGTACCTGGCGCCGGCGCAGCGCGTGCGGGTCTGGTAGGTCAGACACGTCGGCCACGATGTACCGCCGCGTTTGCCGCGGCGGTACATCGGTCTCAGGCCGGTCGCCGGATGACCACCGTCCCGGCGAGCAGGTCGTGCAGGGCCTGGCGCCGCCGTCGCGCGTTGAATACCCAGGTGACGAAGTCGGCGAGGCCCCAGAACCGCCCGGCGATGATGAGCAGCTGGATCCATGCCGGGGCCAGTTCGATGCCGCGATGATGGCGCGCCGGGTCGCCGCTCCACGACGCCTGCGGGTAGGCGTCCCATTCGGCCTGCGGAATCCGGGCGAAGCCCAGGAAGATCGTGGCGAAATACAGCAGCAGGAAGACCAGCACCACGGCGCTGCGCCGCCAGGCCTCGCGATAGCCGGCCGGGCTGCCGTCGGCGCGCACGATGCGCAGGCCCAGCAGCAGCTTGCCCGGCGAGCCGCCGTAGCGCTGCACGCAATGGATGTTCAGGATGCCCCAGACGAGCAGGCACAGCAGGCCCCAGCTCGCGGCATAGGCCACGGGCGTGCGGCCGGCCAGCGCGGCCAGTGCGCCGGCCGGCACGAAAAAAACGAGATCCAGCAGGATCGCGCTGGCGCGCCGCAGATAGCTGCCGTATTCCATGGCGGATCGCTCCAGGGCGCTGCAGGTTGACTACAGGGTTGACCGCCGGGTGGCGCGCCGCCGGCGCGCGGCGCCCACCCGGAGTGCCGGTCCGGCGAACCACGTGCCGCGGTCGGGGGCGGCGCGGGCTAGAGCGCCATCGCGCGCGCCGAGAGCTTCTGCTCCAGCGCCGCCATGCCCGCCGGCAGGTCAAGGTGCAGTCCGCCCGCCTCCAGGCTCTGGCCGAAAGCGTGCAGGGTGCGGAACAGGTGGTGTTCGCGGCACTGCTCGCCCATCTGGCCGATGCGCAGGATGTTCAGGCCGAAGGACCCGGAGATTTCCACTTTGTGCACCTTGGACATGTGCGTCCGGACGCGGTCCGGAGAGACGTGTTCCGGAATGCTGATGCCGATCACCGAGTTCAGGCGCGCGCGCTTGGGCACCAGCAGCTTCAGGCCCATGGCCTCGATCCCTTCCTGCAGCGCTTCGGAGCAGCCGCGGTGGCGGCCGAAGCGGCGCGCCAGGGTCTCTTCGCAGACCAGGCGCAGGGCCTCGTGCAGGGCCAGGATGCCCGATACCGGCGCGGTGTAATGGTAGGAGTTCTGGTTCCAGAATTTGTCGGCCAGCTTGGCGTCCAGGCACCAGTGCGGCAGCACGTCGCGTCGCCGTTCGATCGCGGTCCAGGCGTCGCGCGAGAAGGCGAGCAGCGAGACCCCGGGGATCGACGACAGGCCCTTCTGGCCGCCGGTGATCACGGCGTCGATGTGCCACGCATCCATGTCGAGCGGCATCGTGCTGAGGGTGCAGACCGCATCGACGATGACCAGGCAACCGTGCGCCTTGGCGACCCGGGCGATGGCCTGCAGGTCGACATTGCAGACGGTGTTCGAGGTCTCGCCCTGCACGATGGTGAGGACCGCGTAGCGACCCTGGCGCAGGCGCTGCTCGACCTGTTCGGGCGTCGCGCTCTCGTTGTCGAGGACCTCCAGCACGTCGACCTGGCCGCCGACCCGCCGTGCCATCTCGCCCATGCGCTGGCTGAAGTAGCCGTTGGCGACGCACAGCACCCGCGAACCCGGTTCCACCAGGTTGGTGATGGCCATCTCCATCGCCGCCGATCCCGGACCGGCCACCCCCAGCACGTGGGGCGAGGCGGTCTGGAATACGTAGCGCCCCATGTCCTTGACCTGGGCGATGACCTTGCCCATGGTCTCGCCGAGGTGGTTGATGACGATCGAATTGGCATAGGCCACCCGATGCGGGATCGGCACGGGCCCCGCGCCCATCATCAGCAGCGGCTCCTCCGGAAGGATGCTCTCCAGTTGGGTGATCGTCGGCGGCGGGATGGTCGTCACGGCAGGACTGGCCTTTGCGGTTGCGCGAGGGGTTGCCCGGCGGACGGGCGGAACGGCAAAGTTTAACGCGGCGCAGCGCCGCCGGCCCGGCCGCGGTTCAGGCCGCGTCCGCGCCCAGCAGGCGCTCGCGGTGGCTGTAGACCGAGAACTGGTTGCCGCGCGCGAACCCGATCAGGGTCAGGCCGCAGCGCTCGGCCACCTCGAGCGCCAGCGAGGTCGGCGCGGACACGGCGGCGAGCAGGGCAATTCCGGCGCTGGCCGCTTTTTGCACCATCTCGACGCTGGCCCGGCTCGTGATCAAGGCAAAGCCCGCGCCGCGATCGACGTGCGTGCGCACCAGCGCACCAATAAGCTTGTCCAGGGCGTTGTGCCGTCCGACGTCCTCGCGCAGCGCGACGATGCTGCCGTCCAGGGCGCACCAGGCCGCGCCGTGCGTGGCGCCGGTCGCGCGCTGCAGGGCCTGCGCGGCGGGCAGCGCCGCCGCCGCCTTGGCCAGCGCCGCCGGCGCGAGCAGTCCATGGGCCGGTGGCAGGGGCGCCAGCGGCCGCAGCACCTGGTCCAGGCTTTCCGTGCCGCAGATGCCGCAGCCGGTGCGCCCGGCCAGGGTGCGGCGGCGATCCTTCAGTCGGGCGAACGCCGCCGCACCGATCTCCAGCGCCAGGGTGTGGCCGGGACCGGTGCGCTGCACCTCGACCGAGTAGAGCTCGGCGGCGCTGGCCAGTATGCCCTCGCTGAGGGAAAAGCCGAGCGCGAAATCCTCGAGGTCGCGCGGCGTCGCCAGCATCACCGCGTGGGCGATGCCGTTGAACTGCAGCGCGATCGGCGCCTCGACCGCGAGCGCGGCGCTTCCCGTGTTCCAGGCCCCGTCGCGCACCCGCCATTCGGTGCGCTGCAGCGCCCCCGCGCCCTGGTCCTCGTCCTCGGCGGGTTCGGCTGGCGCCGCGCTGGCGGCCGAGACAGGGGGGTTCACGTTCGTCGCGCCCAGGGCCTCAGCCCGCCGCGCCCTCGGCGGCGCCCTCGTCGGCGGGCAGCGCCGGCAACAGGCGCGGCCGGCGTTGCTCGTCGGTGGCGACGTAGACCAGGGTCGCCTCGGTCACCTTGACGACCGTGCCGCGGCCGCGCGAGCGCTCGGCGTAGGCCGCGACGTCGACCGTCACCGAGGTGCGGCCGCTGCGCAGGATGCGCCCGTAGAGCGAGATGACGTCGCCCACGAAGACCGGGTCCTTGAACACGAAGCTCGTCACCGCCACCGTGGCCACCCGCCCGCGGGCCCGCCGCGCGGCGACGATGCCGCCGGCGATGTCGACCTGGGCCATGATCCAGCCGCCGAACACGTCGCCGTGCATGTTCGAGTCGCCCGGCATGGGAACCACGCGCAGCACGGGATGCTCGGCGGGCAGTCGGATCGGCACTTCGGCGGGCAGTCGGATCGGCACTTCGGCGGACATGGCGGCCTTCGGGATTCGGATCGGGGCGCGGCCGGGCGATAATGCGGGTTGCCGGCCAGCGGCCGGCCCGGCGCCGGGTCGCGCCAGCGGACCGCGCGGGCCCATATTATCAAGCACGGCGCGGCGGGCCGCGGGTGCACCGCGGCCGGCGGCGGCCGTGCCGCGGACAACGGCGGCCGTGCCGCGGAACACTGCGGGCGTGCCGCGGAAAGCGGCGGCCGCGCCGCGGACGACGGCGGGCCTGCCGCAGACCACGGCGGGCGTGCCGCCATAGGGTGCGCACGCGCGCCAGGAAGGAAACATGCGCGGGATCCGACCCAGTTCGAGCCATGAGCCGCCGGCCCCGGCCGAAGCCGGGCAGCCGCGCACCGACCTGCGCACGGTGCGCTCGCTGGCGCCGTACCTCTTTGCCTATCCGGCCCGGGTCGCCGCCGCGCTGGCCTGCCTGATCCTGGGCAAGATGGCCGTGGTCGGCGTGCCCATCCTGCTCAAGCGCATCGTCGATGCGCTGTCGCTGCCGGCGGCGGCGGAACTGGCCGCCGTGCCGATCGCCCTGGTCGTGGCCTACGGATCGCTGCGCCTGGCGACGTCGATCTTCAACGAGCTGCGCGAGTTCTTCTTCGCCAAGGTGACGCAGGCCACCATGCGCACCCTGGCACTGCAGACCTTCCGCCACCTGCATGCCCTGTCCCTGCGCTTCCACCTCGACCGGCGCACCGGCGCGGTGACGCGCGAGATCGACCACGGCATGCGCGGCGTGAGCTCCCTCGTGAGCTTCACGCTCTACTCCATCCTGCCCACCCTGATCGAGATCGGCCTGGTCTTCGGCTACCTGCTGTGGCACTACGAGATCTGGTTCGCGGTGATCGTCGCCTGCAGCCTTGCGGTCTACGTCGCCTTCACGCTGTCGGTCACCAACTGGCGCACGCGCTACCGGCGCAAGGTCAACGAGCTCGATGCGCGGGCCTCGTCCAATGCGGTCGACTCGCTGCTCAACTACGAGACGGTCAAGTATTTCAACAACGAGGACTTCGAGGCGCGGCGCTACGACAGCACCCTGGCGCAGCAGGAGACCGCGGCGCTGCGCGTGCAGCGCTCGCTCAACCTGCTCAACGGCGGCCAGCAGACGATCATCGCGGTCGGCCTGACGCTCATGCTCTGGCGCGCCGCCCTGGGCGTGCAGCGCGGCGCCATGTCGATCGGCGACCTGGTCCTGGTCAACGCCTTCCTGCTGCAGCTCTACGTGCCGCTCAATTTCCTGGGCGTGATCTACCGCGAGATCCGCCAGGCCCTCACCGACATGGACCGCATGTTCCGCCTCATGCAGCAGGACCGCGAGATCGCCGACCGGCCCGGCGCGCAGCCGCTGCGCTACGCGCCGGGATCGGAGCGGGCGATCGAGGTGCGCTTCGCCGCGGTCGAATTCGGCTATGACCCGCGCCGCCGCATCCTGCACGGCATCGATTTCACCATCGCGCCGCGCACCACCTGCGCGGTGGTCGGCTCGACCGGCGCCGGCAAGTCGACCCTGGCCCGCCTGCTGTTCCGCTTCTACGACGTGCAGGGCGGCGCCATCCTGCTCAACGGCCAGGACATCCGCTCGCTCACCCAGCACTCGCTGCGCGCGGCCATCGGCATCGTGCCCCAGGACACGGTGCTGTTCAACGAGTCGATCGGCTACAACATCGCCTACGGCCGCCCCGACGCCAGCCCGGCCGAGGTCGAGGCGGTGGCGCGCGCCGCCCACATCCATGACTTCATCCTGGCGCTGCCCGACGGCTATGCCACCGTGGTCGGCGAGCGCGGCCTCAAGCTCTCCGGCGGCGAGAAGCAGCGCGTCGCCATCGCCCGCACGCTGCTCAAGGACCCGGCGCTGATGATCTTCGACGAGGCCACCTCGGCGCTCGATTCGCGCACCGAGCAGGCCATCCAGGAAGAGCTGCGCGAGGCCAGCGCCCAGCGCACCACGCTGGTCATCGCGCACCGCCTGTCGACGATCGTCCATGCCGACCAGATCCTGGTCATGGAACACGGCCGCATCATCGAGAGCGGGCGCCACGAAGAGCTGCTGGCGCGCGCCGGCAGCTATGCCCGCATGTGGTCGCTGCAGCAGGCCGGCGGGCTGGGCGCCGGGCCGTCCGGGGGCGCGGTGCGCCTGGCGGCGGCATGAACGGCGCGCCGGCTGCGCCGCCGACCGCCGCGCCGGCCGCCGCGCCGCGCCGACTCAGCCTGTGCCGGCCGGACGACTGGCACCTGCACCTGCGCGACGGGCCGGTGCTGGCCGCCGTGCTGCCGTACACCGCGCGGGTCTTCGCCCGCGCCATCGTGATGCCCAACCTGCGCCTGCCGGTCACCACGGTCGAGCAGGCCCTGGCCTATCGCGGCCGCATCCTCGAGGCGCTCGCCGCGGCCGGCGGCGCGCCGCTGCACTTCGAGCCGCTGATGACGCTCTATCTCACCGGCGCCACGACGCCGGCCGAGATCGACCGGGCGCGGCAAAGCGGTGCGGTGCACGGCGTGAAGCTCTATCCGGCGCGCGCCACCACCCATTCCGAGGCCGGCGTGCAGTCCATCGCCGACTGCTGGCCGGTGCTCGAGCGCATGCAGGAACGGGGCCTGCCGCTGCTGGTCCATGGCGAGGCGGCGCACCCCGAGGTCGACGTCTTCGATCGCGAACAGCGCTTTCTCGAGGAGACCCTGGCGCCGCTGCGCCAGCGCTTCCCGGCGCTGCGGCTGGTCCTCGAGCACGTCACCACGGCCGAGGCCGTGGCGTTCGTGCGCCAGGATCCGGGTCCGACCGCGGCCACCATCACCGCGCATCACCTGCTCTACAACCGCAATGCCATGTTCCTGCGCGCCGATGGCGGCGCGGCATTCCGGCCGCACTACTACTGCCTGCCGGTGCTCAAGCGCGAGGCCCATCGCCGCGCCCTGGTTGGCGCCGCCACCGGCGGCGAGCCGCGCTTTTTCCTCGGCACCGACAGCGCGCCGCATGCGCGCGGCGACAAGGAGAACGCCTGCGGCTGCGCCGGCTGCTTCACCGCGCCGCTGGCCCTGCCGCTGTACGCGCAGGCCTTCGAGGCCGCCGGGGCGCTGGAGCGGCTCGAAGGCTTCGCCAGCCATTTCGGCGCCGATTTCTATGGCCTGCCGCGCAATACGGGCCGGGTCACGCTCGTGCGGCGGGTCCCGGCGGCGCTGCCGCCGGTGCGCGCGCAGGGCCAGGAATTCGTGCCGCTCGGGGCGGGCGAATGCGACTGGTCGATCGAGGACGACGCCGCACCGGCCTGAAGCCTGGCCCGGGCCAAGCGGGGTGGATCGTCACGCCCGCGCCGGCGCCGCTGTCGCGCCGCGGCGGCGTACCGTCGGACGCCGTCGCGCACCGTCGGATTCAGTCGTAGCGGTAGTACGCCTTCACCCATTCGACCAGGCGGGCCAGCCCGGATTCGATGCCCGTGGTCGGGTGCCAGCCCAGGTCGCGGGTCGTCGCCTCGATGTCGGCCGCGGTGGCGCGCACGTCACCCGGCTGCATCGGCAGCAGGCGCCGCCGCGCCGTGCGCCCGGCGGCGGCCTCGAGCACGTCGATGAAATGCAGCAAGGCTTCGGGATGGCTGTTGCCCAGGTTGTAGAGCCGGTGCGGCACCGCTCCGAAATGCGTGGTCTCATCGAGCGCCCGCAGCGTGCCGTCGACGATGTCGTCGATGTAGGTGAAGTCGCGCTGCATCTGGCCCTGGCCGTAGACCTCGATCTCGCGGTCCTCGAACAGGGCGCGGGCGAACTTGAGCGGCGCCATGTCCGGCCGGCCCCAGGGGCCGTAGACCGTGAAATAGCGCAGGCCGGTCAGGCGCAGCCCGAACTGCAGCGCGTAGACCTCGGCGATCAGCTCGTCGGCCAGCTTGGTCGCGGCGTAGAGGCTGACCGGGCGCGTGACCGGGTCGGTCACGGCGTAGGGCTGCTTGGTGTTGGCGCCATAGACGCTCGACGACGAGGCGTAGACGAAGGCCTGCGGCGCAGCGCCGGCGCGCGCGCACTCGAGCAGGTTGACGAAGCCCGCGATGTTGCTCGAGACATAGGCCTGCGGGTTCTCGAACGAATAGCGCACCCCGGCCTGTGCCGCCAGGTGCACGATCCGGTCCGGCCGGTGCGTCGCAAAAAGCGCAGCCAGCGCGGCGCGGTCGGCCAGGTCGGCCGCCACGAAGGTGAAGCGCGGGCCGGCGAGCCGCGCCAGCCGGGCCCGCTTGAGCGCCGGATCGTAGTAGTCGTTCAGGTTGTCCAGCCCGACCACGGCCTCGCCGCGCGCCAGCAGCGCCTGCGCCACCTCCTGGCCGATGAAGCCGGCGCAGCCGGTGACCAGGATCACGGGCCGATCCCGCGCGGCGGCGCGCCCGCCGGCGCCTGCGCCGGATCAGGCACTGCGGAAGCTTCCCTCTTTGCGCCCGGCGCCGTCGTTGCGCCCGATCCCTTCGTACTTCAGGCCGGCCGCACGAACCGCCTTGGGGTCGTACAGGTTGCGGCCGTCGATCAGGATGCGGGCCCGCAGGCGCGCCGCCAGCGCGCCGAAATCGGGGCTGCGGAACTCCAGCCATTCGGTCACCACGACCAGGGCGTCGGCGCCGGTGCAGGCCGCGTCGGCGCTGTCGCACCAGGAGATGCGGCGCGCCTGTTCGGGCGGCAAGGTGGCCAGTTCGCGCCGCGCGGTCTCGCGGGCCTGCGGGTCATAGGCCCGGATCGATGCGCCTTCGGCCAGGGCATGGCGGATCAGCACCAGGCTGGGGGCCTCGCGCACGTCGTCGGTATTGGGCTTGAAGGCCAGCCCCCAGACCGCGATCACGCGGTCGCACAGGTCGCCGTCGAAGGCCTTGCGCAGCTTGTGCGTCAGGACGTGCTTCTGCTCCTCGTTGACCTCGTGCACGGCGGACATGAGCCGCGCCGGCAGCGTGCTCTCGCGCGCCATGGCGAGCAGGGCGCGCACGTCCTTGGGGAAGCAGGAACCGCCGTAGCCCGCCCCGGCATACAGGAAGCTCGGGCCGATGCGCGGGTCGGCGCCCATGGCATGGCGCACCTTCTCGATGTCGGCGCCCAGGTGCTCGGCCAGCCGGGCCAGCTCGTTCATGAACGAGATGCGCGTGGCGAGCATGGCATTGGCGGCGTACTTGGCCAGCTCGGAGGATCGCGCATCGAGCACGATGAGCCGGTCGCGGTTGCGGTTGAACGGCGCGTAGAGCGCGGTCAGGGTCTCGATCGATTCGGCATCGTCGGTGCCGATCACGATGCGGTCCGGGTGCATGAAGTCCGGCACCGCGGCGCCTTCCTTGAGGAATTCCGGGTTGGAGGCGACGCTGAAGGGCAGATCGAGCTTGCGCGCCTGCAGCTCTTCGCGCAGGGCGCGCGCGACCAGCGCGTGGGTGCCCACCGGCACCGTCGACTTGACCACGATCAGCGCCTTGCGCGTCAGCCGGCGGCCCAGCTCGCGGGCCGCGCCTTCGACGTGGCGCACGTCGGCCGAGCCGTCCTCGTCGGTCGGCGTGCCGACCGCGATGAAGAACAGGTCGCCATGGGCCACCGCGCGGCCGTAGTCGGCGGTGAAGTCCATCCGCCCGGCCTGCCGGTTGCGCGCCACGACCTCGTCCAGGCCGGGTTCGTGGATCGGCACCTCGCCGCCTTCGAGGCGGGCCACCTTGTCGCGGTCGATGTCGACGCACAAGACGTGGTTCCCGACGTCGGCCAGACAGGCGCCGGTGACCAGGCCGACATAGCCCGTGCCGATGACCGTGAGCTTCATGATTACCGTTCCTTGGTTGCGCGGCGCGCCTGCGCCACCGGGTCCGCCGGCACGCCGGCGCCCCGGCGGACCCGGCGCCGCCATGCGCTCGCGATCGCGCCGCAATTCTACTGGGCGCGTTTGCCGCCAAGCCGGCGCTTCGTGGCGGCCGCGTGACAAACGCCTATCATGACGGCTGGAGGCCGGCCGGCGAGCGGCCGGCGCGCGTTCTCGTCATGGACAGGTCATGAAAGCGACGGCAAATCCGTTGGAAGCGCCGCACGACGCCGGCGCCGCGGCGCGCGAACCGCGGCGGCTGCGCGGTGGCGCGCTGATCGAGGCGGCGCGCCAGCCCGATGCGGCGCCGCTCGAGGTCTCGGTCGTCATCCCGGTCTACAACGAGGCGGAGAATCTCGGCGAGCTGGTCGACCGGGTGGAACAGGCCCTGGCGCCGACCGGCCGGCGCTTCGAACTGCTGCTGGTCGACGACGGTTCGCGCGACGCCAGCCGCGCCATGCTCGGCGAGCTGGCCCGCGGCCGGCCGTGGCTGCGGCCGCTGCAGCTGATCCGCAACTACGGCCAGTCGACCGCGCTGCAGGCCGGCTTCGACCATGCGCGCGGCGGCCTCGTGGTCACGCTCGATGGCGATCTGCAGAACGACCCGGTCGAGATCCCGCGCCTGCTCGAGCTCATGGACCGGCGCCCCGAGATCGACGTCGTGTCGGGCTGGCGCCGGCAGCGCCAGGACCGGACCTGGTCGCGCAAGCTGCCCTCCTGGCTCGCCAACCGCCTCATCTCCTGGGTCACCGGGGTGCGGCTGCACGACTACGGCTGCGCCCTGAAGGTGTACCGGCGGGCGATTCTCGAGAACGTGCGGCTGTACGGCGAAACGCACCGCTTCATCGCCGCGCTGGCGGTCGAGGCCGGCGCACGCATGATCGAGGAACCGGTGCTGCATCACGCGCGCACGCGCGGCCAGTCCAAGTACGGCCTCGACCGGGTCTTCCGCGTCCTGCTCGACCTGCTGTGGATCAAGTTCTCGATGCGCTTCCTGCACCGCCCGCTGCATGCCTTCGGCGGCGTGGGCTTCGTCTTCATCGGTCTGGGCGGTGCCGCGCTGGGCTACCTGACGATCGAGAAGCTGGTCTTCGGCCAGGCCATCGGCGGCCGGCCGCTGCTGCTGCTGGGCGCCTTGCTCACCCTGATCGGCGTGCAGCTGCTGGCCACCGGCGTGCTGGCCGAGCTGCTGACCCGCATCTACCATGAGCCGCAGGGCCGCCGGCAGTATGTCCTGCGCCGCGAGGCGCGCGCCGAGCCCTCGAACACGCGCTAGATCTTCTCCGCCGGCACGCCCCTGACCATGCCAAGGACCGACTGGCCCAGCGCTTTGCGCTGCCCTGACGTCACGAGCGCCGCCGGCGGCGCGCCGGGCGCGACGGCGCAGCGCCGCGGCGCGGTGGCCGCGCAGCGGAGCGCGCGCTGAAATCCGGCTGGCTGCGCCTCGCGCTGCGCGTGGCGGCCGCGCTGGCCCTGTTGGCGCTGGCGGTCGGGCTGGTCGGTGTCGACCGCCTGCGCCTGCAGCTGGCGGCGGTCGATCGCGGCTGGTTCGGCGCTGCGCTGCTGGCCGGTGGACTGGCGCAGGTGTTCTCGGTCTATCGCTGGGAGCGCATCGCGCGCATCTTCGGCCTGCGCAGCGCCACGCGGGCGCTTGCGGTCGCCTATGCCCAGGGCATGACGCTCAACGTGCTGCTGCCCGGCGCGACCCTGGGTGGCGACGCGCTGCGCAGCGTGCGCCTGCAGGCCCTGGGCAATCCGCTCGGGGTCGCCGCGCTGACGGTGCTGCTCGATCGCCTGAGCGGCCTGTGGGTCCTGTGCGTGCTGTCCCTGCTGACCGGGTCGGCGCTCGGCCTCGACCTGCTGCTGTCGGGCGGGGAGCGCGCGGCGCCGCTGGCCGCGCTGCTGGCGCGCGCCCTGCCCGGGGTGGCGCCGGTGCTCGGCGCGGGCGGCATCGTGCTGGCCTACCTTGGCGCACTGGCGCTGCTGTGCGCCATCCCCTGGTTGCCGCTGCGGCCGGCCAACGCACGCCCGGCGCACGGCGCCGTCGCCGGTGCGGCCACGCGGCTGTGGCAGCGGCTGGGGCAGCTGCACGAGCTGGCGCAGGCCCAGCGCGCGCCGCTGGCGCGCTCCTTGTGGAGTTCGCTTGCCGTGCAGCTGCTGACCGCGCTCACGCTGTGGCTGTGCGCACGGGCCGCCGGCGGCCCGGCCGGCTACTGGCAGGTGCAGGCGGTGGCTGCGCCGGTGTTCATCGCCGGGGCGCTGCCGCTCAGCTACGGCGGCTTCGGTGCGCGCGAGCTCATGGCCCTG
>Ga0075030_100001989_pt1 | contig 18540 bp, 23 predicted proteins | sample LitLauG_LLR_2012_FD_71393 | JGI IMG/M metagenome (GOLD analysis project Ga0075030, IMG submission 71393) | Freshwater sediment microbial communities from Pennsylvania, USA - Little Laurel Run_MetaG_LLR_2012 | ecosystem: Environmental > Aquatic > Freshwater > Creek > Sediment | place: USA...
TAGGGCGTTCACGGCCCTAGGGAGAGTTCAGTTCCACCGTACATGCAACGCTTCCTGGCCAGGAAGAAATACTGTTGGGAGCGACGCGGTGGGCGTCCCTCCTAATTCGAAAGTAACATGCACTGTCAAGGGGTTTCAGAGCTTAGTATCTGTAAGTGATTGATTCCGGGCCGAAGAAAAATTTAATTTCCGCGTCACCGGTTTTCCGCACGATCAACGCAATTCCCCGGCACAGCGGAACCCGGTACGACCGCTTCGTTTCGAGGGCACAACCCTGAGACGGCCCGAAGCCCGGACGCTCCGGGAGCTGTCGCCGCACGAACCCCCGCGCGCGACTCGATCAGGCGAGTTCCCATAAAGGTCCGCCGTCCACTCCCACACATTCCCCAGCATGTCATAAAGCCCCCAATGGTTCGCCTGCTTCTGTTTTACGTCGTGGGTCTGCCGGCCGGTATTGTCGTCATACCAGGCTACCGTTCCGAGTTCCCCGTACCTGGTGTTCGGGTTTCCGGCGCGCGCCGCGTACTCCCACTCCGCTTCCGTGGGAAGCCTCAGACCCACTTTCCCACAATACGCTCCGGCTTCCTCCCAACTCACAAACTCCACCGGCCGCTGAGCGCCTTTGAAATAGCTTGGGTTGGCGCCCATTACCTGCTGGTACGCGGTCTGCGTTACCTCCGTCTGCCCCATCCAGAACCCGCGCGAAATCGTCACCTCCCGGGCAGGCTTTTCGTCGTCGCCGCATTCCGCGTCTCCGGGCGAACAGCCCATCATGAACTTGCCCTGGGGAATCCACACGTACATCAATCCATCCCTGGCGTTCTGGCGTACGGGGCCTACCACCCACATACGGGGCGCCTCACTCCCCCACCGGACATCCAATCCGCGCAAATACAGGTCCACGATGGCCGCGGGAATCGCCTTCCCAAATGTGCGTGTGTGTGCGAACACTACGCCGATCCCATGTCCATCGGCGCCGACAACGGGACCGCCGGAGAACCCTTCCTCCGCGGCGGGAGAGATGGAGAGTTCCGTCCCGCTGACGGAGGAAATTCCACCCCGCAGCACCGTGAACGTTCCACCAGTTTCTCCGGGGTATCCGCCGATCCACACGTCGGCGCCTGCGGAGGCGGTTGAACCGAGACGCGGATCGACCACAACGGCAGTGGTTGGAGGTTTTTCCACGACCAGCAACGCCAGGTCGGTGCGACGGTCCGCGTCCCGGACTTGCGACCGGTAGCGTCGCTTCTCGGGATCGGCGTTGAAGGTAACCATCGGGGCGGCGTCCCCGCTCACCACATGGGCGCAAGTAACGACGTAGGCCCGGCCTGCGCGCAGGGCGACGATGAACCCGGTACCGGGGCTCTGGCCGGCCGCCTCGACTTGCAAGATGCCGTTGCGCCAATCGGGTGTCTGGCTCCAGGCAGGCGATGTGGCCAGCACGGCAACGAGAATGGCGAGTTGCTTAGCGCAAATCTCCGGCACAACGAAACCCGATGAAGTTGGTGCGGACCGTAGGCCCGCCCTCGGCACTTTCCGAGACGCGGATGTACTTTGGAGTGTCGTACCACGAGCCTCCACGCATGACTCGGTGCGTTGACTTCGGGTACAGGGCCGAGGTCCACTCCCACACGTTTCCTAACATGTCATACAGGCCCCATGTATTGGCCTGTTTCAACTTTACCTCGTGTGTCTGATCGCTGCTGTTGGCGTCATACCAGGCGATATCTTCGAGTGTCCCGTACGTGGCATGCGGATCCCCCGCGCGCGCCGCGTACTCCCACTCCCGTGGCGTGGGAAGCCGCAATCCCACTTTCCCGCAGAACTGGTTGGCTTCTTCCCAGTTGATCGACTCCACTGGCCGATTGGCGCCAGCGAAACTGCTCGGGTTGGCGCCCATCACTCGCAGGTACGCGGCCTGGGTCACTTCCGTCTGGCCCATCCAGAACCCTTGGGGAACTGGCACGACCAGAGCCGGCTCTTCATCATCGCTGCACTCGGTGTCCCCCGGCGAACAGCCCATCCTGAACCTTCCCGCCGGAATCCACACGTACATCAACCCATCCTTGGCGTTCTTTCGGAGCGTGCCTGGCGGTAGCTCGCCCTCGCTCACCGGCGCGTCACTCCCCCAGCGGATCTCCAGTCCACGCAAGTAGACGTCGACGATCGCAGACGGAACCGCGCGGCCGAATTCGCCGTGTCCGAACACCATGCCGGCCACCAGGCCATTCAGCATGACTGGTCCTCCGGAGAAGCCTTCGCCGGTAACCGGCGCGAGGTACAACTCGGTGCCTTGAACCGATACGATGCTGGCAGGCAGTACGCTGAAGGATCCCAGCGATGCCGGATAGCCCGCCACGGACACGGCCGTCCCCGCAGCCGCCCGGTTCGTCACAGCCTCCAAAGCGCGCACGTTCGCCGGCGGACTGTCGACTACCAGCAACGCCAGGCCGTCCATCCGGCCTACCTGCAAGTCGCGAACCTCCGCCGAATGCCGCTCCTCCGGAGCGGCGCGGAAGGCCACCGAGGGCTTCGGATCGCCCTCCACCACATGCGCGCACGTCACGATGTACGCCTGGCCCGAGCGGACCGCAACCACGAAACCCGTGCCCGGGCTTTTGTCCTTCGCGGACACTCGGGCGACTCCCGCGTGCCAGTCCGTAGGCTGACTCCAGACGGGCCATAAAAACAGCGAAACCAGACACAGAAGGCGCATGCCTTAACGCAATTCCCCGGCACAACGAAACCCGATACTGTCGCCCCGGAGCGTCGGCACGTACCAGAAACGGTCCGAGACGCGGACGCCCCGTGGACCGAAGTTCCAGGAACCCCCGCGCAGAACTCGGTCTGTCGAGTTCGCGTATAGATCCGAGGTCCACTCCCACACGTTTCCTAACATGTCATACAGGCCCCATGTATTCGCCGGCTTCTCTTTCACCTCGTGTGTCTGTTGGCCGCTATTGCCGGCATACCAGGCGATACTTCCGAGTTCCCCATACCTGACGTTCGGGTTCCCCGCCCGCGCTGCGTACTCCCACTCGACCTCCGTGGGAAGCCGCAACCCTACCTTCCCGCAGTAATCGATTGCCTCGTTCCAGTTCACCTGCTCAACTGGCCGGTTCGCTCCTTGAAAATAGCTCGGGTTTACGCCCATCACCCGCTGGTACGCGGCTTGGGTCACTTCCGTCTGCCCCATCCAAAACCCTTGCGAAATTGTCACCTGCCGCGCCGGCTTTTCGTTGCTGTAGCATTCCGTGTCGCCCGGCGAACAGCCCATCATGAACTCGCCCTGCGGAATCCAGACGTACGTCAACCCGTCCTTCGGGTTGATGCGGGGGGCGTTTGGCGCTGGCTCTCCTGCGCTCGCCGCCGCGTCACTCCCCCACCGGACCTCCAATCCGCGCAAGTAAACGTCAACGATCGCAGCCGGAACCGCGCGAGCGAATTCTCCACGCCCGAACACAACGGCGGCAACCCGGCCATTCAGCATGACCGGCCCTCCGGAAAAGCCTTCGCCGGTAACCGGCGCGAGGTACAACTCGGCGCCCTTAATCGATACGATGCTGGCAGGCAGTACGCTGAAGGATCCCAGCGATACCGGATAGCCCGCCACGGACACGGCCGTTCCCGTAGCCGCCCGGTTCGTCACAGCCTCCAAAGCGCGCACGTTCGCCGGCGGACTGTCGACCACCAGCAACGCCAGGCCGTCCATCCTGCCACCCTGCAAGTCGCGAACCTCCGCCGAAAATCGCTCCTCCGGAGCGGCGCGGAAGGCGACCGAGGGCTTCGGATCGCCCTCCACCACATGCGCGCACGTCACGATGTAGGCCCGGCCCGAGCGGACTGCAACCACGAAACCCGTGCCTGGGCTTTTGTCCTTGGCGGACACTCGGGCGACTCCCGCGTGCCAGTCCGTAGGCTGACTCCAGACGGGCGATAAAAACAGCGAAATCAGACACAGAAGGCGCATGCCTTAACGCAATTCCCCGGCACAACGAAACCCGATAGTGAAGCCCCGGCGCGAAGGCTCGTACTTGTAACGATCCGAGACGCGGACGCCTGGAGGATTGAGGCTGCTCCAGGAACCCCCGCGCACAACTCGGTCTGTCGAGTTCGCGTACAGATCCAACGTCCACTCCCATACGTTCCCCAGCATGTCGTACAGCCCCCATGCATTCGGCTGCTTCTGTTTCACCTCGTGTGTCTGTTTGCCGCTATTGGCGTAATCCCAGGCGATACTTCCGATTTCCCCATACCTGGCGTTGGGGTTCCCGGCACGCGCCGCGTACTCCCACTCGGCCTCCGTGGGAAGCCGCAACCCTACCTTTCCGCAGTAATCGCTTGCCTCGTTCCAGCTCACCCCCTCGACTGGCCGGTTCGTTCCTTGAAAATAGCTCGGGTTGACGCCCATCACCCGCTGGTACGCGGCCTGGGTCACCTCCGTCTGCGCCATCCAGAATCCTCGCGGAATCGTCACTTCCCGAGTTGGCTTTACATCGTCGAAGCATTCCGTGTCGCCGGGCGAGCAGCCCATCATGAACTTCCCCGACGGAATCCAGACGTACGTCAACCCGTCCTTCGGGTTGATGCGGGGGGCGTTTGGCGCTGGCTCTCCTGCGCCCGCCGCCGCGTCACTCCCCCACCGGACCTCCAATCCGCGCAAGTAGACGTCGACGATCGCGGCCGGTACCGCGCGGCCGTATTCTCCGCGCCCGAACACAACGCCGGCAACCCTGCCATTCAGCATGACCGGTCCTCCGGAGAAGCCTTCGCCGGTAACCGGCGCGAGGTACAACTCGGTGCCCTTAATCGATACGATACTTGCCGGCAGTACGCTGAACGCTCCTAGCGACACCGGATAACCCGCTACTGCCACGGCCGACCCCGGAACCGCGTCGTTCGGAACCGCATCGAGGGCGCGCACGTTGACGGGCGGCCTGTCCACCACCAGCAGAGCCAAGCCGTCCATCCTGCCACCCTGCAAGTGCCGAACCGACGCCGCCTTCGGCTCTTCGGGAGCGGCGCGGAATGCGACCGAGGGCTTCGGATCGCCCTCCACCACATGCGCGCACGTCACGATGTAGGCCCGGCCCGAGCGGACCGCAACCACGAAGCCTGTGCCGGGGCTCTTGTCCTTGGCGGACACTCGAGCGACTCCCGCGTACCAGTCCGGAGACTGACTCCAGACGGGCATCACCAGGAGCGAAATCAGACACGGAAACCGCATGCTGCGAATCTCACAATCATACCGCGCGCCGGAACCAGCGCCACGCCCACCACTGCGGCAGGAGCCATACGATCAACGCAACGGCCCCGGCCAAAAAGTAATGCCTGGCCAGCGCGGACAACATCGTGAACCGCTCGCGCTTCAGGTAGCCTGGTGGACCATACGACACGGCGCCCGCGCGACCGTACAGGTGCACTCGAAGAGCGCCTCCGGCCGACAGGTCCACGCGGCGCACCTGGAATGGGCGAGTAGCCTCCAACATCAGGAAGTCGTTCGCGCTCAGGGGTTGGTTGCGGCCAGGAAACTGGAGAACCCCCGACACGATGGTGCTCTCCACCACGCCGGACGAGGCCTGCTGCAGGAATTCGATATGATCCGCCGTGACCGCTTTCAGGGTTTGCGGGCCGGGCTCCGGCACGAGGCCCAGAACCAAACGCAGAGGTCCTTTTGCCGACGAGAATTCCAGGAGGCGGCTGGACGGCGCCACACGCGAGCGCAGGGTCACCGACGGCTGATCCAGCGGCCAGGCTGGTGCGCTGCCTGCGCACGCGGTCGCGATCATCTGAACCTCGGCCGGCATCGAAGCGCCGGCATTCACTTTCGCCCCGCGCACGGTCACGCCAATGCTGCCCGGCTCCGGCACATCGAGGGTCACCTCGGCCAAAAGCGCGGAGACACCATCGATGGACAGCGACTCCCGCGGGTCCACCGGGCGTACGGAGATTCTGGCGGGGTCCGCTCCGGATGGGTGCAGCACGAGGCCAAAGCCGGACAATGGCGCGTCGCTTCCGGCCACCCTGGTTTCGGATTGCGGCGGCAAACGAACCTCGTCAAACCCGCGCACGGCGAGCGACCGGACCGGCATCTCGCGAAACAGCGGCTGCGGCTCCGCGGCCGAGGTGTGAAAGCGAAAGCGAGTGGTCAACACGTCGGCCTCCAAGGTGGCCGGGGCGGGCCACCACGACAGCACGGCGACGGCCGATGCCGCGAACAGCGAGGGCGCCAGCAGTCCGAGCCGCGCCATCCAGCGCAAGGGCTTAGGCGAGGGCGCCGGCTGCGGTGGTGGCTCCGTAAAGTGCGCGCGGACTCCGGTTTCCAAGCGCCGAATTCCCGGATGGTCCGCTCCGCCGTGCCAGCCACGAAGGTCGACTGTCTGTGAGAGCCTGAAACCCAAGGGTGGTTCGACGTCCCGCAATTTGGCTGGGACCAGTTTGCCTTGGTCCCGCCCCAGGGTCGCCTCCTCCAGCACCCAGTGCGAACCAACCGAGTCGGGCGTCCACAGCACGACCACGCATCGGGCCGCATGCACGGCCTTCTCGATCTGCTGGGGGTAGTCGGGGCCGGGCAGCAGATCGCCATCCCATGTGACGGCGAACCCTCTGCGTTCGAGCAATTCCTTCAGTTGGCGCGCCTGCGCCTCGTCGTTACGGGCATAGCTCAGGAAGACGTCGATCATGCGTCAGCCCGTATCAGCCGCCGAGCATTCTGCGATGGTAAAAGCGGATCGCGTAATCGACTCGCGTATTGTCGAACAGTTTGTAACCGCTGGCCGCGATTCGATACCAGCCGTCCGCCCAGCCACCAGTCTTCCACATTACGGCCTGGGCTTCATTGGCGCCCAACTCCGGAAACTCTTGCGGCTTACCGACGGGCGTTCGATTTCCGTCAGCCGACAGGGTGAACATCAAGTGTACCGGGGAGCCGGGTTGAAAGACGAACCTGTAGCCCGTGGCTTCGGCGGGCGGACGCGAGTGGTAGAGGGCCACGGGGGCAAGATGGTCGGGATTTTGCGGGGTTTCACTGCCGAGCCGGGCGACGGCACCCAGGTCGGCGAGCGCGATCGGCCGGTTCCCATAAGTCAGATGCTGGATGACGGTCGCGGTGGGCCACGGGAAGCGGTTCATTCTGCCTGGCTGCCACCCGGCTTCGGGCTGGGCGGTGTCGAGCCAGTAGTAATATTCCGGATCGACTTCCCGAATCGTGAGATGGACGTCGTCCGGTCCGGGCAAATACACGAGCGCCTGGAACTCCGGGGGAAGTTGAATGTAAGGCTCGCGATAATCCACCATCGCGGCGACGAGATCGAGCGGAACTCCGGTGGAGGGCCTGCCACGGCATCCCTCCTTGTAGCGGCGGCCCCTGCTTTGGTAGTCGAGGTTGGCGCCGGACTGGGGAGGAGCCGGCGCGACGACTCCCGCGAGCGCGCCGAAGCAGACTGCCCGCCGCGTCATTTTCGCGCTTCGCATGATGGCATCTCAATCAATCTATACCAATCCACCAGCGCGGCGCGGATGTCTCCGACTGAGGTCAGCGACTGGGCCCGGGGGGCGTGTGAAGATCGCCGCCGAGTAAGCTGGGTTCGATCTCCTGGCGACGTGCGATCAAAATCTTCGGTATCCGCGGAATCGGCAGAGCGGAAACTGTCTCTCGCCGTGCTGTCCTCGAGTCACTGGCCCAGGCTGCGGCGAGTCGCGGCTCGAATTGCCACCGCTCCCGATTTTGTGCAGGCCGAACAGAACGTTAGAGTGGATGTGGCAATGCTGTAGCCAGTTCCACGGCCATGCAAGTTCGGAGCGAGTTTCGTCCAAGCGAGGCCGGCGCTAGGGCGTTTGGCCGCCAACGGTTTACTCTTGCGGCGGTGGTGGTTCAGTAGCGTGATTCTGGCTACGTCGGCCCTGTTCTACGGGCGTCGCCCCGGAAGGTTCAGACGCCGCTCGCATATCCATCTCTCGGCGCATCCACGAAGGCCAGTTCTCCGCGTCCCGCTCGACGCGCGCGAACTGTCTGTTGATCCATCCCTTTTCGAAACTCATGTCTGTCAGTCCCTTGGTTCCGCCAGCCCTTTATTCCGCAGTTAGGCGGCTGCCGAATCATCCATACGCATAAATGTTTTAGCTCTTTGTGCGTCCCAGTGCAATCGGACCCCGGCAATTTCATTGCGTCCCTCCCGGCCACCTGGCCGTCTAACGAAAGAAGTGCATTTCCTCGGTGGAAAAGAGGCGATCATCTCCAGCGGAGAGCATCACTGGACTGACTGGTGGCCTATGGTAACGCCTATTGGGGCCGGGGATTGGGTGGCGTGCCGGACCTCGTCATGTACCTGCTTGAACCATACTGAAAGGATGAAAGCTCTTTGCCTCTTCCTGGCCGGCGCCTGGTTTGCCCTGCCGGCCGCGGAGTTCCCGCAGACGGAGATCTCGAACGGCCTGGTTCGCGCCAAATTGTACCTTCCCGATCCAGTCAAGGGTTATTACCACGCCACCCGCTTTGATTGGTCGGGGGTGATTTACAGCTTACAGTACAAGGGTCACGAGTTCTTCGGCCAGTGGTTCCCCAAGTACGATCCGAAACGGCACGATTCCATCACCGGTCCCGTGGAATCGTTCAAAACGGGGGAAACGTCGCTGGGATACGACGAGGCCAAGGCAGGCGAGACGTTCATTCGCATCGGCGTGGGCGTGCTGCGCAAGCCCGAAGAACGGCAATTCAGCGATTTCAAGACTTACGAGATTCTCGATTCCGGAACCTGGAGCGTCCACGCCAAGGCGGACCGCGTGGAGTTCGAGCACCGGCTCAAGGGGCCATCCGGCCATGCCTATCTGTATAAGAAGACCGTACGCCTGGAGAAGGGCAAACCGCAATTGGCGATCGAGCACAGCCTCAAGAACACGGGGGGAAAGCCCATCGAGACCGACGTCTTCAATCACGACTTCTTCATGTTCGACAACCAGCCCACCGGGCCGGGCGTGACCGTGAAGTTTCCGTTCGAACTCAAGCCGACCCGCGATTTGAACGGCCTGGCGGAGGTGCGCGGCAAGCAGGTGGTGTACCTGAAGGAACTGGCCAACGGGCAGAGCGCGTTCACCAACTTCGAGGGCTTCGGCGCGACGGCGGCGGATTTCGATATCCGCGTGGAAAACCGCAAGACCGGCACGGGCGTGCGTGAAGTGGGCGACCAGCCGATTTCGAAGGTGGTGTTCTGGTCGATTCGGACTACCGTCTGCCCCGAGGCTTACAATCACTTCCGGGTGGAGCCGGGCAAGGAAGCGAAGTGGAGAATTACCTACGAATTTTACGAGTTGCCGAAGTAAGTGTAACGCGCCATGTTCTTTCCCCTCCGACCGCCTCACGCTGTTTCCCGGCCGATTTGTCGGATTGTTTGACTGCCGCCGACACGCCGCGATGGAGGGGGTGGGATAGGATACCCGGCCGTGTAGGCACGACTGGTATCCCGCTGTTCGTTTGGAGGCAAACCGAATCGGAGCGCCCGGCAAAAGCGGCCCGGGCGATTTTCGCATTTTAATAGCCCAGGGCCTCCGCTCCGAAGCTTTCCAAAGAAATGCACGGCTCTTTTTTTCGAGGACCGAACCGGGTGATTATGTCTACTCCTGCTTGTTGACAACCGAAAGGGTTATGGTGTTGGAAGGCACGAGAAGCTTGGTGTACGGGTCGGTGCGCTCCAGTCGGACCGTGTACTGATTCGGTTGGCTCAGGTCAACATACGCGGAGAGGACGAGAATGTCGTGCAGCGTTCCGCCAGGAGGAACCCGGTATGTGAACGTGCTGCCACCCAGGAAGCAGCGGGTCTCGCCTTTCTTCCCTTTGTAACAATTTCTCCCGTTCACAATGGCTTCTCCTGCCGGCGTGAGCGGAGCCGCTTTTCCGATTCGGTCGAAAGGTCTTGCCGTTGACCTTGTATATCCATTCGAACTACTGGCCGCGGCCCTGGGAGGCTCCCCAGTGGCATGCGCAGGCCGGCTGGCATACTTCATCATGCGCTGGGAGACAGTTCCTTCAGAAGATACTCCATGTGGTGAAGTGCTTGCCAAAAATACTGGAAGCATTGGTCGGGGGCTCCGAGGAGCGCGGAAGATGTGCCTGACAGTTCAGGTACTCAGGGACCTAGCGGGAGGGGAGAGGGCATCAAGAGCGGCTTCGAACCGTTGCTTGGATCAATAGGCTTGGATCAACACCCTGTAACGCCCGGACTTGCCGGCAAGCATCTGATGATCGATGGTCGAGCCTGCCAACCGGGCGCGGACACCGAGGCGAGTCCAAACGCGAGGTATCTTCTTGCTGGCAGACAGCAGGCGACTCCGCCGTACCTGCTTCGCTGATATATATTCACGGAGGAGGAATTTTGCTATGCCGACCACAGAGCAGAGGAAACGTAGGGACAATTGTTGCTGCGTGAACTCAATTGCGCAACTCAAAGTCCTACCCCATGGATTGTTCCCATGTGTCACGGTACTCGGATATCACGATCCGGGCGACCGCGGCGGCGGTGTGTTTTACTGGGATCCCGCTTCGACCGACCCAGATAATGGTGGCACAATCATTGTGCCCGCCTCGAAGCCCTCGCCGGGACGGTGGCGGCGAATGGTCGAGGGGCCGCTCTCGGTCGGCTGGTTCGGTGCCAAGGGCGATGGAACGGCAGATGACACGGCGGCGATACAGGCGGCCATCGCCGCCGCTCATTCCAATATCAGCGGGACGACCGCGAACCTTGGGCCCTCGGTGGTGCTCTTTCCGAAGGGTCTTTACAAGGTAACCTCCCCGTTTACGCTTTCAAAGGCTGTTACGCTGATCGGTGAAGGAATTCCGGCTGGCGGAGTCTTGGATTTGCCAAACGCATCGTCGACGATCCTTCACGATTTCGCCGGCGACCTGTTCACGTTCGACGGCAGTGACCCCGGAGGCAACCGCGTCGTCTCCGGGGGAGGAGTCGAACGCCTTAGAATCGTACAGACCCATGCCGGCGCCAATCCGGGATCCGCGATCGTAATCAAAGCGAAGAGCGGATCGCCGACGCAGCCGGCCTGGACCAAGCTACGTCTCCTTGTCATCGAACAGGCTGCTAGTGCGAGTTCTTGGGATTGGGGTATTCAGATCGATGGTTCGGCGAGTGAAGACGGAATACTCAATCTGTTCATCGGCGAAGTGGCCATGCACATTAGCGCAGGCAATGGCGCGCTCGAGGTCAAATGCGGTTCAGGCTGCCTGATCTATGATTGCCAGTTCCATCTCAATGGTGTCGTATCTATTACAGGCACTCCTGCTCTGAGTTCCTTGAGCGTGGTACTGGTAAACGTGAATTGCTCGACGCTGAATCTCGACTTTGCGGGAGATATCTCAGTGACCGGAGGTTACTACAGGACCATGACAAGCACGTCAAACACGTCAGGCCAGACGCTGCTGCTTCCCGGTCGTATCAACGAGACATTCGCCGACGGCTCTGCACGGGCATGTGCTCTTATGCACTACGATATCGACTTCGGAACGTTCCGATTCACCAGACCGATACTGCTGAACAACTCTCAGTGGCTGTACGGTTTGAATGCTGCCGGCGCAGATGTCGTCAATCTCTTCGGGCTCGATTCTATAGACGCCGCTCGATTGGTGCCCAAAGGTGACGCCATGCTGATGGTTGGCCAAACCCCCGGTGGTATCGGCCCCTCCGCAAAGGCTCCAGACATCATCCTCGGCGTGGATAACAACTCTGGAAGTTACCACCACGGCGTCATCCGTGCCTTAAATAACGCGCGGACGAACGCCAACTCCATCCTCGGAACCGATGCAAGCGATCGAATGGAGCTCGGAATGGAGGCGTCCGGTATCAAGTGGGGTACTCCCCTGGTTCCGCTGGGCACGTCTTCCAACGCAACGCTGGGGAAGGTCGGTGGCAGCGGTCCCGGCAATAGCGCTCAGAATAGCTGGATGCAAGCCGTCGACAGTACTGGCGCGACATTTTGGGTGCCCGTATGGAAGTAAGACCTGGGGGCCCCCTGTCGGTTATTCGATTGGCCCGATTTGTCCAGCAAAATCGATAAATCCTTCCACGCGTACCGGGGGCCCGCTTACGTGGATGATTTCGATTTCCTTCCCGAGGATATTGGTCAGCTCGACATCGATGGCAACTTTAGAGCCCGGATCAACCCTGCTCTACTTGACGCTGATGTTCATGGTGAAGGCGGGCCGCTGGTCTTGCACTGCGGTCGGCGCTTGCTCGTTCGTTGAGCCGACGCACGCCGAAGCCAAGGCAAGAGCGGTACACAGCATACGGGGATAGACACCTTAGCGCGATCCGGAGTTCCGAACAGGGTAGGCCGGGCAGACACAACCCTCCCGTGCCCCATCCGAGCACGGGAGGGTTCGGTGAGCCGATTTCTTCGGAGCCAGCTCCGTCGCATCGGCCCTGGGCATCCGCTCGGGCGCGCCCCCGCGCGGACAATCGATGCCCGCCGCAGAAACACTACAGTGGCAGGCGATACTGGCCGTCGGCCTGCACGATCCGGGCCTCGCGACCGGCCTCGGTGATGGCCAACTGTGCAGTCCGTTTGGAGAACTCGGTCAGATTCATGATTTCCCCGCGCAGTTTGGTATAACGGGCTGGTCCGCCGACATTCGCCATCGCCCGCACGACATCGCACTTCTCCACCTTGCGCCGCGCCGCGGCGGGGCCGGGCTGGGACGCGGTGGAAGAGAACCAGAGCGTTTGCGGGTTCAGCTCCAGCAACCGCGGCGGCTGCGGAGCGGCGTAGCGGAACTGAAAACGCAACTCGACGGAGGCCAGTTGCGGAGACGGCCGCGTGACGAGCAGGTAGCGGTCGCCCACCGCGTGCAGCGCGCTGGAGCCGCGAAAGGCGCTGCCGATCTCGTGGCGGCCAATCGATTTGCGCACGTGGTGCACCACGATGAGCGCGGCGTGCGAAGCGTCGCGCAGCCGCAGCAGCGACTGGCACAGTGCTGGCGCGCGTATCGTTCTCGTCCTGATCGTGCGCCCGAATAGAGCGGATCGAGGACGATGACCTCGCCCGAGACGGCCCTGTCCGCCGCCAGGAAATGACCGAGACCCTCGGCCGCGCTGAGCAGATGTCCGGCGGCACGTGTCGACCAGCAAATGCTGGTCAGCGGCGACGCCCAGCGCGCGGCGTGTGCGCCCTCAGACGGCCGGGCACGCCGGAGCCACCGTGGCTTGCCGCCCGGCCGGAACGAGAAAGCGCGGCCAGCCGAGCAGGTGAGCGCGCAGCACGGAGAACAGAAAACGGTGAGCGGCGATCCAGCCGATGGATTCGAAGATGGCGAGGGCGCGAGCGACGAACTCTGGCGCGGTGGCCGTCGCTGCCAGCGGCGCCAGCGCCAGGGCGAGCACGGGCGCCTGTGTACGAAAGCGGCGAATCAAGAACTACCCGCGCTGATAGGGCATGGCCGGTTGGCAGGCGGCCCGTGCGGCCGCCGCGAGGGTAAGGCCATAAAGCAGGCGCGCACGAGAAACAGCGAGATCACCGTGATGCTGAAGCGCAGCCACGGCAGCGCGAACTCGGGCAGCAAAGAAACGGTACGTTTGCAGAGGCGGGAGAGATAGCGGCGCACGCGGATCACGCCGTCAAAGGCTGGATCGGCCAGCGTGCGGCTATAGAAACCGTGGCCGGTGAGTGGCTGCTTGCCCTCGCATTGCGGGCAATGGTCCGGTCGGTAACGGTCGGGGTCGGAGATCGCTTCGGCGTACTGTTGGATTGAGCCGGGGAACGGGTGTGGATTTGCATGGGCGCCTTTCCGGGAGTGGTCGAGACTCCCTGATTGGGTGTAGGCGAGAGCCCGGTTGCCAGTCAGCCAGGCTCTCCGCCCCGCCATCCTAACTCCGGAAAAGCAACGCGCGCAGCGATCCCACCCTGCTTCAAAGTGCGGCCTGCCCGGTTCGCATGTTCGCGCCCGTTCCCTGCGGACTGAATTTGAGAAAAGCGCCGTGCGACGGAGGGGAAGATCGCGGCCCGTTACAGTAAGTTCCACGGGTGCCGGTGTGCTGCGACCCGATAGCCGGAGCTATCCGCACCAGACCGCCGCGCCCGCGGTGGCCGCCGCGTCCTCCAACATCAGGATGCGCAAATACCAGATGAGCAACAGCAGGATGGGAGTTTCAGGAAGGCTGGCCGCGCAGAGCCCGAGTGCCGCTTCGCCCCGGCGGTGTGCCAACCCGTGCGGGCCGTGAACGCTGACCACTTCACTGCCGTCCACAGTCTCAAAGGCCCAATCGCCTTCCCAGAAGCTCAAGGATTTCAGTTCGAACTTGCGGCCGGCGGCGAAGGCCAATTGGCCACCGCCGTTCCAGCGGGGCGTGAAGATGGCAAGGTCCGTATCCGAGCCGGCTTGGCGCACCCCAACCCTGGGCGACCAAAAACCGGTTCGCTTGAAGGTCCATCGGGCGCCGCCGTATTCGGCCGTGGCCAGGGTGCCACAGACTTTCTCGAACCGCAGACTGGCCACCACCTGACCGTCCGCTATCAACTGATGGAACCGGCGGAACGCTTCCGGCTGGCGCCACTCGAACCGGGTGCCAACGCCCTGGTTGGCTGCGATCATTGCGGGCCTCCTGCTGGCAGGCTAGCAGACTTCGGTTACGAATTGGCGACAGGTTGATGAACGTACGTCCGTTCGCGGTTGCTGGCGTTTGTGCCGGATGGTACCGTGGCTGCGGAGGGAGTCGGCGCGCAATGAAGCTGGCATATATCCGCTGGAAGGACGCCGTGGCCGAAGAGGCCAACGACGCAGGCAGCGTCCCGGCGCAGGCTCGCCTGGTGGAGTTGCAGGAGATCGGCTTCCTGCTGGACGAGAATGACGAAGCCGTGGTGATCGGAATGGAACTCAGCGACGATCGTCAGGTGCAGCCGGGCCGCTGGCGTCTTCACATCCCCAAGGTGAGCATCCAGGAGATGCGGCTTGCGGACCTGGACAAGGCCTTTTCCAAGCGGCGCAAGCGGCCGGCTTGAAGGGTAGATCGGCGGGGAGCAGATGAAAAACGCCGAACCTGCACGGGCGGAATTACGACACCAGCGCCTGCGTCACGCGCGCGGCCAACTGGTCGAAGGTGATGATCTCGTACAAACTGGCGTCGCTCATGATCCGCGCCACCAGCGCCGCGTGCATGGCGTGGCCGGCGCGCTCGGCGATCACGTGTCCCAGCAGCGGCCGGCCCAGGAGCGCCAGGTCGCCAATCAGGTCGAGAGCCTTGTGGCGGCAGCACTCATCGGGTGAGCGCAAACCGCCGGGGTTCATCACGCCGGTCGGCGTAAAACAGACGGCATTCTCGAGCGATGCGCCGCGGATCAGCCCCATGTCGCGCATCTGGTCCAGGTCGTTCTCCCAGCCGAAAGTCCGGGCGAAGGCGATTTCGGTGGCGTAGCGCTGGGGGGTCACATCCATTTCCAGGCATTGACGGCCCACCGGCGCAGGATAGTCGGTGTCGCAGGTCAGCCGGAAACCTTCAGCGGGCAGGATGCTGATGCGTTTGCCCTTGTCCTCGACTGAAATCGGCCGGCGGATGCGCAGGTATCGCCGCTTGCGGCGGTAGTGCCGAATGCCCGCCCGCTCGATCAGCCGCACGAACGGCAGGCCGCTGCCGTCCAGAATCGGTACTTCGAGGTTATCGATCTCCACGAAAGCGTTGTCGATGCCCATGGAGTAGAACACACTCAACAGGTGCTCGGTGGTCGAGATCAGCACGCCCTGCCGCATCAGGCTGGTGGCATAGCTGACGCGTGCTACGTGACGCCAACTTGCCGGGATGGGGAAATTGTCGAGATCGGTTCGCAGGAAGACAATGCCCGTGGAAACAGGCGCCGGGACGATTCGAATCCGAACCGGAACGCCGCTGTGCAGCCCAACCCCAGCCGCTTCCACAGGACCGTGTAGCGTGGTTTCAAAGCGCAAGGGTGTGCTCCACCATGCGATCCGGCATCATGCGCCTCCTATTACAGCAAACTCGCTGTGTTGACTTCAACCGTTTGATGCAAAAGGACTTGGGAAGGTTGCGGTGCGGCCAAAAAGCCACACTTTATGGGCAGCACTGTAGCGCAAAGGCGACAGGTTGTCAGGTGGCTGTCTGGTGGCTGCGGGTGGCGGCGGACTCAATGAAGGCATCCTGGGCCAAGCTGCGGGCGTGGTCGCGGATGTCCGGAGGCCAGTTGCGGATCTGTTCTTCGAACTGCGCGGAGTGGCCCCGGTAGAGGGCGCGGTTGGCCTCTTCGTAGCCCGCAAGGTTGCCGGCGATGGCCGTGAGGAACCGGCTGGTGGCTTCCCTGGCTCGCCGGGCGCGCTGCTCGCCGGGGTCGTGCCTGGCGGCTTGGTCCACCAGCCTGCGCAGTGTTGCCGACGCGCCATTGGGTTGCTGTTCCAGCCACTCCCAGTGGCTTGGAAGCAGCGAGACCTCGCGCGAAACAACCCCCAACCTGGGCCGGCCTGGTCCCGTGCGCACGGGCGCAGGCGCGGCCCGGGCGATGAGTTCGGCCAGGCTGCCCCTCAGGTCAAAATCCACCTGGCGGCCGGTTTGGTTCTCGAATACCAGGACCAGAGCGTTTTCGCCAGCGTCGAACCGGGCTTTCAGGATCGGCAGCACGGTTTCCAGAGGGCCGGAGGCCATCAAATTCTCGCCAACGAAGGCGGCGTAGGTCGGCTGTTCTTCCATAGTCCTAATTTTACCCGGATAATATTCGAAATGTCAATATCACCCGGGTAGAATGGGGGAAGAATCCGATGGTTGCCGCGCCGGCGCCAGTGCCTAGCGCTCTTGGAGGATTTGCCGGACGACTTCGACGCGGGGTTGGCCAGAACGGCACAGCTCCGCCATGTGCCCATCACCTTGCTCGACTCGAATCGCTAGCACCGGCGCGGCTGCTAATCATTGTCGGGATGACGGTGTGGCCTGCCGCGGAACGCTCGACGCGGAGCCCGGGGGCCGGGGCTAGGAGCCGACCTGGGCGTTAAGATAAGCCTGTCCAAGCGGAAATCTTATCCATGCTCAGACCACACCGATTCGATCCCGCTACGGGTTGGTCATCAGGGCGGCCAATAACATGTCTCCGGTTTGGCGTTTATAACCGCTCATATGCCTCACCGGAGCTTCGGCATCGAGACGTCGGCTGGCCATTGGGAGAAAATCAAGATGTGCATAAGTACTCTGTTGTCATCCACGAAGACCCGGAAGGCGGATTTTGGGCAGAAGTTCCAGCCCTCCCTGGCTGCTATTCTCAGGGGCAGACCGTGGATGAACTCAAGTACAACATCCGCGAGGCCATTGCCGGGGTATTGGAAGTTCTGAGGGAACAGGGACGGGAGCCCGACTCGAACATTCAGATCCTGGATGTGGCGGTCTGAAATCGGTCACCGGGCCGGAAATGTGCCGGCTGATTGAAGCAAACGGCTGGTCGCTCAAGCGCATCAACGGAAGTAACCATATCTACGCCAAACAAGGGGAGCAAAAGGTCATCTCGGTTCCCGTACACGGAAGCAAGAATCTGAAGACCGGGCTTGCACTTCGAATCGCGCGGGATGCCGGCGTCGAGATTTAGGCTCAGCGTCAAGATCAGCAATGGCGACAACAGGTCCAAGTGGATTACTTCGAGGCACCAGCGCTCGGCAGCGCCACGGTCCGGCCGTCGGATTATGGCGTCGCAATCAGGGACGGCGCACACCTCGGCGCGGCATATTGGGATGGGGCATCCACACACCGAAGGAGCCTTTCGAGGGAACATTGTTCAGGAGAAGAGACATGAGCAAAGTTTGGCTGATCACCGGTGCCGGGCGCGGCTTGGGCGTGGATATCGCTAACGCGGCTCTGGCGGCCGGCCATAAAGTAGTGGCTACTGGCCGCAATACCGACAGGGTAGCCCGAGCTCTTGGCAAATCCGCGGACCTGTTAGTCGTGAAGCTGGATATTACTAAACCCACCGACGCGGAATCCGCCGTCAAGGCATCGGTGGACAAGTTTGGCCGGATCGACGTGCTAGTCAACAATGCCGCAAACTTCTATGCGGGCTTTTTCGAAGAGCTGTTGCCGGAACAGGTGGAACGTCAGCTCTCCACGAGCCTTGTCGGCCCGATGAATGTCACCCGCGCCGTCCTTCCGGTTATGCGAAAGCAGCGTTCTGGCCTGATAATCACAATCTCCTCAACTGCGGGCCTGATCGGGTTTGAATTCGGCACCGCCTACGCTGCGTCAAAGTTCGGCCTTGAGGGATGGATGCAATCGCTGCAGGCCGAGGTCGAACCGTTTGGTATCGACACCATCACTGTGAATCCGGGCTTCTTCCGCACTGAGCTTCTGACTGAGGAGTCAACAAATTTCGCCGAGGGGACGATCGAGGACTATACCGAGCGTAGAGCGAAGCAGATGGAATTCTGGAAAGGCTACAACGGTCAGCAGTCCGGCGACCCCGCCAAACTCGCAAAGGCATTGATTACAATTTCGAATCAGGAAAAACCACCGCGCCGTTTTATTGCCGGCGCAGATGCTGTCGGCACGGCAGAACAGGTGGCTG
>Ga0075030_100001990_pt1 | contig 18537 bp, 14 predicted proteins | sample LitLauG_LLR_2012_FD_71393 | JGI IMG/M metagenome (GOLD analysis project Ga0075030, IMG submission 71393) | Freshwater sediment microbial communities from Pennsylvania, USA - Little Laurel Run_MetaG_LLR_2012 | ecosystem: Environmental > Aquatic > Freshwater > Creek > Sediment | place: USA...
GTGCTGGGCCAGTTCACTTATGACGGTCGCACCTTCACCGCTACCGCCCAACTGCTGGACATGCACCGCTTGAAGTTGCAGCCCTCGGTCACCTCCAGCGGACCCTTGACCGACCTGATAAATATTCAGACCGGTCTTGCCTGGGAATTGCTGCGGCAATTGCGGTCGGATCTCTCCATCGGTCGAGATGCCTATCTTGCGGCGTTTCCCCAAGTGCGGCTCGATGCTTTCGAGAACTACGTTCGGGGAATCATGGCCGCGACCCCAACGGAAAGGCTTCAGCACTTCAAGGAAGCGGTGCGTCTGAATCCCGCCTACAACGAGGCATGGCTTCAACTCGGCAGAACCTACTACGGCGAGCGGCAATACGACGCTACCGTCGCGGCACTGGACCATATTCCGCAGGCTGTGCCCATGGCACGGGAAGCCAGCTTCTATGTCGGCCTGGCATCCTATTACGTGGGCGATTTCTCGAAAGCGGAATCGGCATTCAGTTTTGTGGCTACCCGTCTCCCACTTCCCGAAGTCGACAACAACCTCGGCGTCGCTACCGGGCGACGCGGCAAGAGAGAAGCCGCCCAGTTTTTCCAGCGCGCGCTGGATGCAGATCCGAATGATGCCGATTACCACTTCAACCTCGGCGTCGCCCTATACCGTAACGGTGATTTGACCGGCGCCCTGCGTCAGTTACGCGAGGCATTGGCGCAACGTCCCGCAGACTCAGAAGCCCAATTCTTCCTCGGGCGCCTCGAAGCCGAGGCATCGACAAAGTCTCAGGCGACATCAGAAGCAGCAAGCCCTGTCAAAACTCCCCTGGAGCGCATCAAGCCCAACTACGACGAAAACTCTTTCCGGCAAATTGCCCTGCAGCTTCAAGCCACGGCGGAACAACGCTGGGCGAAAGCCGATCCCCGCAAGCATGCGCAGTACCACGTTGGCCGCGGCACTGAACTGCTTGGGCAGGGCTTCGTGGCGGAGGCAGAACGAGAATTTCGCGAGGCAGTCTCGCTCGACCCTGAAAATGCACAGGCACATCTCGGCCTGGCCCAGGTGCTGGAAAACAATGGAGATTCCAGCGCATCTCGGTCAGAAGCAGAAACCGCCTTCGGCCTCAAGCAGACCGCCGAACCGTTATTAGTGCTGGTGCGCCTGGATTTGAGAGAGAATAGGGCTGAGGCGGCCTCGGAAAGCGTCGATCGGGCCTTGAAGCTGGAGCCCGCCAACCCTTCGGTCCAGGCGCTCAAGCGTGCCGTTGCAGCCAAGCTCGCGCAGAAAGCGCAGCCACTGCCCAATCCATGAAATCGCTCTCCGCTCGTCTGCTCCGGCGTGTTCTAGGCTCGGCGCTGGTGGTGTTTCTGTTTGTGGCGCCGGTTTATTCAGAAATCCTGAAGATCGTCATTAACGACACCATCCACCCCATCACCGACGAGTACATCGGCCGCGCCTTGGCCGCCGCCGAGCAAAGCAAAGCTCAAGCCGTACTCATAGAACTGAATACCCCCGGCGGTCTGCTCGAGTCCACCCGCGACATCATCGAGAAAATTCTAGCTTCACCCGTTCCTGTGATCATCTACGTTACTCCCAGCGGAAGCCGGGCTGCCTCGGCCGGGTTCTTTATTCTCGAATCCGCCGACATCGCTGCCATGGCTCCGGGGACGAACACCGGTGCGGCCCATCCCGTCACGATCGGCGGAGGCAAGATCGATGACGTGATGAAGCAAAAGCTGGAAAACGATTCGGCAGCCCTCATGCGCTCAGTCGTCTCCAAGCGCGGCCGCAACATCGAGGTCGCGGAAAGCACCGTCCGTGAATCGAAGTCCTTTACCGATCAGGAAGCCCTGTCGCAGAAACTCATCGACTACGTCGCTCCCAACGAGGAAGACCTCTTAAAGCAAGTCTCCGGCAAACCCATCAAGCGGTTCAACGGCCAAACGGTCACGCTGGATCTGGTGAAGCAGCCCATCCGCCCCTTTGACATGACCCTTAAGCAGCGCATCCTCGCCTATATCATGGATCCTAATGTGGCTTTCATTCTTCTGGCGATCGGTGCGTTGGCTCTCTACGCCGAGTTCAACCATCCCGGAGCAGTCGTCCCGGGAACCGTTGGAGTCGTATTCATTCTGCTGGCTGCATTCGCACTTAATCTGCTGCCCACGCGTTTTGCCGCGCTCGCGCTGATCCTCGGTGCCTTCATCTTATTCGCGCTGGAAGCGAAGTTTGTCAGCCACGGTGTGTTAACCATCGGCGGCATTGTCCTGTTGAGCCTGGGCGCTTTGTTGCTCGTCGATGCCCCCATTCCTGAAATGCGCGTTCACCTGTTGACTGCTCTCGCGGTTGCTATTCCTTTCGGACTGATTACGGCGTTTCTCATGAGTGTCGCCGTAAGGGCACGCCGCAACAAGGTTGTCACCGGCGTTCAGGGACTGGTAGGTGAAGTGGGTACGGCTCAGACGACATTGGCTCCGCAAGGCAAGGTTTTCGTTCACGGCGAGCTGTGGGATGCAGCGTCATCCGTCAACATTGCGGCCGGCGAGCAAGTCATCATCCGCAGCGTAGACGGACTGCAACTCAAGGTCGACCGTTTGGCGGCCGTGCATCCGCTCGAAACTTCGAGCGTGGTTTCATAACGGGCTGGCATCTGCCGAGACACCTCTCACGAGCCCGGAATACCGCATTTCTTGCGGGTATTGATATACAATCCGCCTCAGGAACGTTCCTCAAAAATTAGCGGAGGCACCCAGTGGAACTCTCATTCCCCTTTATGGGCATTGTCGTTATCGTCCTTGTCATTTACTTCCTGAGTTCCATCAAGATCCTGGCTGAGTACGAGCGCGGAGTTATTTTCCGGCTCGGGCGTCTTCTGCCCGAGGCCAAGGGGCCCGGCCTTATCTTTGTCTTCGCACCGCTCGATCGGATCGTCCGCATCTCTCTGCGGCAGGAAGCGCTCGAGGTACAACCGCAGGACATCATCACCCGCGATAACGTGACGCTCAAGGTGAATGCTGTCATCTTTCTGCGCGTGATCGAGCCCCGCAAAGCAGTAGTTGAAGTCTCCAACTACGTCTACCAGACCTCGCAGTTTGCCCAAACCACGCTGCGCTCGGTGCTGGGCGAAGTCGAACTCGACGAATTGCTGGCTCATCGCGACAAGATCAATCTGCGCCTGCAGAGCATCCTCGACACCCACACCGCGCCCTGGGGCGTGAAAGTGGCTAACGTGGAAGTGAAACAAGTTGACATGCCCGAGTCCATGCTGCGCGCCATGGCAAAGCAGGCCGAGGCCGAGCGCGAGAAGCGGTCAAAGATCATCCACGCGGAAGGCGAGTTCTCTGCGGCACAGCGACTGGTCGATGCGGCCCACCTGCTGGCCACGGAGCCGGTCAGCGTCCAGCTTCGTTATCTGCAGACTTTGACGGAGATTGGTGTAGAGAAAAATACGACGGTGGTGTTCCCTGTCCCGGTTGATTTCTTCTCGGGGATTCAGAAGCTTCTGGGAAAACCGGATACGACGGGCTCAGGATCTGTCGGCAAGCCCGCTGCGTGAGTTCAGGAGAGGCTTGAAGATCCGTTTGGGAGCAAGCAATGTCAACATCTCAAGATACTGAAATCACGCTGGGCACCGGCAAGATGCTGATCTTGTTCTTTGGTCTTGTCGTGATCTGTGCCCTGTTCTTTGGCGCCGGCTTTTCACTGGGAAAGAACTCCGCCAAATCGGATGTTGCCGTGGTCGATACGAGTATGGCTCCGATTACGAAGGCCGGCGGCGTGCGCCCCACCGCGGTCAAGTCAGGCGCAGCTAACAACGCCCCCACGGACCAGATGTACAAACCGGTGGACGCCAAGAGCTCCGACGCCCAGGTGAAGACAAACCCCGCCACAACTGAACCCTCAGCCACTGAGCCCGCACCTGCTCAACCGGCGCCCCAGGACCCGATGGCCGCGCTGAATGGTCCCGGGTATTTTGTACAGGTGGCGGCGGTCAGTAAACAGGAAGATGCAGAAGCTCTAGTGAACGCGTTGAAGAAAAAACAATACGCGGCCTTCGCCTCAAACACCGCGACAGACAAGCTGTTCCACGTGCAGGTCGGTCCATTCACCGACATCAAAGACGCCGAAGCTACCCGCAGCAAACTGATCAGCGACGGATACAACCCGATTCTGAAGAAGTGACAGCCTTCCCTAATCTGCGCTGAACCGCTGCTCTTTCCACGGGTCCCCGTACATGTGGTATCCGTTCCTTGCGCTCATTGCCCTCAAATAACATAACGTCCCCATACATCGCAGGAAGAACTATAGCGGAGCACGATATTGACAAGCGTCAATTCCCGGAGTTATTGCTGGAGTATGAGTGAGCAGTCGTTGAACCGTCTCCTGCAAGCCATCGCCGATCCCACCCGCCGTCGAATTCTCCAGTCCCTTAAGGAACGCGGCGCTTGCTCCATCGGGAAAGAAGTGGGGCTGTGCGCCTGCGACGTGGAACAACGTATTCATCTGTCGCAGCCCACGGTCTCACATCACATGGGAGTATTGAAGAAGGCTGGCCTGGTGGAAGCGAAGAAACAGGGCCAGTGGATGTGGTATCGGCGGAACGAAAAAACTATAAGCGAGCTCGCGCGGCAATTGCGCGCGACGTTGTAATAGTTTCCCTAGGATGCTCCAGCTGCGGCTGCATGAGTCTTTTGCAGCAGGCGGCGTGCCTGGTTAATCAGGTCGGCAACTTCGAAGGGCTTGACCAGTGAAGCAACATTCCTCTCCTGCAGGAAGGCACGTGTCTCAGGTTCCGCCACGCTGGAGAACGTGAACAGAACCTTCTTTTCCATACCGGGCTTGTTCTCCGAAAGCCAGGTGTAAACCTCCTGAGCGCCCCATCCGCCAGGCATCCTGCCATCGACGATGAGAGCGTCGAAGGCTTCGTCCCGTAATCTTGTTTTTGCGTCCTCTGCGTTTGCGATCGTCACTACCTGTGCACCTGCTCCTGCTAGAACATCACGTTCGAACTCAAGTACGGCTTCTTCGTTCTCAACCAACAGAACTTTGCCCTCGATCAGTATTTCGCGTCTCGGTACCGGATCTGGTCCGCTGGGCGCTGCTTTGCCGGAGGCGGGTAAGCGTATCTCGAGCACGGCGCCGCCCTCCGGGCGATTGCGTGCAGTAATGTCACCGCCGTGTTCCTTCACGATGCCATAGCAAATGCTGAGTCCCAGGCCTGTGCCCTTGCCGACGCTCTTGGTGGTGTAAAACGGATCGAAAATCCGATGTGGATCCTTGATCCCCGGACCGCTGTCATGAAATTCCGTGTGCACGCGCCCGTTGTCGCTAAAGATCCGAACCTTGATCGTTCCGCCCTTGCCCAGGTCCAGCATCGCATCCACAGCGTTGTTAATTATGTTCAGAAACACCTGTTCGAGCTGATGGGGGTCGGCAACCACCGCCGGAATCTCAGCTTCCACGTCGCGCTCCAGCGTGATGTTGTTGACTTTTAAATCGTAGTCGCGCAGTGCAAGCGTCTCTTCCACAACCTTGCGGATATCGACTTCCTCTTTTTGCGGCTTGCGCTGACGCGCGAAGGACAACAGATTCTGCACGACGCGATGGGTACGTTGGGCCTGCTTGAAGAGCTTGGCCACGTAGTCGGTGGCCCGGTCATTGAGCCCTTCCGTCTCCAGAAGCTGTGCGTAGCCCAGAATTGCCGTAAGCGGATTGTTAAGCTCGTGCGCCACTCCGGCGATCAGCTGTCCCACGGCCGACATCTTTTCGCTCTGCAGTAGCTGTTCCTGGGTCCGCCGCAGATCCTCGTACGCCCGCGAGGTCTCTTCGTACAGCCACACTTTTTCGATGGTTGTTGCCAGTTGCCGGCCAATCGCAACCAGCAGGTTTTCGTCGTTGCTGCTGTAGATGCGTTCTTCCTGGCTGCTCACTCCCATCACGCCAACGGGCCGGTCTTTGCTCCAGAGAAGAACCCATATCCACGAAGTCATGCCGTCGGCGCGAACAAAATCGGCCACCAGTGGAGGCAAGTGCGGCAGGAACTCCGGCGTGAGCACTTCTGTCCGGGAGCGCATAACCAACTCACCGAAACCTTCCGTAAACTGCACCTCGGCAAACTTGCTGCGGCCTTCGGTGCGCCGTCCCCACCCTGCACGCCGTCGGAAAGTCGGGTTGTCGAAATCGCAAAGATAAATCGAGCCAGTCTGCGCGTTGAAGAGTGACACTACCTGACGAAGCGTGAGGTTCAGAATTTCGTCCAGGTCGAACGACTGTGTGGCGATGACGGCCATCGCATTCAGCGCGTTCAGTTCCCGATTGCGGCGGCGCATTTCATCTTCCGCACGCTTCTTTTCCGACATGTCCAGCAGGAATCCCTGGTAGCGCTCAATGCTGCCTGAGGCGTTACGCGTCGCGAAGCTGCTCTCGGCTGCGCTCAGCAGCGCGCCATCCTTCTTCCGCATCACAACTTCGAAATTCCGGACGTAGTTGTGCGCTTCCATTTCACGCCGGAACGCTTCTCGCTGTTCCATTGACGCATAAAGCTCGGTCTCGATATTGAGCGCCATGAGCTCTTCCCGGGTGTTATATCCCAGCATCTTTACGAAGGCTTCATTGCAATCGAGTAGTTTGCCATCCGGAGTGGCCACGAAAACGCCTTCCTGCACCTGCTCGAACAGCAGGCGGAATTTTTCCTCCGCGGCCCGGCGGTCTGAAGTGTCGCGGACTACGTGAATCGTTCCCTTCAGGTGGGAATTCTGCTCCGAATACGACGAGGTAGAAACCATCGAGTACCCACCGAAGCAGGGGTCGACACCATCGACAAAATCGGTGCCTCCGCGACTGCAATAGGGGCAACCTTTCCAGGCCCCAGATTCACGGGGAAGAACAACCTCGCACAGCTTGCCGACCACTTCGAAGGGCGCCTGACCCAGGCGCTGCAGCAGCGCCTGATTCGCTTTGATGACCCGGAAATCGGCATCGTGCGCCAGGATCAGATCCTGAATCGAATCGAACGTATTCATCCACTGCCGCTGCGAACGGAGCACCTGCTCGAGCAGACGCAGGTTCTCCACCGCGATGCCTAGCTGATTCGCCGTCGTGGTCAGGAAGTCCAGTTCTTCTGCGGAATACGCACGCCGCCGGCGGCTGCCAAGCACGAGAGTTCCAATCGCCCCCTTCTTGCCAAGAACCGGTGCGACCACTACGTGGTGAAACCCTTCCTGCTTCAGAGCCTCTCGAACTGAGTCATCAGTGGTCGAGGTCTTGATGACCGTGGCACGGCCTTCGTTCAGGATCTGCCGCAGAGTGTCATTCACCTCGACCGACCCATTCGCCTTCACGAACTCTGGCGAGATCCCAATCTGCTGCGAGATGGCCATCTTGCCGCCTTCGAGCACTCGAAACCAGGCCGCTTTCGCCCGCATCAGACCTTTCAGTTCCTCCAGCGCGGTCAGCATCATGGGTCCATGCTGCTGTGCGCGTGAAATGCTCCCGATCAGGGCATTCAGAACCTTCAAACGCCGGTTGCGCACGCGCGAGTCATCCAGCACGACCAGCAGCATGCCCAAACCCAGGATCAGGTCCGTAAACGTATCGACGCCAGGGGAAATGTGACGGCTGAAGGGTTCCCATTGCAAATGAAGCAGTGGGAGACTCAGGCCGAGCATCCACGCGCCTACCCCCGAACGCCCCCAATGGAAGCGGATCATCTGCACCGCCGCGGACACTGCAACGATCCGGTAAGCTACTTCGACGGCAACACGCAGAGTGGGCGAATCAGGCCACAACAGCACGCGCACCACGGCGTACGTCATCACGCTAAGCGTGATGACCAATAACGGCAGAAGCAGCTTTCGAGCCTGGGTATAGAGGAAAATCGAAGCGGCAAACAGGCAAACGGCGAGGACGAATTCAGCCTGGGAAATGGCCTGCATGTATCGAGGCGCATCTTCCATGCCGCCGCGCACTGCCCAGCGCGAGACCAGATATGCCAGCCAGCCTAAGATCCAAATCAGAAGATGGCGCTCGCGAAACGTACGGAAGACCACCATGCTGGCAGCCAGCATGATCAGTGCGGCCGCCTCATGCGCTGCGAGCTGGGCGACAGCCAGGTTCCCCGCCACATACGAGGCACACAAATAGGGTAGGGTCATCACGTTCGGTCGCGTGGTGGTTCACTTTTGTAATACCACGCTCTATACCGTAACGGCCGGATTTCCCTGTCCCTTTGGTTACTTTGGGAACCTCCCAAGTGGGATAGAATTGACGCTAGAGTAAATCTCTCCTCAATGGCTGCTGAGCGCATTCTCGTCGTTGACGACGAAGAAGCAATCCGCGAGATTGTTTCCTCGATGTTGATGTCTGCTAACTACCAGTGCCGTCAGGCAGCTTCCGGCCTGGAAGCGCTCGCCCTGCTCAACTCCGGCGAGGAGTTTGAACTGATGCTTTCCGATCTCATGATGGCGGATCTCGACGGGATCGGTCTCCTGGAGCGGACCAAAGAAAAATATCCTGACATGCCCGTGGTCATGGTCACGGCAGTTCACGATATCTCTGTGGCGCTGGCGGCTATCCGAAATGGCGCCTATGACTACCTGCTCAAGCCCTTCGAAAGAGAGCAATTGCTAGCCACGGTTCGCCGGGCGCTGGAAAATCGTCGCCTGAAGATGGAGAACCGGGAGTATCAGACCAATCTTGAAGCGCTTGTTACCGCCCGTACCCAACAACTCCAAAAGGCGATGGCGAGCTTGGAACGCTCGTATGACATCACCCTCGAAGCTTTAGGCGATGCTCTGGATCTTAAGGACGCCGAGACTGAAGGCCACTCCAAGCGCGTTACCGCCTTCACTATCGCCATTGCCCGTCACATGGGCCTGCCCCACGACCAGATTCGCGTGATCGCACGCGGCGCGTTTATGCATGACATCGGCAAGATGGCCATACCGGATGCCATTCTGCGCAAGCCCGGCGCTCTCAGCCCCGAGGAAGTCACCATCATGCGCGAGCACTGCTATCACGGATTTCAGATGTTGCGCAAAATTCCTTTCCTGCAAGAGGCGTCTGACATCGTCTATTCGCATCAGGAAAAATTCGACGGTACCGGCTACCCTCGCGGACTCAAGGGAGAGGAGATTCCTCTCGGGTCCCGCATTTTCGCGGTGGCAGACACTCTTGACGCTATCACCTCGGATCGGCCTTACCGTCCAGCGCAATCTTTGACGGCCGCTCGCGAGGAAATCAAGAAGTGGTCCGGTCGTCAGTTTGACCCGGAAGTCGTCCGCGCTTTCGTCTCCATGCCCGACAACATCTGGGAAGATCTTCGCAAAGAAATCGATTCCCAGGTCTATCGCTTCAGCTACTCGACCACCGCCAAAGGCGGCGTCTAGAACTCACTCTTACCCGTCCAAAACCTGGTCCCCCCGAACCACAGCCTTTTCATTTTCAGCCGCAAGCTCTGCCTGTGACTCCGTTCTCTTGTATGACCAACGCAAGCGAGTAAAATCGGTTCGAACGGAGAATCGCTGTGAAAATCCTAACTGTGCTGACATCGCTTTTCTTACTGACGACACTTGCTGCTACTCAGGATCGACCCAATATCACGGCGCAGCCCAATACGGTGTTCGTAGGTGCGGACGGAAAATTTGAGAGTGCGCCGGATACTGCGCTGATTCAGTTCAATATTTCCACCGAAGCTGAAACGGCGAAGGCCGCTTACGACCAGGCTGCACGAGAAGCGGAACAGACGCGACAGATCCTGCGGACTAACGGCATCGATCCTAAAGTCGCTGAGATTGGCTACTACTCGATTCAGCCCGAATACGACTGGAAAAACCCCAAGCGCAAGCTGATCGGTTATCGCGTGACCAGCACGGTTTCCTTGAAGCTGAAAGACTTCGCCAAGATAGGTCCGATCACGCAACAATTGGCCGACGCCGATGTGAGCACCAGTCAATCTTTGAGCTACACACTCGAAAACATCGACGAAGCCAAGGCCAAAGCGGTCGAAGATGCTTACCGCCGTGCACGCCTCTATGCCGAAGCTGTGGCCCATTCCAGTGGCCGCACACTGGGTGAGCTTTCCTACGCTTCCGTGGACACTGCTGAGAACATACGCATCATGGCGCCGATGGCGCGTCCCATGGCAATGATGAGGGCGCAAGCGGAGGTCGCGGCGCCCACCGAGGAGTTCACGCCTCAAACCGTCAATGTGACCGCGCACGTGAACGCGATGTTCACGCTGAAGTGAGAAATCTGGTTAGGAGCTCGCGCCGGCACTCAGTTCGCGCTAGTGGGCCACATTCTGCACGACCATAGGGATTCGCGCTGGATCGAGTGTGACCTGGCGCTGGATGACCATTTCCACAGACGTGCCGTTATCGAGCGTCACGTCGTTTCCACGACTCAACAGAGCGATTGCAGTGCCCACTGCTCCCCCTACGCCCGCGCCGATCAGCGTTCCCTTCGCTCCCTGACCAGCCAGCCCGCCGATTACAGCTCCTGTCGCTCCAGTGCTCGCGATGGTGCCGACTTTCTGCCCGGTCTGGCCGTCCTGACGTATCGTGCCTTCAGGATCCTTCATCGTAGTTTTGTCGGCCCCGGGAATGTTCTCTACCGAACCGGGAAGCATCACGGTGTAGCCATTGGGATAGATCAAAGTCGTGAAATGAAATAGCACCTCGGCACGGCCTTTCACCCGGCCTGCGCGCTGGATGTGGCTGATTCGGCCTTGTACGTAGGTGCCTGCTGGGATCAGTATCTTGCCCTCTTGCACGACGGGAAACGTCGTCTCCGCGTAAACAGCATCGCCTTCACGCGAGCCTTTGGTGGAGATTGCCTGCTTTAGGGCAAGCGGGACTTTGGTGCCTCCAGGAATGGTCAACGTCGCAGTTTTGGCGCTGGTAGCAGGTGCTGAGCTAGTGTCGGGATTCGCAACTGTCCCCGTTGTCTGTCCCGCAGCCAGTGCTGACAAGATTAGAGCCGAGAATATTGCCTTCATGCGAAGTCTCCCCAAGCAGTGATTCCACTTTTCGGCCAGTATTCCGTGGCAATTCCAGAATCTTACGTTCTCAACACCTGCATAGCAACAAATCAGGAATAAGAGTGGGATGCGTACCAGTCTAAGAAAGGTTACTTTGAAAGTGGATCTGGCCTTAATAACTGGGCTTGGTAACAGTTCGGGATGCTTGGGAGCGCCCGACTACCCGTTGGTCGACCGCTTGAGCAGGTTTTCCCGCACATTGCCCAGGAACTGCGACTGTAGCTTCTGCGCGCATAGTTCGCCGCAGACATGGAGCGTGCCTTCTTTCCGTGCAATGGTCTCATCCCACGGGCAAAGATACAGAACCGGAACATCCAATTTCCCAAAAGATGTCCACATCAGCCACCAGTGATCGGTCTTGCCTTTCAAAACACCACAATTGGGGCCGGCGCAGCGGTAAAACGAACCTGCCGTCGAACTGCTTACTGTCATGAACCCGAGTCTCCCTGATCCGACACCTTACTCGTCGATGCCACATTTTATCGGACCGATTAGTTTAGCGAAATTATGAGCGACAGAAAGTGTGGAAAATACGGGCAGGCGATTACGGACGGGAATGTTCTGACATCGCACCGGCTAGGTGCACGACCGCCCTGTCTCACTTGTACAGCAGATACTTTTGGCGAACCTGCTGGAACTTGTCAACCTGCTCTTGCCAATCTTGCGCAATACGTCGGGGATCTCGTCCTTCTTGCAGCGCCTCGTACGCCTCTCGATTGATGAGCAGTTCCACGATCCGCTCCATCTTGAAATTCTGCGGATACAGTTTGCGCAGCGCGGATGCCAGTTCAATTCCCATTTCCGGCGCATCCAGCACGCTGCGCGCAACCAGAACGATGTTCACGCCCTCACACTTCTGTCCCGAGTAGTTGCTGGTGGTCGGCGTGAATGTAACGGGAACGAATCGCACGCCCGAAATACTTCTTTCGTTCAGATACTTCGCGAGCTCGCGGCCTTTTATCCATGGCGCCCCAAGCAGTTCGAATGGTGTGTCCGTTCCGCGTCCAACGGAAACATTTGTTCCCTCAACCAACCCTACTCCCGGATACAGCGCCGCTTCCGTCAGGCTGCGCAGGTTGGGCGAGGGATTCACCCACGCCAGGCCCGTGGAGTCATACCAGTCCCCGCGCTGCCATCCCTCCAACGGAACCACGTCCAGCTTCGCGTTGATGCCTCGCTCCACGTTGTACAGCTTGGCAAGCTCGCCTATGGTCAGCCCATAACGGACCGGCACCGGATGGTAATTTACAAAACTCTCCTTACCGGCATCGGACACAGGACCTTGGACGATCGCTCCCGTCACAGGATTGGGACGATCCAGAACAACGATTCGGGTACCGGCTTTTGCCGCTGCCTCGAGGAAGTATCCAAGGGTGGCCGTGTAAGTGTAAAACCGCACTCCCGCGTCCTGCATGTCCACTACGATGGCATCCAGATTTTTCAGCAAATCAATCGATGGCCGCCGGTCCGCATCCTTCGCGCCGTAGACGCTGTAAACCGTGACACCTGTGGCCTCATCCTTCGAGTTGCCGACATTGGTGGTATCCAGCTCTCCGGTCACTCCGTGTTCAGGACTGAAAATCGCATCGAGCGATACCCCGGGAGCCCGTGCTAGCACGTCAATCGTCCGCCGACCTTGCGAGTCCGCACCCGTCTCGTTTGTCAGCACGCCGATATGCTTCTTCTCTCCCTTCGCATCGGCACCTATCAGAATGTCGAAGTTGTGCTCTTCCAGCACATCAATTCCCGCCTTAACCGCACCATTGCGCGTAGAAATATGCTTCGCCGCCGCCTGCGCTTCGTTGTAACCGGTAATGCTTGCCCAGCGCAGCTTGTCCTTCTCAGTCATCGTGAGCGGCATCGCACTTGCGACCGCCGTCGCCACCTTGGTGCGCAGAGCGATGGCATTCCCGCCTCGCGGATGAACCGCGTTGGTGAGCAAAATGATGTAGGTGCGCGTTGTGGGATCGATCCACAACGAAGTCCCGGTGAACCCTGTGTGCCCATACGATCCCACGGGGAGCAACTCGCCACGATTCGTCGAAAATGGAGAATCCAGGTCCCAGCCGAATCCACGCGCCACGGTCGCGTTCGGGGGTTGCTCGGGTGTTGTCATCTTCTCGATCGCGAGGGGCGACAAAATCGTGCCGCCCGACAACAGTGCCTGCGCAAACTTCGCAAGATCGTCGGCAGTAGAAAAAACTCCGGCATGCCCCGCTACACCGCCCATTCGCCTCGCTGTAGGATCGTGCGCCACTCCTCTCAGCATGGTTCCGCTGTCGTCATATTGAGTAGGCGCGATCTTGGGACGCCACGCTGCCGGGGGCACAAAGCGCGTGTGCGCCATCTTGAGCGGCCCAAAGATGTGCGATTTCGCATACTGATCGAGCGGCATCCCCGACACTCGCTCCACCAGCGCTCCCAGCGTGATGAAATTGATATCGCTGTAGAGGAAGCCCGATCCTGGCGGATTTTGCGGCGTTTCCTGAAATGCCATCCGGTACGCAGTCTCTTTACCCTGCCACGTAGGTTTCAGATCGAGGTCCTCTTCCAACCCCGAAAAATGCGTCAACAACTGCCGGACCGTTATGTCGTCTTTCCCGTTCTGCGCAAACTCGGGAATGTATTTTGCGACTGCGTCGTTGAATCTTATCTTCCCTTGCTCAAAAAGTTGCATGATCGCCGTCGTTGTCGCAACCACCTTCGTCAGCGAAGCCACGTCGAAGATCGTATCCAGCGTCATGGCCTCATGCCGCGGCTCGAGTGACCGGCTGCCGAACGCTTTTCGATACACGACGGCGTCGTTGTGTCCGATCAGGACCACGGCCCCGGGGATTTGGCCCTCGCGGATCGCTTCTTGCACCACCGAATCGATCACCGACAGGCGGACTGGGGACGTATTAGCCCTGGTCGCAGCCCATGCGGCCGACGTCAGAGCGAAGATCAGCACAAAGGCGGCCAGCCAGCACAGTCGGCAATGCGAATGGAATCTCACGCTCGCTCGTTTGATTAGGATGCTTTGACTCTACACAAGCTGCGTTCCGCTTCTCAAGGAACTCGGCGCAAGGGGTGCCATGTATGCCTACACCCTGGTCTCAGGATTCTTCCCACACCTCGGGCAAAATAATGGTTTCCCTACCCATAACCACCCATTGGACTTGCGCTCCCGAAGGAGCAGACTGGACACAGCTGGCGGTCGCATTGTTGATAGACTTTACGCAGGAAGGGACGTTTTCATGAGAGCGCGCTCGGGCGTCGCGACAAGTATCGTCATTTTGTTGCTGGCGATAGCCTCGCACCCTCTCTTCGCCCAGTCCGCCCCCTCACCTCACGAACTCGTAAGAAAGACAGTCTGGAATGAACTCAAGAACGCCAACGACGCGTCGGAACCGAAGTTCATGTTCCGTTCCAGAAAAGAGAACGGTCAGGGATCTCAGACCAAACTCTTCATCGAAACAAAAGATGCCACCGCCGGACTAGTGATTGCCGTCAACGACAAACCGCTTAGCGCGGAGCAGCAGCGCGCAGAGGAAGAACGAATTGAACGATTCGTGAACGATCCTTCCGAACTGCGCAAGAAAAGAAAGCAGGAAAAAGAGGACGCTGACCGCACTTTGCAAATTGTGAAAGCCCTGCCCGACGCCTTCCTCTTCGAACCCGATGGAACCGAAGCTGGAACTCAGAGTGTGGGCAAGGCCGGCGACGAACTTATACGCCTCAAATTCCGCCCTAATCCACAATACTCCCCACCCACGCACGTGGAACAGGTGCTCACGGGAATGCAAGGAATCGTGTTGATTGACACCAGACTGAATCGGCTTGCCAAGATCGACGGCACTCTGTTCAGGGACGTCGGCTTTGGCTGGGGGATTCTCGGCCACTTGGACCGGGGCGGCCACTTCCTCGTGTCGCAAGGCGACGTCGGCAACGGCCATTGGGACGTTACCCATATGTCGCTGAGCTTCACTGGCAAAGTGCTGCTTTTCCGGAATCTAAAGATCCAGTCCGACGAGGTTTTCAGCGATTTTCGCCCCGTCGCCCAGAACCTTACCTTCGCTCAAGGAGTGGATCTACTCAAGAAGCAAGAGTCTGGACTGGCGGAAAACCGCCAGCGTAACGGCGGTGGCGAGAAGTAACTCCTTCGTCCGGGAAGCTTTGTCGAACGGCCTACACAGCCACCATCTCTTTCTTGATCACTTCCTCTTTCACCGTGAGCCGTTGAATCAAATCTTCTTTCACGCGATATCCCGTACCTGGCTTGTCGCTCACCGTGATCGTCCCCCTGGGCGAGACCGTCACTTCCGGCTCGATGACATCTTCTTTCCAGTAACGCTTTGAGGCGGACACATCGCCCGGCAACCGGAAGTTCGGCAGCGTCGAGAGCGCGATATTGTGCGCCCGCCCGATGCCCGACTCTAGCATTCCTCCGCACCACACAGGAATGTTGTGGTTCTGGCACACGTTGTGCACCTTCACGGCTTCACTGAAGCCGCCCACACGTCCCACCTTGATGTTGATGATCCTGCAGGCCCCGGTTTCTACCGCTATCGCCGCATCACGCGCGTGGCGAATCGATTCGTCAAGGCAGATCGGGGTCTTTAGCTCGCGCTGCAGGCGGGCGTGATAGTGAATGTCATCGTTCCACAGCGGCTGTTCGATCATCAGCAGATTGAATTGATCGAAGGTACGCAGATGCTCGATCTGATTCATGCGATAAGCAGAGTTTGCATCGCAACTGAGCAGGATCTCGGGCCACCGCGATCGGATTCGCTCCAGAACATTGACATCCCACCCGGGCTTCACTTTCACCTTGATTCGCTGATAACCGGCAGCCAGTTCAGTCTCGATCTTGTCCAGCAACTGCTCGATGGAGTCCTGTATGCCGATCGATACTCCGCATGCGATCTCGCGTTGAGTTCCACCCACCAGCTTCCATAGCGGCAGGTTCTTCTGCTTGGCTTCGGCGTCCCAAAGAGCATTCTCAAGTGCCGCCTTGGCCATCCGGTGACCGCGCACCTGCGAAAACAGCGGCACACAATCCGCGGCTGTATTGAGATTGCGGCCAAGAATCGCGGGCCCCAGATAATGCTTGATCGTCGGCCACGCCGTTTCCTTCCACTCAGCGCTGTAGAAGGGATCTTCCCCGGCAACGCATTCCCCCCAGCCGGTTACGCCCTCACACTCCAGACTCACCAGCAAAATGGAGCGGCTGTAGATGCGTCCAAAACTCGTCTCAAAAAAGTGGACCAGAGGAACGTGCAGTTCGCGAAGTGTAATAGCTTCAATTTTCATGGCTTATAACTCGCACTTCCATATTCACTTTAAGTTGGCAGAGCCCAATATCGACCATCGCCATGCCGGGGAAAAAAGCCGACTAGTAGCGCCAAGCCTCGTCCCATCGCCCAAGAAGAAACGTACCGTTCCCTACTTGGTCGCGCTTGTATCCCAACACGGCGAGCCCCGCCGAGAATGCCTTCTGAAATTCCGTGCGGTTATGATCTTGAACCTCCGTCGCGCGATCCTTCGTCGCCGGCGATGCCTTCCATTCGTAAACCTGAGCCGGCACCGTGATTTTCTCTTGCGGCTCGAACGCCGGGTTCGTACCCGATGCCAACAATCCCTGTACTCGCTTCGACTTCAGCCACCATTCGGCAATCAGGCGGTCGGTGGGCAATCCGCCCTGAAGCGGGGACGAAGTAATCCCGTACTGGTTCACGTTGTAGCGGCGGGAAATTGCGCCCAGTCGCTCGATATTCAAGTAGGCGTTCTTGATTTCAAGCGGATCATAGGTCCACTCGATCAGCTCGAATCCACGCTCCAGCGCATCACCCCGCTGGAAAAGCTTGATGCGCCGGCCGAGTCCCCCGTTGCGATAGTCCTTGCGAACGGCCAGCATGTGCGAATGAAGATAAGAGTGTCCGGCGCGCGCTCCCGGAATCGCCAACGCAAAACCGATCAAGGCATTTTCCGCGAATGCTCCGATTACCTGCCCCCCGATCTTCTCCGCTACAACGAACATCCGAAGCGGGACCAGTTCCGCATCCGTGAAGTTCCACACTTCCTTCTGCAGCGCGACACATGCGCGTAATTCGTCGAGCGCATGCAGCTTGCGGATCGATACTGAACCAGCTACTTCCTTTGTTCCTGCTGCTTCGCCTGTTGCCATAGCGATTCGAGCTCTTCCATGGAAGCCTGCCGCGGCTCGCGATTCGAGCCCCTCAGCTTTTCCTCGATGAATTGAAAACGTTTCTTGAACTTGCGATTTGTCTTCCGCAGCGCCGATTCCGGATCGAGGGACAGATACCGCGCGATATTCACGAGCACAAAAAACAGGTCGCCGACCTCGTCCTCCAGGCGCGCACGCAACTCCTCTGAAACTGGCGGGCGCCCCGACCCAGCAACACCCTGGCTGTGTGGCTGCGGCCCCGGCGCTGGATATTCCTTCAAGTTTTGCTTTAACTCTGAAGTTTCCTCGGATAGCTTGTCAAAAAGCCCCTCCACGTTAGGCCAGTCAAATCCTACGCGCGCTGCGCGTGAACTAAGCTTGTAGGCTTCGAGGAGAGAAGGAATGGCGCCAGAAATTCCTTCCAGCGCGGACCTCGCCTCGTTTTTTTTCCCGCTGTCTTCTCCACGGGCAGCCAGCCGCTTCTTCTTCTCTTCCGCTTTCAGCGCTTCCCAGTTGCGCAATACCTCCGCAGATGTCTCAGCCTTTACGTCGCCGAACACGTGCGGGTGCCGGTTCACCAGCTTGTTCGATAGGCGGTCGAGAACGTTATCAATCGAAAAGGTTCCCTGCTCCTTCGCCATTTCAGCGTAGAACAGCACCTGCAGCAACAGGTCGCCAAGTTCACCCGTTAGCTCGTCCCAATCGCGATTGTCGATCGCTTCCAGAACTTCGTAGGTTTCCTCGAGGGTGTACGGCTTGATGGAGTCGAAGGTCTGCTCGCGGTCCCAGGGACACCCTCCCGGCGCGCGCAATCTTGCCATGATGGATACTGCGCGCTCGAAGCGCTCCCCGGTTGAGTCAGCCATTGCCAATCACTTTAAATGACGAAACGAGCCGCGAGCAACGATGCCTCCCTAAAGACCAGCCGAATCCGGTCAAGGTAACTTTGGGAATTGGGTACTATGACTAAGCCGCTCGCTTTCAAGGCCGTGGGCGCAAATGTCGAAGTTAGGAGAATCCCCCGGCGGGCGCTACCATATTACTTTCTAGAACTTGCGTTATCTTCCCCCGCCGCCCACTTGCGCCCACACTGAAAGAGTACGAGCGTCATCGGGTGGCAGCACTGTCGTAAGGGCATCAACCAAACTATGAACCTCCCTGGCAAACCCCGGCCTTCACTGGAAAGCGAACACTTCCACGTGATCGTGATCGGCGGCGGAATCAACGGCGTGGCCATTGCCCGCGAATGCGCCCGCGCTGGTCGCCGGACATTGCTGGTGGAGGAACACGACTTTGCCGCCGGAACCACCAGCCGCTCGACCCGCATCATTCACGGCGGCCTGCG
>Ga0075030_100001991_pt1 | contig 18536 bp, 14 predicted proteins | sample LitLauG_LLR_2012_FD_71393 | JGI IMG/M metagenome (GOLD analysis project Ga0075030, IMG submission 71393) | Freshwater sediment microbial communities from Pennsylvania, USA - Little Laurel Run_MetaG_LLR_2012 | ecosystem: Environmental > Aquatic > Freshwater > Creek > Sediment | place: USA...
AACCGCTCCGCCGGACCTCGGAAGGAGACGCACCATGACCGACGCCGTCATCATCGACGCCGTACGCACACCCGGGGGCAAGCGCAACGGCAAGCTCCGCAACTGGCACGCCGCCGACCTGGCCTCCGAGCCGCTGAAGGCCCTGGTCGAGCGCAACGACCTCGACTCCGCCCTGGTGGACGACGTGATCATGGGCTGCGTCATGCAGGTCGCCGAGCAGTCGCTCAACGTGGGCCGCAACGCCGTCCTGGCCGCCGGGTTCCCCGAGTCCGTGCCGGCCACCACCCTCGACCGCCAGTGCGGTTCGAGCCAGCAGGCCCTGCACTTCGGCGCCCAGGGCGTCATCGCCGGCGCCTACGACATCGTCATCGGGGGTGGCGTCGAGGTGATGAGCCGCACCCCCATGGGCGCCTCGGTCGTCCGCGACCTGGGCTACCCCTTCGGTCCCCGGATGATGGCCCGCTACGCCGAGCGCGGCGGACTGGTCAGCCAGGGCGAGGGCGCCGAGCTGATCGCGGAGCAGTGGGGCATCACCCGCGACGACATGGACGCGTTCTCGGTCCGGTCCCACCAGCGCGCCGCGCAGGCCACGGCCGAGGGTCGCTTCGAGCGGGAGCTCATCCCGGTCGCCATCAAGGACGACGACCGCAACGACACCGACGAGATGATCACCACCGACGAGGGCATCCGCCCCGACTCCTCGGTCGAGACGCTGGCCAACCTCAAGCCGGCGTTCCGGCCGGAGAACGGCATGGTCACCGCCGGCAACTCGTCGCAGATCACCGACGGTGCCTCGGGCGTCCTGGTGATGAGCGACACCAAGGCCGCCGAGCTCGGGCTCACCCCCCGCGCCCGCTTCCACGCCTTCGCCGTCGCCGGCAGCGACCCGATCACCATGCTCACCGGCCCGATCCCGGCCACGAAGATGGCCCTGCAGCGGGGCGGCCTGACCATGGACGACATCGACGTGATCGAGATCAACGAGGCCTTCGCCTCGGTGCCGATCGCATGGGCCAAGGAGCTCGACGTCGACCTCGACCGGGTGAACGTCAACGGCGGGGCGATCGCCCTCGGCCACCCGCTCGGCGCCTCGGGGGCCAAGCTCATGGCCACCCTGCTGAACGAGCTCGAGCGCACCAACGGGCGGTACGGCCTGCTGACGATGTGCGAGGGCGGCGGCATGGCCAACGCCACCATCATCGAGCGCCTGGGCTGAGCCGGCGGGGCCGTGGGCCCTGCCGGGCCCACCCGTGACCAGCGGTGACGAAGGCCGGCCCTCCGGGGCCGGCCTTCGTCGTGCTTGACTCGGTGCCATGGATCACGGCTCGCCGCAGGTAGCCTTCCGGTCGCCGCTCTCCCCCGGGGAGTGCGTCACCCGCCTGCAGGGGGCGACGTCGAACCGCCTGATCGGTTCGTGGCTGGCGTTCCTCGGGGGCGCGTCGCCGTTTTCCGGCAAGGTGACAGACACGGATGTCGTCCTCGAGCCGCCGGTGGCCAGGAACCGCTCCGTCGGTCGCCTGGTCGGTCGGATCGAGCCGGCGGACGGCGGTGGCACGCTGCTACGGGGGTCCCTGCGTGCCAGCGCGGGCTGGCCCAGCGCCAGGGCGAACTCCTCGGACATCGACGACCTGGTCGGTTCGCTGTACAAGGTGGCCCGGTTCCGCGAGGTCCCCGTTCCCCCCGAGGGCCCGCCGGACGGGTAGTCGGGGGTCAGTGGTATCTGGTGGCGAGCAGCAACCCGACGAAGATGGCGCCGATGGCGGCGATCAGCCAGGCGTTGTTGACCCCGCCGGGCAGCAGGCCGGCGTAGTTCAGGATGACGATCAGGACGCCGAGCGCGAACATGGCGATGATCAGGATGCCGAACCACTTCGGGCTGGCCTTCTGGCTCCGGTCGATGGGTGGCGTGTACCGATTGCTCTGGATCGAACCCGAGCCCGACGCCGCCGCGCCGCCCTTGCCCGCGGTCGTCACGCGACCCGAGGACGTGCGGCCCTTCTTCTGTGCCTTGCCCGGGCCCTGCTTGGCCGTGGATGCCATGGCCGCACATTAGCCAGTGTCGGGCAGGACGCGGGACCGGCGGGTCGGACCCCCGTCGCCCGGTACGATCGTCCTCCCATGGGGACCCGCGTGCTGGTCATCGACAACTACGACTCGTTCGTCTACAACCTGGTCCAGGAGCTGGGTGAGCTGGGCGCCGACCCGGTCGTCTACCGCAACGACGCCATCGACATCGCCGGTATCCGGGCCGAGGCCCCCGACGCCGTCCTGATCTCACCCGGACCCGGCCGTCCGGACGACGCCGGGATCTCGCTGACCGTCATCCGCGAGCTGGGCGGCGAGTACCCGATCCTGGGCGTCTGCCTCGGCCACCAGGCCATCGGCCAGGCCTTCGGTGGAGACGTGGTGTCCGCCCCCACCCTGATGCACGGCAAGACGTCGGCGATCCACCACGGGGGCCAGGGCGTGTTCGCCGGGCTGCCCGACCCGTTCGTCGCCACCCGCTACCACTCGCTGGTGGTCGAGCCGTCCACGCTGCCCGACGTGCTCGAGGTGACCGCCCGCACCGTCGACGGCGTCATCATGGGCGTGCGCCACCGGACCCTGCCGATCCAGGGGGTCCAGTTCCACCCCGAATCGTTGCTGACCCTCGAGGGGCCGTCGCTGCTCGCCAACTTCCTGGCCTCCGCAGCCTGACCACCCCGGGGGCGGGACCGCCCCCTCCGGCCCGCTCCGGCCCGCTAGGGCGTGGGCTTGGTGGTCGTGGTGGTCGTCGACGACGGCGTCGTGGTCGTGGTCGTGGTGGTGGTCGTGGTCGTGGTGGCCGGCGGTCCGGTCGAGACGGCGATGTCCACCGAGCTGCCCGGCGACACCGACGCCCCCGTGCCCGGGTTCGACGACACCACCAGGCCGGCCTGGAACTGGGTCGACGACACCGAGGTCGTGTTGCCCAGGTTGAGCCCGACACTCCCCAGGGCCTGACCCGCCGCCCCCTGGGTCAGGCCGATGAGCGACGGGACGGTCACGTTGGCCGGGCCCGACGACACGGTCAGGGTCACGGTCGACCCCTGGCTCACCTTGGTGCCCGAGGTGGGGTCGGTGCTCAGCACCGTGCCCTTCTGCACCGGGCTGGTGTGGAACACCACGGTCGACTGGAGTCCCGCCGAGGTCAGGATGGCCGCGGCGTTGGACGAGGTCGTGTTGATCAGCCCGTCGGGCACGGTCACCTGGACCGGCGGCGCGATCTCGGCGACCTTGATCGTGACCGTGTCGCCTTTCTTGACCAGGGCGTTGGCGCCGGGGTCGGTGGAGATGACTGTGCCCACGGGGTCGTTCGAGATCTGCTGGACCTGGTTGACGTTGAGCCCGTCCGCCCGCAGGGTGGCCGTGGCCACCGGGGCCTGCTGGCCCACGACGTTGGGCAGGTTGAACGACGCGTCGCCCCCGAAGTACCCGAGGTTACGGCCGAGGAAGTAGCCGGCGATGCCGAGGATCAGGAGCAGGACCACCAGGGCGATGGCGTAGTTGCGGGTCCGGTTGGTGTTGGACTCGTCGGGCGCGTCCCCTTCGGGGCCCGCGCCCGTCGGGTCGCTGGTGCCGACCGCTCCGACCGCCCGTGTGGCGTCCATGCCGGCCACGGCGGCCACCGCGGTGGTGGCGCCGGCCACCCCGATCATGGCCGTGGTGTCCTCCATGGCCAGCACGCTGCGACCCTCGTTGAACCGCAGGAGGTCGGCCCGCAGATCCTCCGCGGTGGCGTAACGGTGGGCGGGGTCCTTGGCCATCGACTTGAGGATGATGGCCTCGAAGGTAGGCGGGATCTGGGGGTTGAGCTCGCGGGGTGCCGGCGGGTTGTCGCGGACGTGCTTGGACGCCACCGCCACCGGCGAGTCGCCCAGGAACGGCGGTCGCCCGGTCACCATCTCGAACAGCACCACCCCGAGCGAGTAGATGTCGGAACGGCTGTCGACCCCGAGTCCCTCGGCCTGCTCGGGCGAGAAGTAGGTGGCGGTGCCCATGACCGCGCCGGTCTGGGTCAGGCTCTCCTCGGTGTTGACGGCGCGTGCGATGCCGAAGTCGGTCACCTTGACCGTGCCGTCGTCGGTGATGAGGACGTTTCCGGGCTTGACGTCGCGGTGGACGACCCCGTTCTTGTGGGCGTAGCCGAGCGCGGCCGCGACATGGGCCCCGATGTCGGCGGTGCGCTCGGGGGACAGCGGCCCGGCCGACTTGAGGATGGAGGAGAGGGGCCTCCCGTCCACGTATTCCATGACGATGAAGTAGGTGCCGGTGTCCTCACCCCAGTCGAAGACTGGGACGATGTTCGGGTGCGAGAGGTTGGCGGCGGCCTGGGCCTCGCGGCGGAACCGCTCCACGAACGACCGGTCCACCGACAGTTCGGGGAAGAGCACCTTGAGGGCCACCGGGCGGTCGAGCAGACGGTCGTGGGCGCGGTAGACCTCGGCCATGCCGCCCCGGGCGATGAGGTGGTTGAGTTCGTAGCGCTCAGAGAAGACACGCGGCGTCTGGGAGGGGTCCATGTGGGTCAAAGCCTATGCCTGCTATCGCTCGGGTCCGGTGTACTCGACAGTGCTGATTCGGTGCGGGCACCGGTGGGACGGGGGGCGGTCACGGTGTTGCCGCCAGCGCGTCGCCCAGGATGGTCTTCGTCGGAGGACCGGCCACCTCGGCGCCCGTCTGGCTGTAGCCCTGGTTGGGCACCGACACGGCCACGGCCACCTTCGGGTCGTTGGCCGGAGCGAAGGCGATCATCCAGTCGTTGGTGTACTGGTTGGTGCGGCCGGTCTCGGCGGTCCCGGTCTTGGCCGCCACGTTCCACTGGGCGGGGAACAGCCCGTACGCGGTCGCTCCGGGCATGGTCACGACCGACTGCATGAGCGAGGTGACCGCCGCCGCCGTCAGCGGGCTGGTGGCGGTCAGCCACGGATGGGGCTGATAGGCGGTCACCAGCGCGCCCGACGAGTCGTGGACGTCGCGCATCACGTGGGGCGTCATGATGACGCCCCGGTCGGCGATGCCGGCGGCCACCATGGCCATCTGCAGGGTGGTGGCCACCACGTCCTGCTGGCCGAACGCCGAGTAGGCCTGGGACGACGGGGTGCTGTCGAAGAGCGGGCCCGCCGGGAATTTGGAGACCCCGGCACCGGGGACGTCGATCGGCACGTTCTGGTTGAACCCGAACGCCTGGGCCTCCGACGTGAGCGACTGCCCGCCGAGGTCCATGCCGAGGGTGGCGAAGGCGGTGTCGCACGACGTCGGGAGGGTCACCGTCAGGACCCCGCCGCACGACTCGGCCCCCTGGGCGCTGGCGTGCCCGTAGTTGCACAGCTTCTTGTCCGACTGGGGCAGGGGGATGCACCGGGCCTGCGGGACGTCGAGCTCGGCCAGGGCCGGCTGGTGGTCGTAGACGGCTGCCGAGGTGACGGTCTTGAACGTCGAACCGGGCGCCCGCCCGTACTGGAACGCACGCGACACCAGCGGGCTCTGCCCGCTCTGCGGGTCGAGCAAGGCCCACGCGTACTTCTCGGAGGTGATGTCCGGCGACACCAGCGGCCGGGGGTCGAAGTTCGGGTTGCCGTACATCGCCTCGACGGCGCCGGTCTTGACGTCGAGCACGACCGCGCTCGCCTCGGGGGCGCTGCCGTTGACGTCGATGGCGTCGACGGCCTGGGCCACCTGGGTCTGCAGGGTGGTCGAGACGGTGAGGGTGACGTTGCCGGTGGTGGTCCGGTCGGTGAGCAGGTCGCGCAGCGACGTGGCCGGCCGGGTGTGGGACCGCAGGAAGCTGTTGTACTGGTCCTCGATCCCCGTCCGTCCGTAGATGGTCGAGTCGTAGCCGACGATCTGGCCGAACAGCTGGGCGGTGAAGGGGTTGTAGACCCGTTGGTACCGGTAGTACCCGTTCGACGGGACCGAGCTGGCCAGGACGATGCCGTCGGCCGACAGGATGTCGCCCCGTGCGTCGTCGCTCTGCACCGCCTGCACCCTCGGGTTGTCGGGGGCCGAGGCCAGGCTGGACGCCTTGACCACCTGGATGTTGTTCAGCTGGACGAACCGGGCGAGGAAGCACAGGACCATGAAGATGCCCAGGCGGCGGATGCGGCGTTCCATCAGGGCGCCCTCGTCGTCGAGGTGGTCGTCCCCACCGGCGGCAGGCCGGTGCCCGTCGCGGTGCAGGCCGGCGCGAACGGGTTCTGTGCGCAGACCGCCTGGTGCTGGGTGGCGACCAGACCGGCCACGTAGGCCTGGGCCGCCTTGAGCGAGTCCTCCTGGATGCCGGTCACCAGGCCGGGCACCGCGTAGGCCGGGATGTCCGCCGTGGTCACCCCGGTCCGCTCCACCTCGACCGGCTTGTACAGGACGCCGCCGCCCACCCGGCCGTGGAAGATCATCAGCTCGTTGTCGTTGACCTGGACGTAGTAGGCGTTGGTGTCGTACCAGCGCACGGCGTAGTACGCGCCGAACACGATGGCGCCGAGCAGGACCACGAAGAGCAGAGTCCGGAAGGTCACGAGCCGCCGCCCCCGGGCCGCCCGGCGAGCCTTGCGCCTCGCCCGCCACCGGTCGCGGAACTTGGGACGCAGCGGCTCGGGTCCGGGCAGCACCTCGACGTCGTCAGGGCCCGCCGCGACAGGTGGCGGTTCCGGCTCGTCCGCGGCGGTGCGGAAGTCGGCGGCCACCGCAGCCACCGCCGGCACCTCGCCGCCGATCGGCGCACCGTCGTCGGGCTCGTCGTCCAGCACCACGTCGACGACCACGACGGTGATGTTGTCGCTGCCGCCGTGGGTGCGCGCCGCCCGCACCAGCAGGTCCGCCGCCACCTGGGGGTCGGGCACCGTCGCCAGCACCTCGGCGATCTGCTCCGACCCGAGCTCGTTGGTCAGGCCGTCCGAGCACAGCAGGAAGCGGTCGCCCCGGGTGGGCTGGATCCGCCACAGGTCGACGGTGACGTCGTCGGCCACCCCGAGCGCACGGGTGAGGATGTGCCGGTGGGGGTGGACGGCCGCCTCGGACTCGCTGATCTCGCCGCTGCGGACCATCTCCTCGGCCAGGCTGTGGTCGACGGTGATCTGGGTCAGCTCCCCCTCGTGGTAGCGGTAGGAGCGCGAGTCCCCCACGTTCACCAGGGCGATGACGTCCCGCCCGTCTTCGTTCACCAGGGCCGCAGCCGTCATGGTCGTGCCCATGCCCCGCAGTTCGGGGTTGTCCAGGCTGTGCTCGTGGACGACCCGGTTCGCCTCGTTTACCGCCTCGGACAGGCCGGCACCCGACGGCTTGGACCCGAAGGCCACCGTCAGGGTGTCCACGGCCAGCCGGGCCGCCACCTCGCCCCCGGCGTGGCCGCCCATGCCGTCGGCCACGGCGAACAGGGTGCCCGTCTCCACGGCCAGGTCCTGGTTGACCGATCGCACGAGGCCGGTATCGGTTGCCGATCCGGACCGCAGCAGCGTCATGTCAGCGTCCCACCTCGAACACGGTGCCGCCGACCTGGAGGAGGTCGCCCTTCTCCAGCTTGGTGCGCTCCTCGATGCGCACTGTGTTCACCCACGTGCCGTTGGTCGAGCCCAGGTCCTCGGCCCACAGGTCCCCGTCGAGCCGGAACAGCCGGGCATGGAGGTTCGACGAATAGGAGTCGTAGTCGATGGGCACCCCACACCCCGGCGCCCGGCCGACGGTGACCTCCTCGCCCACGTCGTAGACCCGTCCCGCCTGGTCGTCGGGTCGGATCACGTGGAGGCGCAGTGCGCGACGGCGCTTCCCGTCGACCACCGGGTCCACGTCCTTGCCGCGCCGGCGCTTGCGCTTGAGGGGGCGGACCTCCACCCACACCGCCCGGACCACCCACATGAAGAACAGCCAGAGCAGGAGGATCACGCCGAAGCCCAGGAGCCGGAGCACCGGGGTGTTGTCGACGGGGACGGGCGCGGCGGACGCGAGGAAGGGGATCACGTGGGGCAACCGGGGGTCACGAAGTCTCGAAGCGGAGCACGGTCGTCCCGATGACGATCTGATCGCCGTCGTTGAGCGTGCGCTCGTGGACGGTGGCCCCGTTGACCCGCGTGCCGTTGGTCGAGTTCAGGTCGACCACGACGACGTCGTTGCCGTGTCTACGGATCTCGGCGTGGCGTCGGCTGGCGTTCGGGTCGTTGATCACGATCGTGCTCTCGGGCAGGCGTCCGATGGTGATCGGCTCGGGGCCAAGCACCACTCGCATGCCGTCGGCCAGCACGACGCTGGCCGCCGACAGGCCCTGGGGGCCCTCGTGGACGTCCGACACCACGGCGAAGCGGCCCCGACGCTGGCGGGGGTCCTCGACCACCGACACGGTCACCGGACCGACGAAGACGTACTCCTCGGTCCGGGCGTGCTCGCGGGCCGCTTCCTCGAGCTCGCGCACCAGGGCGTCGAGGAACGACTCGAACCGGTCGAAGTCCGAGGCGGACAGGTGCACGACGAAGGCATTGGGCGCGATGAGGCCGTGGACGCCCAGACGACGCTTGAGGTCCATCTCCCGGGTCACCCGGCGCCCGATCTCCACAGGGTGCAATTCGCCCCGGAAGGCCTTGGAGAGGGTGCCGTCGACCATGCGCTCGAGGCGCCCTTCGAACTTCTGAAGTCCCATGTCAGCGTCAGCCTACCGGTGTCTACCCCCTGGTAGGGGGTACGGGGAGGGAGATCTGCGCCGGCCGTGGAGCGGCCAAGGTCGTCGTGATCCGCACGACCGGGGCACGGGGGGTCCGCGTGCAGGTCCGGGGGCCGACCGCGGCGGTGTGGCGGCGCCGGCACGATTCCGGGGTGTCGGATATTCGGGTAGCCTCTAGCGGTCGCTCGGGCGAGTGGCGGAATTGGCAGACGCGCAGGATTCAGGTTCCTGTGTCCGAAAGGATGTGGGGGTTCAAGTCCCCCCTCGCCCACTCGGGGGTACCGACAGAACTGGCGGGTTCGTGTCGACAACACCCTCCTCTTCCGGGTCCACCCGGGGATTCCGGAGGCATCGTGCCCTCGACCTGGTCGATCCCGATGTCGGGGTCCGACATCGGGCACCTCTCTCCCCAGTCCCCGTCATCCGAGCAGTGGCTCCGGACGCGACAGGACCACCACGGTGGTCACTACGACGGGAGATCGCCTGTCTCAGGCGCTCTCCGGCCGACCCGACGGGACCCGATCGGTCCCTCACGGGGCACCACGGCTCGTCCTTGTCGTGCCAACGCCCCGCCGGATGGACCATCCGCCGCTTCGCAACGCCACGAGGCCGGGGAGAGCGGTCAGGATGGGCGTTCTGACAACAGCGGAGGGTTGGGAAGTGGCTGAAGCGATCGATCATGAGGTACTCCGTCAGCGCTATCGCGCCGAACGCGACAAGCGACTTCGGCCCGACGGTCCAGCTCAGTATGTCGAGCCCACCGGTCGGTTCGCCTCGTTGGTCGAGGACCCGTATACCGAACGCGTCGAGCGCTCCGCACGAAACGTCGACGTGGAGGTCGCCGTCATCGGCGCGGGCTTCGCCGGTCTGGCGACCGGGGCCATGCTGGTCGAAGCCGGCATCGACGACTTCCTCATCATCGACGGGGCCGGGGGTGTAGGCGGGGTCTGGTACTGGAACCGCTACCCAGGGGCCATGTGCGACACCACGGCGATGATCTACCTGCCGCTGCTCGAGGAGACGGGGACGGTCCCGTCGATGAAGTACGTCTTCGCGCCGGAGATCCACGCGCACGCTGAGCGCATGGCGCGGCGTTGGGACCTCCGTCGGCGCTGCCTCCTGTCGACGCAGGTGTCTCACCTCGAGTGGGACGAAGGCGCAGGCCGTTGGAGGATTCTGACGGATCGCGGCGACGAGCTCCTGGCCCGCTACGTGACCATGGGCACCGGTCCCCTCCACCGCCCGAAACTGCCGGGGATCCCCGGCCTCGAAGATTTCGAGGGTCCGTGCTTCCACACCGCCCGCTGGGACTACGCCCTGACCGGGGGGGACCCCGCGGGTGCGTCCATGACGGGGCTCGGAGCGAAGCGTGTCGGGATCATCGGTACCGGCGCCACGGCTGTCCAGGTGGTGCCGGTGGTGGCCCGTGACGCCGCCGAGGTCTACGTCTTCCAGCGGACCCCGTCCTCCATCGACGTGCGCAACAACCACTCCATCGACCCAGCGTGGTTCGCCACGCTGTCCCCGGGCTGGCAGTCGGAATGGCTCATGAACTTCGCCGTGCTCCAGACCGGCGGCCAAGCCGAGGTCGACCTGGTGCAGGACGGCTGGACCGACATCTCGAAGCGCATCTGGGCCAGAATCCGCGCACGCGCCGATGGCGGTGCGTTCACGATGGAGGACGTGCGCCTCGCCTACGAGGAGTCCGACGACGAGAAGATGGAAGAGATCCGCGCCCGGGTCGACGCGGTCGTCGAGGATCCGGACACGGCGGCCGCCCTCAAGCCCTGGTACCGACAGTTGTGCAAACGGCCGTGCTTCCACGACGAGTACCTGCAGGCGTTCAACCGGGACAATGTCCACCTCGTGGACACCGATGGGAGAGGTGTGACCCGCATCGACACCACCGGGTGCTGGGTGGACGGCACCCACTTCACCATCGACCTGCTGGTCATCGCCTCAGGATTCGAGGTGGGGACCGACATCGGCCGCCGGTGGGGCTTCGAGACCGTCGGTCGGGACGGGGTCACGCTCTCGGAGCGCTGGGCCGATGGGATGGTTTCGCTCCACGGCATGCACGTTTCGGGATTCCCCAACCTCTTCGTCGTCGGACCTCAGCAGCAGGCCAACCTCATCTCCAACATCACCCACAACCAGGTCGAGGCCGCCCGAACCATCGCCGCGATCCTGGCAGCGGCCGCGGAGCGCGGCGCCACCCGCGTCGAGGTCACGCCCGAGGCCGAGGCAGCCTGGACCGCGCCGATGATCGAGGCCGAACAAGGGTTCCTCGGTGACCCGGACTGCACGCCGGGCTACTACAACAACGAGGGAGGTCCCATCGGTCGACGCGAGCGGCTCAACTCCGGGCGCTACCCGGCGGGAGCGCCCGCCTACTTCGCGTACATCGAGCAGTGGCGCACCACCGGCGACTTCGAGGGACTCGTCATCCACTGAGACAACGCGTAGTCCCGGGCGACACCGGGCCACCGGTCCCTCCCGTGGATAGTCGATGGGGACTCGCCGCCGCCCTGAACTGGGTGTTCTGAAGATGCTTGCCTGCGAGGCAACAGCAGAAACCGAGTGCAGTCGCGTGGGAAATGCCTCCGTCCACGGCGCGGTTGACCCAGGTCAAGCGAGTGCTGTCGCCACCCCGCTCGACCGCGGACCCGGACCCGGGGCTGCCGGCACGCGCGGACCTCCAACATCCCACCTCCACGGGCCGTCCACCGATCGCGGGCGCCCGCCCGCCGAACCGGCCCCCGATCCTGCGTGCGCGACCTCTGTCGACCCCGTGTCGATCCCGGCGGCGACGACACCCGCCCGAGGGCGGTGCGGAATCCCGGGCACCGTCGCCGTGGTTCCGTTCATGCGGGGACCGCGCCGACGATGTCGGTGGCATGCACCCCGAGAGCGGGCAACGACCCGGCATAGCCGGCGTCGCCGAAGCCGAACACCCCGCCGTCCCGGCCGATCAACAGGTAACCGAGGCCGTCACCGGACGGGACGATGCCGACGACGTCCGAGACCGGCACCCCGAGTACGGGGAGGTCGCCGAAGTTGCCCGCGTCACCGAAATTCGCCACCAGTCCGTCGGACCCGACGACCCAGTAGCCACGACCGTCCCGTGTCGAGGTGATGGCTACGGCGCCTGCTGGCGCATTGCCCGACCACCTGGCGTCCCCGAAGGCGTAGACGCTCCCGTCCGCTCCGATCAGCAGATAGCCCTTGTCATCGGCTGTGGCCGCGATGGCGACGATGTCGGCGACGTGCACGCCGCTGCCCGGCAGCGAGCCCTCGAACGGCGCGTTGAACGAGAAGACCCCGCCGTCCCGGCCGACCACGAAGTACCCGGTGCCCGTCGAGGTGGGCACGATGCCGACGATGTCCGACACGTGCACGCCGACGCCCGGGAGCGAGTTGACGAAGCGCGCGTTGAACGAGAAGACGCCTCCGTCTGAACCGACGAGGTAGTAGCCGCTCCTGGTTGCCGAGGACACGATGCCGCTGATGTCGCTCACATGGATCCCGAGCCCGGGAAGCGATCCGTAGAAGGCGCCGCCGAACGCGAACACGCCGCCGTCGGCGCCGACGAGGTCGTAGTTGCCGGTGATGGTCGGGGGCGCCGGCGTGGTCGGCGCGGGCTTCCAGAATCGGACCCCCGCGATGAGGGGGTAGCTCTCGCCGTTGCCACCCGGCGCGTTGTAGACGATCGAATGGAGCGCGACGACATCGCCCGTGTAGCGGGCGTCCCACACCAACCCGTTGCCCGCGTAGATGCCCGAGTGCACGTACTGGGTCACGTCGGTGCCCGACCCGAAGAACAGCGCATCGCCCGGCAGCAGATTCGCCTCATCCGTGATCACCTGCTCCCCGTTGCCGGGGAAGGCCTGGCCGCCGCCGCCCGGCACGATGGCTCCCGTCCCCTGGTAGACCGCATACTGGACGAAGCTCATGCAGTTGAACCCCGGTGCCGTGCACCCACCCCCGTTGCTCGGCCCGTTGATCCCCCCTCCGCTACCGCAGTAGGGGACGCCCGCCTGGGATGCAGCAGCATTGAGGATCGCATCCTGTTGGGAAATTGCCGGTCTCGGACCTGTACGCGGGGTGGCCGCCGACGACACGGCACCGCCGAGGAGGGCCGTCCCAGCGACGCCCGCCATGAGCAGGACCGCCAGGAGCAGCTTCGGACCCGTCCGGACCGCGCCCTGCGTGGTTTCCGTCATCGACCCCTCCTCCACCGGTTCCGGGGCGCGGCCTCACCCCTCCGGGTCGCAGTATCGGCACGTACTCCTTCGAACTTGAGGTTGCTTCCGGCACAACGGGATCTCCGGACCGATGGCGTGGGAACTGGTGGTCCCCGGACGCCGTTCGCGCCGTTCACCCAGGTCACCCGGTGTGTGTCGCCGGCCCACCCCGCGGTACCGACTGCACTGCGCAGGTGCAGCCATCGGCACCCCGGCAGAGCCGAAGAATATTTCGTACTATGCGATGACAAAGCCGAACCAGTCGGTGGGTCGAAGGGGTGTTGGATCAATGACGAGGTGGCGGACCCTCAGTTCGTTCTGTGTCGCGGTGCTCGTCGCGATCACGGCTTCGATCGTCTGGCTCGACCCGGGCGGCGGGCTACGTGCCGGCGGCGCGACACCCACCGGTACCGATCCGACCCAGCCCTGGGTGATGTTCGGACATGACGGTCTGCACTCGGGAGCGTCGACCGACGCCAACCTGACCAGTCTGACCGCCCCCAGACTGCATGTGGCCTGGTCGCACGAGGTCGGCCCGTTGCCGAAGCCGGTCTCCGCCTCCCCCGTGGTGGCGTTCGACGCCACCCTCGGGAAGATGCTGGTCTACGACGTCAACGCCACCGGCAGCATCGCGGCGTTCGACGCCAACACCGGAAAGGCCATCTGGCAGGCAACGCTGCCCTACGGCCAGGTCGGGTCCGAGCGGGCGCTGCAGGACGTCTCCACCCCGGCGATCGACGGCAACACGCTGTACGTCGGGACAACGGCGGCCCTGGTGGCCCTGGACGCGACGACCGGCGCAGTCAACTGCTCGTTCCCCATTCCCGTCCAGCCGCCCTCCACCGAAGCCGGGGTCATCGACAGCTCGCCGGTGGTCGGCCATTTCGATCCGAGCGGTCCGATCGTGTTCTTCGGCGACAAGGGTGAGTCCGAACCGAACAACGGGGGCCACGAGTGGGCGGTCACCGGTGTCGGCAACACGGCGGGTGGATGTCAGCAGGCGTGGGTGTTCAACAGTTGGCAGATCCAGACACCCCCGGCGAAGCTCGTCGGCAGCTGGTCCTCGCCCGCACTGGTCCAGAGCGCGAACGGCACCTGGTTGCTCGTGTTCGGCAGTAGCGACCCCGACGACGCGGTCTACGCGCTCGACGCATCCACCGGGGCGCTGGTGTGGAGGTTCCAGACCCCGCCGAACGGACCCGACCACGATGTCGGCGCCGGACCGACCATCAGCCCACCCGGTGCGAACGGCTTCCCCGACGGCGTGGTCTACGTCGACGGCAAGGACACCATCGAGTTCGCCATCGACCTGTCCACTGGCACACAGCTCTGGTCGTTCAACATGGGCACCGACACCGGCGTCAGCGTCGATGCGGTGTCCAGCGGGGCGCTCGTGGGGAACACCCTGTACGTCCCGTATGCGCACTGGGTCTATGCGTTCGATGCGACCACCGGCGCGGTCCTCTGGAAGACGGACGTGGGCACCGGCCAGTTCTTCTCCTCGTCCTCCGTCGTGAGTCCGGCGTCCGGGGTGGCCGGTGATCCCGTCCTGGTGCTCGGCAACGTCACCGGAACCGTCTACGTCTTCGACGCCGTGACCGGGACGGTGCTCACCACGGTGTCGTTGGGCTCGCCGATCTTCTCCTCGGCTGCCATCTCGGGATCCGACGTGTTCGAAGCTAACGGGGCAGGAAGGATCGTCGCGCTCACCGTCGACCCGGTGGTCCCGACGCTGACGCTCTCGGGCGCCCCGTTCACCGGGGCCAACACCTATGGTGTGGCCCTCACCGTGCCGGCCGGCGGTCCGGCCCCGACGGCCGGGGTGACGGTGAGCGACAGCGGCGGCCAGTCCTGCACCTCGGCGTTGACCGGTGGCGGCACCAGCTACACCGGCACCTGCACCATCGCTTCCGAGACGGCCGGTCAGAAGGTGACCGCGTCGTACGCAGGGGATGCGTACTACGCCCCCACCACCTCGGGCCACCTCACCGTACGGGCACCGGTCCCTGCCGTCTCCGCGGTCAGCCCTGCCGCGGGCCCGCTGAAGGGCGGGACGGCCATCACCGTCACCGGTACCGGGTTCAGCGCCGGGGCCAAGGTGACGATCGGGGGTGTCCAGGCCACCAAGGTGCAGGTCCTGTCCGCCACTGTGCTCACGGCCATCACCCCCCGGGGGACCGCCGGCACCTACGACGTCCTGGTGTCCGCCGCCGGCGGCACCAGTCCGGCAGCGGCGCCGGCCGACTCGTTCACCTACGATCCGGTCCCGGTGGTGACCGGTCTGAGCAGCACCACCGGAGTCGGAACGGCCGGAGGGTACCCGGTCGACATCTCCGGGACCGGCTTCACGCCCGGGGCCACGGTGACGCTCGGGCAGGGAAAGGGGTCGGTGGTGAACGCCGTCACGTGGACGGTGACCACTGTGACCGCCACCGACATCACCGCCACCGTCGGGGCATCGATACCGGGAACGTTCAGTGTGTTCGTGACCACCCCGGGTGGGACCAGCGCGGTCTCCAGCGCCAGCATGTTCACAGTCACCCCGTAGGGGACTGCGTCGACCGGGGACGAGCACCCACCCGACCCCGGGGTGACCACTCGGGAAGGCGGCGATCGGCGGTGGACCGGCGGATGCCCGTTCGCCGGCGGTTCGGTGTCCTCCGGTGGCGGCGGTTCCCCCCGGCCCTAGGATTGCCGGGTCAGGAGCGTGCGCACATGACCACCAGCGTGTTCGATCTGTTCTCGATCGGGATCGGCCCGTCGGCCTCCCACACGGTCGGCCCGATGCGGGCGGCGCGGGGATTCGCCCTCGAGCTGGAGCAGGCCGGTCTGCTCGGTCGGACCACACGGGTGACCGTCGAGCTGTTCGGATCGCTCGGGTCGACCGGACGCGGGCACGGCACCGACGGCGCGGTGATCCTCGGGCTGGAGGGCAGCAGCCCCGAGGACGTCGACGTGGCGACGGTCGAGGCCCGGGTGGCGGCCGTCCGTGCGCGCGGATCGGTCAGACTGCTGCGCGACGACGGACATCAGCTGCAGCTCGAGCTCGTGTTCCACCGACGGGCCACATTGCCGTTCCATCCCAACGGCATGCGGTTCGCCGCTTCCGGGGCGGCCTCCGGCGAGGCGCTGCTGGAGCGGACCCTCTACTCGGTCGGTGGCGGCTTCGTGGTCACCGAGGCCGAGGCGGCGGCCCCGCCCGTGGACGGCGCCGGGTCGACGCAGCCCCATCCGTTCACCACCGCCGTCGAACTGGGGACGTGCTGCTCGGACACCGGTCTGTCGATCTCGCAGGTGATGTTCGAGAACGAACGCGCCCGCCGATCCGCGGACGAGATCACCGACGGGCTCCTACGGGTGTGGGAGGTCATGCAGGCGTGCGTGGCGGCCGGGATCGCCACCGACGGCACGCTTCCCGGCGCCCTGCACGTCAAACGCCGTGCGCCGGACCTCTACCGGCACCTGACCGAGGGTGCTGCGTCCGAGGACCCCCTGCAGGTCATGGACTGGGTGAACCTGTTCGCCATCGCGGTGAACGAGGAGAACGCCGCCGGAGGTCGGGTCGTGACCGCGCCCACCAACGGGGCGGCGGGCATCATCCCGGCGGTGCTCCACTACTACCGCCGCTTCGTCCCCGGCGCATCGGACCAGGGGGTGGTGACCGCGCTGCTCACCGCCGGGGCCATCGGAACGCTCTACAAGCGGAACGCCTCGATCTCGGGGGCGGAGGTGGGCTGCCAGGGCGAGGTGGGCGCCGCCTGTTCGATGGCGGCCGCCGCACTGTGCGAGGTCCTCGGTGGGACTCCGCTCCAGGTGGAGAACGCGGCCGAAATCGGCATGGAGCACAACCTGGGGCTCACCTGCGACCCGGTCGGCGGGCTGGTGCAGATCCCGTGCATCGAGCGCAACGCCATGGCCGCGGTCAAAGCCATCAACGCGGCGCGGATCGCACTCCTCGGCGACGGGACCCACGTGGTGAGCCTGGACACGGTCATCGAGACGATGCGCGCCACGGGGGCGGACATGCAGGTCACGTACAAGGAGACGTCGCGTGGAGGTCTGGCGGTCAACGTGATCGAGTGTTGACCGGCCACCCCGGTCGGCGCTGTTCACCAATCGGTATTGCCGATGGACACAAAGTTAATGATTAGTTCACACGATCAACCGATATACTGGAGCAAGCAGGTGACCGCCATCTGCTAGCGAAGGAGCCTGGCATGCCGGCAACGACGAATGCGCTCCGCATCGACGACCTCGACCTGTTCGCCGACTGCACCCGGGCCCAGCTGCAGCGGGTCGGGTCGCTGACGACCTACCTCCGCATCCCGGCGGGTCAGGTGCTGATCCACGAGGGAGACGTCGCCAAGGAGTTCCTGGTGATCCTGCGCGGTAGCGCCGAGGTGACCCGGCACACGTCCCACGGAACGGTGCACGTGGCCGACCTCGGCACCGGCGACCTGTTGGGGGAGATGGCCCTCCTCAGCGGCTCACGGCGCACCGCCACCGTCACGGCGACCACCGACCTCGAGGTGCTGGTGAGCTCGGTCGGCGAGTTCCGGGCCCTGCTCGAGCTGGCGCCGTCGGTCGGGCACAAGATCCGCCGTGCCTCGGCGTCCCGGGCCACGGTCCCGGCCATCGCCGCCTGAGCCCGCACGGCTCCGTCGCCGGCCCGGCCGGCGTCCACCACCGGGGCGCGGCGCACCGGCGTCACCGGTGCCCGGCGCCGGGTCGGTGCGGACCCGGGGTCCCGGTCAGCTCCGGGCCCGGTACGCCACCTCGCACGGGCCCGACGGGCGGGCCACGCCGCCGATCTGGGCCGGCACCGGCACCGGCCGCTCCGCCCACCGGGGCTCGAGCTCGTAGGCGTCGAGCAGCCGGCCGGCCGTGCGGGCCATGGCCGCCAGGGAGAACGGCTGCGCCGGACAGGTGTGCGCGCCGTGCCCGAACGTCGTCACCAGCTCGCGGGCGCCCAGTCCCGACACGTCGGCCAGGCGCCGCCCCCGCCAGCGGTCGGGTCGGAACCCGTCGTAGCCGGGGGCCTCGGTGTTGGTCAGGGGGAGCAGCGTGGCGATCGACATCCCCGCCGGGACCGCGTAGACGGCGTCGCCGGCGTCGAATGACAGCGGCCGGAGCACCCGGCGGGTCATGATCGACCGCTGGGCCAGCCGGATGGACTCGAGTGCGGCCCGTTCGGCGACCCCCCGGTCGCCGGCGCGGACCCCGGACACCAGTTCCGGGTGGTCCAGCAGGTCCACCAGGTACCAGCCCATGGCCGCCACCAGGTTGGTCAGCGACGCGATGTGCACCAGGGCGGCGTCGAGTGCGATCCCCCGGACGCCGACCTCGTCCGGTTCGTCCGCCCAGCGGCCCACGATGGCCCCGAAGGGCGTGGCGTCGGCGCCGTCGGCACGTTGCGCCCGCGCACCGCGGCCCAACTCCTCCACCACCACGTCGAGGGCGGCGCGCTCGTCCGCCTTGTCCGAGGCGGCCACCGCGGCCATCGCGTCGGGATGGACGAAGGCGTCCGACCCGTCCAGGGCGTCGAAGGCCACCACCAGTCGGTCGAACCGACTGCCGCCCGCCGCGCCCGGCCCGCCCCACGAGGCCAGGCCCGCCCGGTGGCCGAG
>Ga0075030_100001996_pt1 | contig 18527 bp, 19 predicted proteins | sample LitLauG_LLR_2012_FD_71393 | JGI IMG/M metagenome (GOLD analysis project Ga0075030, IMG submission 71393) | Freshwater sediment microbial communities from Pennsylvania, USA - Little Laurel Run_MetaG_LLR_2012 | ecosystem: Environmental > Aquatic > Freshwater > Creek > Sediment | place: USA...
GTATGGGCGCGCGCCCATACCCGCAACGCCCGGGAGCGGCAGCAGATGGCCCGGCGGTTTTCGCGCGAGTTGCTGCGGCTGAGCCTGCACGGCGCGCTCCGTCCCGAGAAGTATCCGGAGCTGGACGCCGATGTGCGCGACGAACTGCCGGTGCTCAGCCGGAGCTGAAGGGAGCGCGAGCCGGCATTGCGACCTGCGCACTACCCGGACCGATGGACACCTTGAATGCCTATGAGGAGCGCATATCCATGAAGACACGGACAATCGAGTACACGGCCGGCACGATGAAATGTGTCGGCTATCTGGCCCTGGACGAAAAGGTGAGCGGCCGGCGCCCCGGCATCGTCGTTTTTCCCGAGGCCTTCGGCCTCAACGACCATGCGCGCCAACGTGCCGAGCGGCTGGCGCAGCTCGGCTACGTGGCGCTGGCGGCCGACCTGAACGGCGGCGGTGCCGTGTATGACGACATGGCCAAGGTGGGGCCCGTGATCCAGGGCCTGTATGCAAATCGCGCCGACTGGCGCGCGCGCGCACGCGCCGCCCTCGATACGCTGGTCGCACAGCCGCAGGTGGACGGTCAGCGGCTTGCCGCCATCGGCTTCTGCTTCGGCGGAACGACCGCGGTGGAACTGATGCGCTCCGGCGCGCCACTTGCGGTGGTCGCGACTTTCCACGCCGGCCTGCTTCCGGAAACGCCCGAGGATGCCGGTCGCAGCCGCGCCCGGCTGCTCGTCTGCCACGGCGCCGAGGATCCTCTGGTCAAGAAGGAGGCCGTCGACACGTTCATGGCTGAGCTCCGGCGCGACCGGGTCGACTGGCAATTCATCCACTACGGTAATGCCGCGCACAGTTTCACGGACCCGGCGGCGGACCAGCGCAAGGTGCCCGGGCTTGCCTATGACAGGAAGGCGGAGTCGCGTTCCTGGGCTGCGATGCGCCACCTGTTCGAGGAGGCCTTCGCCTGACGGTCCGCAGGGCCGATTCTGGACGTCCACGCCCTGCGGCTCCAGAAGCGGCCCGGTTCAGTTGTGATACCGTGGCCGGCATGGATCGCAAGTCTGTGCCAGAGGGTTCCGCCGGGCGAGCCACGCCGATACCCAGCCGCTACCTGCCGCTGCAGGGTGGCTGCAATTTCCGTGATGTGGGCGGGCATGCTGCGGCGGAGGGCCGCCGCGTGCGCTGGGGACGCGTCTATCGGGCCGGGGTGTTGAGCTATTTCACGGCTGCCGATGCGCAGCAGTTGTCCGGGCTGGGCATACGTGCCATTTGCGACCTGCGCCGCGCCGACGAGCGCGAGCGCGAGCCGACACGCTGGCCCACGCCCGAGGCGGCAGTGCTGACCTGGGAGGACGGGGACAACGTGCCGACGGCCACGGGGCGCCTGGCAGCGCGTCCGATCGATGTCGAAGGCATGCGCAGCGCGATGCTGAACATGTACCGCAATCTGCCGCGCTGGATGGCACCGCGCGTCCGGGGACTGTTCGAGTGCGTGGCCGGCGATCGGATGCCCGTAGTGGTGCATTGTTCCGCCGGCAAGGATCGCACGGGTTTCGCGGTGGCCATGCTGCTTGTGGCGCTGGGCGTCGGGCTCGACGCGGTCATGCAGGAATACCTGTATACCAACGAGGTCGGCAATTTCGAAGAGTTTGCCGAACGCCGCCGCAACGCGCAGCTGGGCCTCAGCGATGAGCGGCATCCGCTGAGCCGATATCCCGTCGAGGTTCGTCGCATACTGTTCGCGGCGGATCCGGCCTACCTGCAGGCCGCTCTGCTCCAGATCGACAGTGAGTTCGGCGGCCTCGAGCCCTATCTGCAGCAGGCGGTGGGGTTGAGCGCCCCGATGCGCGTGCGCATGCGCGAAGCGCTGCTGAGCCCGTGAGCCGCTGCGGCGGCACGAATTCAGGCCCCCGCATGGGCGCCTTGCCGAATGACGCTGCCGGTCCTAAAATAGCAACGCTTTCGTTTCATTAATGAACCGGTGGTGCCGCTGCCTCGTGATTTCCGGTGCAATAAAGACATGACGCGCATCAAGGCCGTCCGGCGGCCCGGCGCCGGGCGGCCGACGCGTGAACAGGCCCTGCAACGCCATGACCAACTGCTGGACAGCGCGCTGGACCTGTTTCTCGACAAGGGTTTCGAACAGGCGACCATCGAAGCCATTGCCGCATCGGTGGGAATGACCAAGCGGACCGTCTATGCACGCTATGCGGACAAGGCGGCCCTGTTCAGGGCCACGGTGCAGCGCGCGATCGAGCGGCTGATCGTGCCGGCCGACGCGTTGCTCTCGGTCGAATGCGCTGAGTTCGAGGCAACGCTCGCTGCGATCGCTTGGCTGCGCGTCGGGCAGGTCATGACGCCCACGGGTCTGAAGCTTCAACGGATCATCAACACGGAGTCCTACCGCTTCCCGGAAATCTTCACCATGGCCTTCGAGCAGGGTGCGCGGCCGGTCATCGAATTCCTCGCTGGCCTGCTGCGACGCGAGACGGCAGCGGGCCGGCTGTCGGTGGCGGATCCTTCCAGGGCGGCCACGGTCTTCATGAGCATGGTGGTCAGCGGACCGGTCCGCATCATCGTGTCCGGCCACCGTCTCACGCGTGACGAGATCGAGGAGCGCATGCAATTTGCCATTCGCCTGTTCCTGGACGGCGCCCGGGTACGCCGCGAACGGCGCGAACCGGACGGCGGCCCTTGACGAGGATATGCGGAGTTGCCGCGTGTTGCCCGCCGCCAGGCTGCTGCCTATAGTACCCGGCGCTGCGCCATCACGGGGGTCCCATGAAGTATGCAATGCTCGGCAATAGCGGTCTGCTGGTGTCACGGCTGTGCTTCGGCGCCATGACCTTCCGCGAGGAAAACGCGACGATGGGAACGGTGGCCAAGGTGCGCGGCAAGGACGCAGAGCTGATGGTGCACCGTGCGCTGGACGCCGGGATCAACTTCTACGATACCGCGGACATCTATTCCAGCGGTGACTCCGAGCTCATGCTCGGCGCGGCGCTCAAGGCACGCCGCAACGACGTGGTCATCGCCACCAAGTGCGGCCTGCGCTCCGGCGCGGCATTGACGCAGAGCGGGCTGACGCGCCGGCATATCCTGTGGTCGGTGGAACAGAGCCTGCGCCGGCTCGGCACCGACTGGATCGACGTATACATCGTGCATCGCCAGGACCCGCTTACGCCGCTTGCGGAGACGCTGCAGGCGCTCGACGACATCGTACGCGCGGGCAAGGTGCGCTATATCGGCTTCTCCAACTGGTCGGCGTGGAAGGTGAGCGCCGCCATGGAGATGCAGCGGGCAAACGGCTGGGCGAGCTTCACGCATGGACAGATGGCCTACTCGTTATTGATGCGCGACGTGGAATATGAAGTGCTGCCCATGATGCAGGAGTATCGCCTCGGGCTGACGGCATGGAGCCCGCTGGCTTCGGGTTTCCTGAGCGGCAAATACACGCAGAACGCCCCTGCCGATCCGGCAAACCGCATCGGCAGCGGCGGCTCGCCGATGTTCGATGAGCAGCGCGGATATGCACTGCTTGCCAGGCTGCGACCGATCGCGGAGCGGGCGCGGGCCTCGGTGGCCCAGGCTGCGCTCGCCTGGCTGCTGGCCAATCCGGCCGTGACCAGCGTGATTCTGGGTGCTTCGAAGCTGTCCCAGCTCGAGGACAATCTCGGGGCGGTGGATGTGCAGCTGGGCGGCGATGACCTGCGCGAACTCGCGGAGGCGACTGCGCTGGCGCGGCTGTATCCGAACTGGTTCCACGACTTCGCCGCCGACAAGCCGCTGCTGGCGGCCCTTGGCAGGGCCTGAGGGCGGCGCCGCCGCGCTCCGGGTCTGCCCACTCAGCGCTTAGCCGATCCCTTGTCGAGGAAACGGGCAATCCGGTCCTTGAAATCCGGACCGAAGCCGGCGCCTCGATAGACTTCGTGGGCCAGGCCGGCGGCCAGGGGCGTGGCATCCGTTTCTATCAGCAGGCGCTTGTTGGCGCGATTGCTGTGCCAGCTGTTGGCCAATATGGCGGCGAGCAGTTGCGCAAGTTCCGCATCGAGCGCGGCATCGGCCACGCACGACTCCACCAGCCCCATGGCTTCGGCCTCGCGCCCGGTATATGTGCGGGCCGTGAACATCATCTCCCGGGCCTTGTACGGCCCGACGCGACGCGGCAGACGCTGGCTCATGCCCCAGATGGGTACCAGCGACCACTTGGCATGCGTATCGGCGAATCGCGCCGACTCGGTACACAGCAGCAGATCCGCGGCGAGCGCCACCTCCAGCGCACCCGTATAGCAATGCCCGTGCACCGCGACGATGGTCGGTTGGGGCAGGTGGGCAAAGGCCTCGATGACATCTGCCTGGAAATGGGGGGACGGCAGGGCCTCGCCCTCCTGCAGGTCGGCGAGGTCATGGCCGGCCGAAAAGCAGCGTCCCGCGCCGCGCAGCACGACCGCGCCGATGGTATCCGTCGCCCGGCTGATGGCGCCGATGTGCGCGGCAAGTTCCTCGAAGACCCCGACATTCAGAGCGTTCAGTTTGGCCGGCCGATTCAGCGTCAGCGTGGCGACGCCCCCCGCATCGTTGCGCAATACCGTTGCCGACATGGTTCCGTGCCTCCAGCGCTGCCGATCGGGTTACGGTAACCCATTTTGCCGGCCACGGCGCGATCGGCGGCGCGCGACGCACGCTCGGTGACGGCGGCAAGGCGCGCCAGGACATGGCCGGCTCGTTCCGCGGCCTGACACTGGGCAACTATCAGGAGATCCGTATCCGCCATTTCGAGCGCGCTGTCGACCGGTACGTCGGCATGCACATCACTGCGGAGGATGAAAGGCCTCGCGAATCATCTTGAAGCGCTTCTCGACCTGCGGCCAGTATCCCCCGTGCGTGATGATATAGGGGAGGTCCTGCCCGATGGCCAGGGCGACCTGCTCGCCGACTTCCGCGGACGTAACGGTTGCAGCAGGCATGATGCCCGCGCTGGTCCGGAGTGCGCCGCCCAGCTTGACGGTGTTCTGCGGCAGGTTGGTGGCCACGTATCCCGGGCAAAGTAGCGAGACGCCCACGCCGTGCGGTGCAAGCTCGGTGCGCAGGGTCTCGCTCAACGCCACGACCCCGAATTTCGCCACCGTGTAAGCTCCGATTCCCGGATGACTGAGCGTAAGTCCCGCCATCGATGCGGTGTTCACGATATGGCCGCGGCCGCGCGCGCGCATTGCGGCGGCGAAGGTGGAAACTCCATTGAACACGCCCGTCAGGTTGATCGCCAGGATCCGATCGAAGGATTCGGGCTCCATGTCGGCGAATTCCCGGCCATCGGGGGCGATGCCGGCGTTGTTGACGAGGATATCCACCGGCCCGGAAGCCGACTCGGCCTCGGCCCTGGCGATCACCCAGCCCTTCCGGTCCCGGGTATCCAGGGCCTGGCCGCGGAATCCTGCTGCCCGGCTGGCGACCACCGTTGCCATCGCTGCGGCGTCGATGTCCGCGATGGTCACGAGCAGGCCGCGTCGGGCGAGGGCGTCGGCGATGCCGAGGCCGATGCCGCTGGCTCCGCCGGTGATGAAGGCGTGCTTCGCGCGGGACAGATCCATGTCAGCCCGGCTCCGGGTCAGGGTGCACCGGGTTCGCGCACCTGAGCGAGCGCGGCCGGGGGCTACCGGCCGGGTACATAGGCGAGTCCGGCACGAGTATGCCCGAACAGGGTCCGGTAGCCGATCAGTGCAAGCGTGCCCGTAGCGAGCGCCGTCAGCGCCAGGATGGCGCCCGACGGTCCGAAACGCTGCGACACTGGCTCGAGCAGCAATGCCGCCGCCGGTGATGCGATGTACTGGCAGGCCTTGAGCAGGCCCACGGCGCGGCCCTGATAGGCGAGATCGATGCGCTGCGCGGCGCTGGTCATCAGATTGGGGACCAGCCAGGCAAGCCCGAAGCTGTAGACGGTCAGGCCGATGGCAATGCCGAGTATGTGCGGAGCCAGCGCGGTGAGGGCGCTTCCCAGCGCCAGCAGTGCAAAGCTGCAGGCAAACAGCGGCAGCATCGCGAGGTGACGCTGCACGAGCGAGTAGGTGGAGGCCAGTCCCGCGGCGCCGATCGTGCCGCCCATCATGACGAGCGAGATCTGAGTCGGACTCGTGACGCCCGCGTCGCGAATGACGAACGGCGCGTAGATGATCGTCGAATAGGTCATGCAGCCGATGATGAAGGCGAGCACGCCGAAACGGATTGGAAACCAGCCGACGGCGCCGGCTGACGCAACCGGAACGGCGCGCGCGCGGGGCGCATGCATGGCCGGGTGAATGCCGAGCGCCACCACCGCCGCGAGCAGGAAGCCGATCGCGTAGAGCGCAAACGGCCAGCGCCACCCGAACTCGCCGAGATATCCGGCCGCCGGGAAGACCAGGATGCCGGTGGCCATGTACACAGAGACGTGCATGCCCATCCATCTTGCGCGCTCGTTGCCCGCAAGCCGCGTATTGATCAGTGTCATGCTGCAGGTGGCAATGGCAGCACCCGCGGAACCCATCACCAGCCGCGACGCGATCAGCGGCGGGAGGCTGTTCAGATAGAATCCCGCGGTTCCCGCCACGCCATAGACCAGGCTGGCGACGAGCAGAACGCGCTTCATGCCGATGCGATCGATCAGGTATCCGCCCAGAGGCGCCCCGATCAACATCGACAGGCCGATGATGCTGACGAGCATCTTGACCAGCAGTTTGTCGGCGGGGCCGTGGGCCAGGGCAGCTTCAATCTGCGGCAGGACCGAGGACAGGGCGGTCAGCGCGAGCGTCACGACTGCGCCGCCACACACCATGACGGCCTTCGCACCAGCTCCGAGCCTGGCCGGCTGCACTTCGGCAGCGGGGTTCATCGGGTCGTTCATGGTGCGGTATCGGGCCTGCCCAAGGTGCGCGCCGTCCGGCGCTGAATGACCTCGATCGCAGCCAGGCCGCGCGCCCCGGACATGTCCGACATTTTCATTTCTCCGCTACGGCCATCGCGTCGACGGCGCGATCGGCAAGGCAATGCCTGGTGTCCGGAGTGCTGCGACGCGGACCTGAATGCCCGTACCCGTCGCCTTGAGCCCCCTTCTAATCTATAACACAATCGTGCATTCTCGAACAACACCGCTGATCGGGCGCTGGCGCTGCGGAACACGAGTGGCTCGCCTGCACGCGAGCCGGGCTGGCCGATCGCGCATGGGCCGGTCGGACGGCACTTCCGCCGGAACTCGGATCAGCCGGAGCAGTGAGGTGCCTCGATGAGCGTGGAGACAAGACTGGCAGCGCTGGAACAGCGGCTGCGCGCGGCCGAGGATCAGCTCGAGATCATCCGTCTCGTCAACTCCTACGGTCCGCTGGTTGACAGCGGCGAGAGTCAACCGGCCGCACACCTGTGGGAGGAGGGCGGGGTCTACGACATCGGCGGCGTGGGACGTACCAGGGCCTACGACGACATTGCCGCGATCTACGACAGTCCGGGCCACCGGGCACTCATCCACGCGGGCTGTGCGCACATGACGGCGACACCGCGGATCACGGTGCACGGCGACAGCGCCGAGGCGGTGGCCTATTCCTTCGTGGTTCTGAGGGAAGGCGACGGCTGGAAGTTCTTTCGCGCCTCGGCGAATCACTGGACGCTGGTGCGCACGGCCGAGGGGTGGAGGATCGCCGAACGCTACAATCGGGTGCTCGATGGGTCGCAGGCCTCGCACGATACGCTGCGCCGGGTGCTGCGCGGGTGAACGCCGGAGGCCGCGTGCAGAGCCGTTTAACGTAAGCTGGGGGAAACCATGGCATTCGGAGACAGTCCACATGATGAAGCGCTGCGCCAGGCCTGGCGCACCTTCTGTGCCCGACTCCAGGACGCGGGTGACCATGTCTTCAAGGATTTCAATCCGGCGAATCCGCTGCAGCGCGCGGATGGCTTCCGCTTTCTGACCCAGAATCTCGGCCAGGCCTTCGATCTTGCCCTCGAAACCAGGGACCCGCGCTATCCGGTCATTCATGCCTTTTGTACGCCCTTCTGCAAGCTGGGGGGCGATGCTGCGGACTTCAGCTACCAGCAGGCCTGGATCGACGGCGATTCCGCCTACAGGATCTGGGGGAACCGGGGCAGCGCCCGATTCCTGAACGTCACGGTGCAGGGTCCGCGTCCCGAGAAGATGCCGGGTACCGACATCAGGAGCCTGCACGAGCCGTTCGGCGACATCCCGGAGGCCAACCTGTTCGGTCATCAGCTCCAGGCGGACAATGATGGTTCATTCGAGCTGTACGTGGGCGGGGCGAAGCGCGGGCCCAACTGGCTGCCGACCACGCCGGGCACGCGCAAGCTGTTTATCCGCCAGGGATTTGACCGCTGGGATGAGCGACCGGCGAAGCTCTACATCGACCGCCTGGGCATGGACTCGCCCCGGCCCATGCCGACGCCCGAAACCATCGTCAGCGCGGTCAACTGGGCCGAACGCTTTGTCACCGGGCTGATGACTGACTGGCCTGAACATCCCTACCTCTACAGCAAGGCCTCCACCAATCCCGACCACGTCAACGTCTTTCCACCCGAGGATCCCGCGGGCGACGCGGGGGCGGACCAGCGTCGTGGCCGCATGGCGACCAACATGTGCTGGCGCCTTGCCAGCGACGAAGCGCTGATTCTCGAATTCGACCAGCATGAGGGCTTCTGGATGATGGCCAATATGGGGGCCTTCTTCAACAGCATGGATTACCTGTACCGGCCGGTCAGCTACACGCCGAGCCGCGCCACGGTCGACAGCGACGGCAAGGTGCGGCTCGTGCTCTGTCACGACGATCCGGGACTGCACAACTGGATGGATACGCAGCGCTTCGAACTCGGCAATGTCACTTACCGGAACATACTCGGAAGCGCGCCGACGGCCCTCCGCACGCGGCTCGTCAAGCGCGCCGAGCTCGAGGCGGCGCTGCCGCGCGATTCGGCCCGAGCGACGCCGGCGGAACGAAGTGCGCAGCTGCAGCAGCGCTTTGACGGCATTCGACGCCAGCGTCTCGGTTTGTGAGCGGCCGATCGGGGTGTGACAATTCCGGGCCGGCCAGTATGATGCGGAGCATGCTGCGGGCCACGAGCTCGCCGCAGAGCAAGGTCAGGCCGACGGGGCGAACTGCACCGGTAGGAGATTGACGGATGCCGGTGGCAAGCAACATGCAGGGCAGGGCCGTCCTGGTGACCGGAGCGGCTTCGGGCCTGGGCCGGGCCACAGCCTGCGCACTCGGGCGCGCCGGTGCCGACGTCTGCATCGTGGATCTCAATGCGGAGGGCCTGGACGAGACGGCCACGCGTCTGCGCGCCATGGGCGCGCGCGTGCTGATCCACGCCACGGATCTGGCGCGGCGCGATAACTGCCCCGCTGCGATCGCTGCGGCGGCCGCCGAGTTCGGCAGACTGGACGCGCTGTGCAACGTCGCGGGCATCATCGTGATGTGCAATGCGCATGAAATGCCCGCCGCCGACTGGGACAAGACCGTCGCCGTCAATCTGAGCGCACCTTTCCACCTGATCCAGGCCGCAATCCCGCACCTGCTGCAGGCGCATGGTGCCGTGGTCAATGTCACCTCTTCGGCGGCCTTCGTCGGGGAAGCCTACCTGGCGGCCTATTGCGCAACCAAGGCGGGCCTGAATCACATGACCAGGGCCCTGGCGATGGAGTATGTCCACAAGCCCATCCGCTTCAATGCGGTGGCGCCGGGCGGCATGCAGACCAACATCGCTGCGAATCTCCGGATGCCGGAGGGCGTGGATTATGCGTTGATCAAGCGCTTCAGCGGCATGCGCGGCATGGTGGAGGTGGACGACGTGGCCGACATGGTGGCCTTCCTGGCGTCCGACGCCGGGCGCAGCTATCACGGCGCGTGCATCTCGATTGACCTGGGCATCACGGCCGGATGAACACGCGGTACGCATGATCAATGTGGGCTTCATCGGTCTCGGCAGTCAGGGCGCGCCCATGGCGCGCCGCATCGTCGAGTCGGGCTATCCGCTCCTGCTGTGGGCGCGGCGCGCGGCAGCGCTCGCCCCGTTTGCGGATACTGCGGCGGAATCGGTGGCGAGCATTGCCGAGCTGGGTGCACGCTCGGAACACGTGGGCATCTGCGTGGTCGACGATGCCGGTGTCGAACAGGTCTGCGGGGAACTCATGCCCGCGATGCGCTCCGGCGGCCGCATTGCCATTCATTCCACCGTTCATCCCAGCACCGTGGTCGAGCTCGCAAGGCGCGCTGCGGCCCGCGGCCTGGCGCTCATCGATGCTCCGGTCAGCGGCGGCGGGCAGGGGGCCGCGGCGCGGACGCTGACGGTGATGATCGGCGGCGAGGAACAGGCCGTGGCCGCTGCCCGGCCCATCTTTGAGACCTTCGGTGGCCTCATCGTTCGCGTCGGCGACGTGGGCGCGGGCCAGATGGCCAAGCTGCTCAACAATGCCCTGATGGCCTCCCACATGTCGCTGGCCCATTACAGCCTGCAGCTCGCCGCGGAGCTGGGCCTCGATCGCGCGGCGCTCAGCGAGATCGTCAAGGTCAGCAGCGGCCGCAGCTTCGGCTTCGAAGTGTATGCGCGGCTGCCGTCGCCGTCCGCTTTCGGTCATGGCGCCCGGTTGCTGGCCAAGGATGTGCGACTGCTGGGCGAAGTGCTCGGCGCAGATGCGTCTTTCGCCGCCATCCGGAACGTCGCCGCGCCCTTCCTCGAACTGGTGGCGGGGGCAGGCGCCGGAGCGCGCCCGTCCACCCCTGAATAGACGCGCGGTGGCGCGACAACTGCTGCACAGACGCTGTCGCTGACGGCACTGAGGAGACGAAGATGACATTTTCGATCGAGCAATTCCGACTGGACGGCAAAGTCGCCGTCGTGACCGGGGCCGGTGGCCGAGGCAACAGCATTGGGCGCGCCTACGCAGTCGGACTGGGGAAGGCCGGCGCCCAAGTGGTGGTCGCCGACCTGAATGCCGATGGTGCCGGCAAGGTTTGCGAAGAGATCGTGGGCGCCGGCGGCAAGGCCATCGCCGTCGGCGTGGATATCACCAACCCCGAATCGGTGGCGAGCATGGCCAAGGCGGCGACAGCGGCGTTCGGCGGCGTGGATATTCTCGTCAATAACGCAGCGCTGATGGCCGAGCTGGGTTATCTGCCGGCTGCGGACATTCCGCTCGACCAGTGGAACCGCATCATGGGCGTCAATCTGACCGGCGCACTCATTGTCACGCAGGCCATCGTGCCGCTGATGCGGGCCCGCGGCGGCGGCAAGATCGTCAATCAGGTGTCCGGCGGCGCCTACCCGGCCATGTCGGTCTACGGCATCAGCAAGCTCGCGCTGGTCGGATTGACCACGACGCTGGCCCGCCAGCTCGGGCGCGAGAGGATCAACGTCAACGCCATCGCGCCCGGCAACACCATGAGCGACGCGGGCAAGCAGCTCACGCCGGATGATTCGCCGTTCGTGAAGCTGCTGGAAGCGACGGTCGCGATGCGCGTGCGTGGCGAGCCGGACGAACTGGTCGGCACCCTGCTGCTGCTGTGCTCAGCGGCGGGCGATTGGATCACGGGGCAGGTGCTGCACGTCGATGGCGGCTGGGTGCTGCGCCCCTGACCGGGGTGCTGCGCCGCTGATTGCGCAGCCGGCCGGCCTGTCCGGCGGCTAGAGGGCCAGGTGGCTCCAGATGCGCCGATGCCAGACGTTGCGCGCATGGCGTGCCGCCATCATGGCCAGCTCCGGATCGCCATCGGCGATGCTCTGGAATTCGAGCAGTTTCGCATCGCGCCAGGCGCGCACGAAATTGCGGTGGGCCTCGGTGCCGTCCTGCCCGGACGGGGCCGCGAACCGCCTTTGAGCGAAGGCGGTGTTGATCTGAAAGATGAGTTCGATGTAGCGGCTCCCGACGAGGTCGAAGACGGCCTCGCGACTCTCCTGCTCGACCCGCAGCACGTCGTGGAATGACGCGTCCAGAGGCAGGGCGCGCACCTCGACAAGGTACCGTTCGGCCAGGGACTTCGACTCCGCGGAGCGCGCCCGCGCAGCCCTTCGCAGCACCTCGACCCACAGCACCGAGGCGATGGCGGTCACGTCTTCGGGTTCCGTGTGCAGCATTTCGAGGTAGGCGCTGACCGTCGTTTCGATCGTGCGCAGGTCCGGCCGCGCCGCGAAATAGCCGCCATTGATGCCCCGCCTGACGCGCAGCAGACCCTCCCGTTCGAGCAGTCGAGCGACCTGCCTGACCGTGGCGCGCGAGACAGCCAACTTCGTGACGAGCGCCTCCTCGCTGCCCAGCAACATGCCCTCCGCGGCGGCCAGCGCGATGGAACGCAGCTGCAAGGCCGCGGCGTCAATGACGGATTGTGCCCTGGGATTGCTCATGCGCGATCGGGAGGTGAGGGACCGGCGCTCCGTCATTGCGACCAGGGCCTAATAAAGTTCACTGTTAGGGTAAAGCTCGTGGAAAATTGGCAAGGCTATTGGAATAGAGTATACTGTATTTGAAGAAGTCAGACAAATGGGGAGGGCCGTGCATGGCACGTCTGCCTTGGGACATGAGTGGCAAGGTGGTGCTGATCACGGGCGGCAACTCAGGCATCGGTCTTGGGTTCGGGCGCGGGATCGCCCGGGCCGGCGGCGACGTGGTGATCTGGGGTCGTCGGGCGCACCGGAATGACGAGGCGGCCGCAGAGCTGCGCAGCCTGGGCGCCCGGGTGCTGGCCCAGGCCGTCGATGTATCGGACGAGGCGGCCGTGGTCGCCGCCATGGCCGAGGCGGTCGGGCAGATGGGCCGCGTCGATGGCGTGATTGCGAATGCCGGCATCATGAATGCCGCCAAGTCCTTCACGGATATGAGCGGCGAGTTCTACCGGCGGCTGATCGAGATCAATCAATTCGGCGCCTTCTATACGGCGCGGGAGGGCGCGCGGCACATGAGGGCGCGCGCGGAGGCGGGTGATCCGGGCGGTTCCATCGTGTTCTGCGCCAGTCTCTCGGCGGTAACCGGATCCGTAGCCATGCAGCATTACAACGCCTCCAAGGGCGCGATGGCAGCCATGGCGCGCGGGATCGCGGTCGAGATGGGCAGATATGGCGTACGCTGCAATACGGTCTGTCCGGGGTACACCGTCAGCGATACGGTCAAGGATACCGGTCCCGGTACGCCGCTGGGAGACCAGGTGCGCGAACGGAACCCCCTGGGGCGCTTCGGCACCGCCGAGGATTTCGAAGGCATCGGGGTCTATTTCATGAGCGACGCGTCGCGCTTCCATACCGGCGATCTGGTCCTGATCGATGGCGGCTGGATGGCGAATGCCGGCAAGTCCAACCTGGCGACAGGACGGCGCGGATGAGCGGCGGCCACGAGGCCGGGGTCGTCGGGTCGAAAGTCTTCCGGATCGAGCAATTCCGCCATCCGCAGCTGCCCGACGACAGGCGGCGCGCGCTTGAAGGCGTCGACGCGGAGCCGCTCGACATGTCGGTTGACGGCGTGCTTGCCGCAGCGCGCGCGCAGACCGGGCTCGAGGATTTTGGCCCCGCTGATTTCGCAGGGCGGCTCGGCCGTCTGCTCGGCGAAGTGGAGGCGGACGGCAATATCTGGCGCACGGCCAAGGCCCAGTTCGTTGGCTTCTGCGTCAAGGCGGCTGCGAACCGCCTGCGGAACCGCGATTTTCTCAAGCGCCATCCGCAGATCGACGGCCTCGTCATCGATCGACCGATCTTCATCGTGGGATTGCCCCGTTCCGGCACCACCCATCTTGAGAACCTGATCGCCGCCGACCGCCGCTTGCGCTACCTGCCGGTCTATCTGGGAGCGGAGGCGACGCCGACGCCCGGTGAACGGCCGGGGCCGGGCGGCGAGGATCCGCGCTGGCTGCGCTCCAGCGCGCACTGGGAGCGCATGCGCGCGAATCCGATCATGGAGGCGCTGCACGAGCATTCGCCGGACCATGCCTGTGGCGAGAACGAACTGCAGATGCCCGATTTCGCCACCTACCAGTGGGAGTGGATGGGGGACGTTCCAGGCTGGCGCGATTACTATCTCGCGCACGATCAGACGCCACACTATGCCTACGGCCACACCATGCTGAAGGCGATCGTCTTTCAGTTTCCAGATGACCGGCGCTGGATCCTCAAGGGCAATCAGCACAGTGAGCAGCTGCCGGCACTGCTGAACAACTACCCGGATGCGTTCATCGTGCAGACGCACCGCGATCCGCTGGCAATTCTGCAATCGGTCCTGACGATGCGCGGCCTCGCGGTGCTCGCCAACCAGAAGCGGCCCAACATTGAAGCCCATGTTGCCTATTGGGTCGACCGGATCGAGCGGATGCTGCGCGCCTATATCCGCGATTACCGGAGGATCCCCGATCATCGCCGCGTCGATCTGATGTTTCAGGACGTCCTCGCCGATGACATCGGCTCGGCACAAAGGGTGCTCGAAGCCGCCGGCCTGCCGACCACGCCTGAGAGTACCGGTGATCTGAAGAATTACATGGTGCATCATCAGCGCGGCCGCGCGGGGCGGGTCGTGTACGATCTGGCCGGCGATTTCAACCTGAATCCCGGCGAGTTGCGCGAGCGCTTCCGCTTCTATACCGACCTGTTCCCGGTTCGTCTCGAGGTGAATGGCAATGGCTGAGCAAAGCGAGCCACTCAACGCACTGATCATCAATGCCGGGGCCGGCCGGCAGGACGCGGTGGCGCTGGGCGACGACATCTTCATGTCGCGCTGCGTTTCCAACCTCTATCGTGTGCTGACGTCCGAGGGCGATGTTCTCGTGAACACCGGCATCAGCTACAACGCTGAAGAGAACCGCCGCCGCATGAGCGCGGTCAGCAGCAGGCCGATCCGGAAGATTGTCCTCACGCAGAGCCATGAAGATCATATCGGCGGCTGGCACGCCTTCAACGCGCCTGGCGTGGACACGATTGCGCAGGCCAACTATGCGCACGTGCGCGGCTACTGGGGTGGGCTTCGTCTGGTCATGGCCCGTCGTTCGCGCCATTTGTGGAGCCAGGACCAGACCGGCAAGGTCGAACCGCAACCCGACCCCGTGGTCACGACGACGTTCATGGATTCGCACCGCTTCGAGCTCGGCGGCCGGCAATTTGAACTCTACTCGGCACGCGGTGGCGAGACGCTCGACTCCCTGATCGTCTGGATGCCGAAGGAGCGGGTGCTCTTCACGGGCAATCTGACCGGGCCGCTCTTCGGGCACGTACCCAACCTTTACACCCTGCGGGGCGACAAGATTCGCTACGTCCAATGGTATCTGGACGGCGTGCAACGCGTGCTGGACCTCAATCCGGAAGTGCTGATCACCGGTCACGGCGATCCGATCCGGGGCGCCGGCGAGATCGGACGTCAGCTGACGCGCATCCGGGACGCCACGCAATACGTGAAGGACCGCACCTGGGAGGGCATGAATCAGGGCGTGGACCTGTGGACGCTCATGGAGCGCATTTCGCTGCCGCCGGAACTCGCCGTTGGCCAGGGCCACGGCAAGGTACCCTGGATGGTACGGGCCATCTGGGAGGAGCATCTGGGCTGGTTCCGGTATGAATCCACGACCGAGCTCTATGATGTTCCGCCGGGCGCGGTCTCTCCCGATCTCGTGGAACTCGCCGGCGGGCCGCAACCGGTGCTGGATCGCGCCCGCAGGTACCTGGAGGGCGGTCGTCCACTGCAGGCCATGCACCTGGCCGAGGCGGTGCTGGCGGCGGCCCCCGGGTCCGGCGATGCCCTGATCGTGAAGCTGGCGGCGACCGAACGGCTGCTCGCGCAGTGCACGCGCGAAAACTTCAGCGAGACGCGCTGGCTGGAAGCGGAAGTCCGGCACCTGAAGGCCGCGATTTCGGCGGCCACCTCATGACTCATCCGCTGCTGTCCATTGACGCGATGAGCACGTTCAGGTGGTCCTTTGACGAGGACCTCGCGCTCTGGAAGGATCTCGGCCTTCGCCATGCCGGACTGCTGATCTCGAAACTCAACGATGATCCGGTCGGAAAACTTGCGCGGCTGCGCGCTGCGGGAATCCAGTCGAGCACGGTCATCGTGAACGCCTTTGAACTGCGCGACCCGGCGAGCTGGGACGCAACGCGGGTCACGCAGGCGGCGATGATCGACCTGGTCGCCGACACCGGCGGCCACTCGATCTACTTCACGCCCGGCCGGACCACGGGGGCGGCGTGGCGCGAGGTGCTGGAGACCTTTGCCCGGGCGGTGGCTCCGAGCGTCGCGCACGCGCGAAAACGCGGGGTGCATATCGCGATAGAGCCCTCGTTGCGCACGGACGTGTCATTCGTCAATAACATTCGCGATGCCATCGACGTGGCCGAGCGCACCGGCGTCGAAATCGTGGCCGACTTCGGCAACATGTGGATGGAAAGGGATGCGCGTGAGGTGCTGAGACGCGCGGCGCCGCACCTTGCCCTGGTCCAGATCTGCGACGTGATCATCGGCTCGACCGGCAAGCCGCCGCCGGGCGGGCGCGTCCACATTGGCGAGGGCGAACTGCCCATACGCCGCCTCATGGACGAAGTGCTGGATTCCGGATACCGGGGCGTGTTCGATCTGGAGGTCCTGGGCCCCCTGATCGAGCACGAAGGCTATGACAGCGCGGTGCGGCGAGGCGCGGCGAGCGCTTCGGCACTGCTCACGGAGCTGGGCGTGTAGCGAGCGCCAGGCCCGCGCCCGGGCCAGACGGGTCGGTTCCCGGTCAGGCCAGCGCCCCCCAGGCGCACCGATTGCACTGCAGAAGGAAGATGCCATGTTCAGCTTCGAGAGCAGGAATGCCTTCATCATCGGCGCCGGCCAGAACATAGGCCGCGCCATTGCACTTGAATTTGCGCGTCGCGGTGCGCGGGTCGCGGTGGCGGATATCAACCGGTCCGGGGCGGAGGAGACGGCGCAGCTGATCATTGCTGCGGGCGGCAAGGCCACGGGCATCGGCTGCGACGTGACGAACGAGAATTCGGTTCGCGAAGCCGTGGACGCGGCTGAGCGGTTTCTCGGGGACATCGACGTTCACATGAACAATGCGGGCATCATCCACAGCGGGAATCCCGAGGATTTTCCGGCTTCCGAGTGGGAGCGCATGTTCAGCGTCAATTTCTTCGGGGCGGTCCGCGCGAATGCGATCGTGCTGCCCCGGATGGTGGCGCGCGGCCAGGGCTATATCGTCAACACCGCTTCCTTTGCCGGGTTTTATCCCTACGCGACCAATCGCATTCCCTATGCCGCTTCCAAGGCGGCGCTGATTTCGATGTCGGAGAACCTGGCGCTCTATCTGCTGCCCAAGGGCATACGGGTCAGTTGCCTGTGTCCGGGACCCACCATGACCACATCGACGGTGGGCATGAAGCCCTGGTCGGAGAAGGTCATCATGCGCGGTCCGGGAAACCATCTCGACGTGAGGAGTCAGGAACATGCCGCCAGGGTGCTGGCGGATGGCATGTGCGCAGGGCGCATCATCATTCCGACCCACGAAGAGGGCTTTGACCTCATGCAGCGTCACGCCGCTTCGCCGGACGATTTTATCCGGATGAAGATCGAAGAGTTCGCGCGCGGCGCTTCGGGCCTGCCGGGCCGTTAGGCGCGCCCGAGGCGGCAGGCGCGTGGCCCCCGCGTCCGCCGATGCGCAGGCGTTGACTGCAGCGGAAAGCGGCGGGTTCGAGAGTTGCCGGTCGAAGGGCCGGTGACTAAGATCGGGCTGCAGCTCAATCATCGAGCGGGGTGCCTGGCGTTGAACCCATCAAGCGTAGACCGCCCGCGTGTCTGACCGATCCGGGCCCCGCGTTGCGCCCCTCCTGCCGCCGGACTGGCAGGCGGACGCCCATGATGCGCTGAGCGTGTTCCCCGCCGCGCGCGATTTCGTGCTGGCGGGCTGGCGTTCCGGACAGACTGACGTGCAAGGCATCAACCTGATGGGCACCCAGCTGCGGCACCCGGCGCTCGCCAAGGCGACCTTGCCCCTGAACGCGCATGTCGCCAAGGGGATCACCGTGTCGACGCGGGTGCGAGAACTGCTGATTCTGCGCGTGGCATGGCTGCAACGCTCGGAATACGAATACGTCCAGCATATCCGCCAGGGCAGACTGGCCGGTCTGACCGATGCCGAGATCGAACGTGTTCAATACGGTGCCGATGCGCCCGGCTGGCATCCACTCGATGCCGACATCGTGCGTGCGGTCGATGAGATGCAGAAGCTGGCCCGCATCCAGGACGCCACCTGGGCGCGACTCGCCGCGCATTTCGACGAACGGCAGCTCATGGACCTCGTCTATATCGTCGGCTGCTACGGTGTCATGTCCATGTTCTGCAACACCTTCGGGGTGGAACTTGAGCCGGGACAGGCGCCGCTGGATCCGGCGGCCCGCGCGCGGATGCACGCGCAGTAGCTGTCGATGTTCGCTGACGGCCGACGCGCGGGCAGCGGCGGTCAACGCCGCCGCCCGCCGCCACCCGTCGCGTTGATGTAATGACGCGCCAGTCAGCCGACCATGGTGCCTGCATTATGACCCCCTGGGCAATA
>Ga0075030_100001997_pt1 | contig 18525 bp, 17 predicted proteins | sample LitLauG_LLR_2012_FD_71393 | JGI IMG/M metagenome (GOLD analysis project Ga0075030, IMG submission 71393) | Freshwater sediment microbial communities from Pennsylvania, USA - Little Laurel Run_MetaG_LLR_2012 | ecosystem: Environmental > Aquatic > Freshwater > Creek > Sediment | place: USA...
ATCCAGATCAAAGAGCATAGAACAAAAGAGGTTTAGCTTAACCCCCCCCCACATAACGGGGGACAAACCACCGGGAAATATAGTTGTCGCTAACCGGGAAGAATAGTTGACGTTGATCACCGCAACATAAAGCCCTGGGAGCTAATAACTACCAGGGCTTTCTCGTTCTCCTGCCTATCTCTCTCTCCCCAGTGGTTACACAATTGGTTACCTCTCGAATGCAAACCGAGGAGGTGGACCATTCTCTCCAAGTCCCGCAGAGGCTACTACTACATCTGTGGCCATGTCCTTGAAGCTGTAACACCATGCAAGGCTCAAATCCTCTGGCGGCATGAGTGACTAATCCTTCAACCTCAAGTATCGAACGTGAATTGAAGTAGATTCGAAGTATTGTTCCCTCGTAGGTGAAACTTGTGAACGGCACTCAGCACCCTTCACCACCAGCGAATCAAGCGTGATAAAGAGTGACTTATCGAAAGTCTCGAATAGCCAAGCGGCTCCAGCCTTTCCGCTGTACTTGTCGTATGTGCTTGATCTTACCCACTGTGAGGGTTGGTGTTGTGGGTAGACCACAACGCCCTTCCACTCCGGGAACCCCATATTTCCGGAGATATCAATCCAAATGGTCTTGAATCCGTCGACACCGCATGATTGTTTCAGTTCCTCAAAGCCATCAGTAGCGAACTTAATACCAGACCGAAACACCAGTTGTCCAAAAACATGATCAGGGCCCGAGGCGCGGAGACTTTCGTCAGATATAACCACTGCACGAGATAATGCAGCCTGCCTGGTATTTTGTTCTTGTCGCTGACTAAGGGACATAAAAGCTTTCGCGCCGGCATTCTTGATTACTTGTTCTGTTGTTGCTGGCCAATCCGGCAACACCTTGGGTATAAACCGCTGATCTGAAATAAGGTCGGTGATCGGCCGCTCGTACATTGGAGCGACCGTCTCTTGAGTCTCTGTGTCCCAAAGCGTGCTCGTTCCAGGAGGAACTCGTGCAATGGCATGAAGTGTTCTGCGCGAAATTGCTACGAGACCATTTCCGACGGTTGAGGCTCCTTCGTAGAATCCCTTTGTGACAGCGTAGATGGTGTCCGCGGTAACCTTCAAATCACTTATAGAGTAATCGACAAGGGCCGGGTGACGGAGAACGCCAGATTCCCCTGTTCGTGGGTCGAAGTAGCCTATGCCTCCAATACCATCAGATCCTTCACCCTCATAGAACCCAAATCCAACCCAGATCTCGCCATCTTCAGACACGCACCCAGCCATGATTTCTGATGCGACGGCTGAGACAATGTCCCTAAAGCCGGCTTGTGAAGCATCAGAAGTGTAGTCTTTGACAATTGAAGGCCTATCCTGCACAAGCATCGAAAGCGTGGGAAATGTGAATCTCATGAGGACTGTATCCCCGTCGGGGGTGTTGCGGAGGATTCTGTAACCACACGCTGTAAGGGTGTCCTGCCCCACGACCAAGTAAAACTCATGTAAGTTGTCTTGCGCGAACGATTGAATCGACACTGGCAAAGCCAGAATGACGATTGCTAAAGCAGCAACACTTCTGACAATCATGATACTCTCCAAGAGATAATATTGCCCTAACTCACACCGACCATGGAAAGACGCGGCATGGCTGACAAGGGAGAAATACCCTTTCTTTCTCCCAGAAAGATATACTTGGGCAACTCGGGGGTCAAGTAATCTAGCGCCTTCTTGAGAGCTGGCAGGCGGAGTATTCTACGACAAATCTACTCGGTTGACAATTATTTTCTCACTTCGTCAAGTTCTGCTTCCTTGCTGTGAGGCCGTGAGAAGATTCTCTTTGATCTCGTGGCAGCGTGAATCCTATGGTTCGCAAACCGTACGGTCCGCCCCGCCAGAAGTGCCCGGATCGATTCAGATTCGGGCATCTTCTTTTCGGTGAGCTCCTCGAGCATTTGCAGGAGTATTCCGGGCAGGTCCAAGACAGTGAACGAGATCCGCGGGACTTGAAAAGCCACGAGCAGTTCAGTACACTTGGATTAGTATAGATGAGCAGGTGGGGGAATCTTATGACCCACCTGGATATTCCGCCGGCCCTCGATATCTCGATGACTACCAGGATCTGTCTGGCATACTTTCTTTTCTTCCACGCGTATGTGGCAGCCCAATCGCGATTGGAGGTGAGTGCATTAAAGGAGACTCCGCCAGTCCCCCGCGGAATCTACGTCTGGCCCTACAACTGGGCAGTCAAAAATGGCGACTTCGACAAGGCGCTTGCGGTTCCGGGCGTCGATGGGGTCGGCGTGCATGTTGATTGGTCAGAGATATCGCCATCGCTCAAGACCTACGACTTTGCGCCCGTTGACCGTCAGCTTGAAGTTGCAAGATCGCACCATCTTGCCGTGGAGCTTGCGGTCGCGGCAGGAAAAGGTACGCCGAAGTGGCTGTTCGAGCCCCCTCCGCTCGGCCTGGGCCTTCGACGACTTGATTTCGAAATTACGTACCACGGTGGCCTGGAACCGTGCCAGGCGGTCTCGCTGGCGCCGCCCTGGGATCCACGCTACCAGGAGGCGTTCGCCGACATGCTCGCGCAATTATCCCGCCACTTGCAGGCGACGGGGTATGACAGGGATGTTGCCGCGATCAAGCTCACAGGCATGAACACTCTCACAGAGGAGCTCGGGCTCCCAAGTGCGAGTCCTGCCGAGTCCACTACCCCGAACCCGTGCGCCAGCGACTGTCCACGCATCTGGACGGAGGTTGGGTATCGACCGTCTCTCGTCGTTCGGGCCATGCGGGGGATTGCTGCTTCGTACCAGCGCTCTTTCCCTGGTGCGCAGGTCGTCCTCCCCATCATCGTCATGTTTTCGTTCCCACCTATCGGCGAAGACGGGCACTCCATGCCACGACTGAAGGCGCTGGGCATCAATAATAAGCTCCTCGAGGATCTCGTGAGCACAGCCGCGCAGACCATTCGCGGGCATCTGGCTCTCCAGGACTGCTTCCTCCTTGACGTCCTGCCAGCGGACCAGCGGACCGTCAGCCTTGCCCGCGCAAATGGCATACCGACTGCCTGGCAGACGAACATCTGGTTCGGCAAGTACGGCAAGGGCGCGGCCTGCTCTGGGGGAGGCGAAGGCTTTGTACAACAGATGCAGAACGCGATCCCCTGCAGCGAGAAGAGCTTTCTCCGGATGCTCAATAACGGCATGTTCCCTCAAGGTGGGGCAGGGCCAAGCAAGTACGGCCTGTTCATCGAGGTGTTCCCGTCGGACGTCATTTCCTTTCCCCGGGCGATCATGGCCGCACACGATGCATGGAAGCCATGATGCAATCTTACCGTCTCGATTCTGAACTCCTACTGGCATCTGCACAATGTCCAGGCGCGGATGTGACGATAATCAGGGCTCTCTGAGACCCCCGTCCGCCCCGCAATATAAAGCCCTGGGAGCTAATAACTCCCAGGGCTTTCTCGTTCTCCTGCCCACCTCTTTCTCCCCAGTAGTTACACAATTGGTTACCTCTCGATTGCAAACCGAGGAGGTGGACCATGTTTCTCTCCAAGTCCCGCAGAGGCTACTACTACATCTGGTACACGGATGACCATGGGAAGCGGGGTAAGGTCTCGCCCCGTTGCAGGTTGAAGACCGATGCCCTGAAAGCCCTCATGGACTTCAAGACGCTAACTGCAAAGAGGGGTCGAGATTTCGTTGTATTCATTTTATAAAACGGTGAATTGCATTATCAGCGTTATCTTGAAAAATAGTATTTTTCAAATCTGTATAGAAAGTGCTCTGGTCAACCACGTCCCCTGCTAACTTACCTTCTTTACTTGCATAAAAAATGCCACTCTTATATCGCTCATCCGAAATACCATCTACAAAGCGTTTAGCACCTACTTCTAACGTATGCACCATTCCCCCTATCAACGGAAATACAATAGGAAACATAAAATACTTCAACATAAATTTCATTGCTGGGGGCAAATTATCCGGTGCCCCAGTTCCCTTCGTGTTCCCGGGACTCATAGCAACAAATTTGAGGTCAGGATATTTTCTTGCCATTGACAGCATCCACATTGTTGCTGCATATTTGACATATCCGTATGCTTCCAATGCGTCATATTTATTACCAAAAAATGATCCATCAAGAACAGCAGCAAACTCATCTACAGAAGAAGTCCTCATTGAAACTGGTTTCATTCCGAGCATCTTTACTCCTGGTACAGCTTCCGCACTGGCAAATAATACTGCTTTTTTAATCTTGTCATGTTTTATTAATTCTTCCACTAAAATGACATGACCTAAAATATTGGTAGCAGCTAATTCATTCATACCGGAAAGCGTAACTTTTCCACCCGCTTTCCCAACTACTCCACCTGCATTTAAGATTATTGCATCAATAGGTTCCTTTATTTCTTCTAATGCTTTTCTTACAGAATTGGCATCCGAAAGATCGGCAATAATAATGTCAAAAATCTCTTTTCCCGTTTTCTCCTCAAGGTCTTTTTTTGCCGCCTCGGCTTTCGAGTGATTTCTGCATAATAGAATTACCTTTTGTGTTTCTTTTTTGAACGCTAACTGTCGGGCAGCCTCCTTCCCAATTCCATTATTTGCTCCGGTTACTAATATGCTTTCGTTCATTTGGTTATCGTTTTGTTATCAATGTAAAATCACGATGTAAAAATAAAACCTAAAATAAATTCACACTTGGCAGTAAAGTTCACAAACTGGTAAATTCAGTTCAACTTCCAAAAAGTCTCTCTGGAATTGAACCCATAATGGGGGCAAGCACGATACGGGTTAAGTCCAACTCTGAGATGGGCACAACAACCGAGGGCAGGTCACTACTTCTTACGACACTCAGAAGGCGGTTGAGTATACTTTTGTTTGAAGGACTTTGTGAAATGTGAAGGATCTTGAAAGCCAACTTCGTAACAAATTTCTGATACAGATAATTCAGTTGCCTGTAGAAGCTCAAGAGCCTTTTCCAATTTCTTTTCTTTTATGAAATTGGCTGGTGTATCACCAAATTGTGTTTCAAAATCTCTCTTAAATGTTGACAGGCTCCGCCCTGTCAAACTGGCTAACTCGACTATAGAAATGGATGAGTATAAATGTGCTTCCACTACCTCAAACAAACCTGCTTGTCGTGGATTAAATAAGTGAGAGAATAAAGTAGTAATATTTTCTGCATTGTCTGTTTGAAGAAGCAATAGGATGAGTTCTTTTATTTTTAATTTAAGCAAATCGTCTGTAACCAAGTGTGGGTTCTCAAAATAGAAATCAAGGCTTTGAATGAAAAGGGCTATGACACCATGTTTCTCTATTTTCCTGATATAAGGTTTGTGAGCATAGCCCTTTATGAAATGTGGAAATTCGTTTTTGTATAATTCTTTCAAGATGTCTGGATATAAATGGACAGCAAAAACTTCATAAATCTTAGCAGGATGTTTTCGAATAGCGGTTGCGAAGTATTTACCACATCTAAGTAAAACACTTTCCTCTGTGTGAATAGATAGGTTGTCAGTTGGAGAAATATAAGACATTTCCCCTTCCTTAAGGTAAGTAAAACAGGCTTCGTCCTGAAAAACTGAGCCGAGTCGTAAGGGTGTCTTAATTATTAATTTTTCAATGGCACATTTATTATCGATGTCAAAATGTTTTCTGTCAAGGATCATTTCTTATTGCAGTTCGTGGGCTTCTGTAAAATGACCGCTATCGTCTGTAAGTACGCAATATTGCTTTGTTATTTCTTTTGATTGCAAATATATCAAATAGTTCACGGATGAACAAATTACTGATCTCGTGAAAGGCCAAGTCCTTCCCCTTTAGGTTGTCCTTGAATACTCACCCGGAGAGAAAAGATGGGACTGGTTCTCGGATCTGCAAGCAGGTGGGGGAATGGTTTTGGCCCTGGGGGTGGGGGAAAGGTTTTGGCCCCGGTGGGTGATAGGTTTTGACCCTGCCGGGGGATACCTTTGGGCTTCCAACAAGCGCACGAACAGGGAGTTTAGAACACTTCGCCCAGATTCACAAGAACGCCTTGTAAGCCCTGAAGTCCGACGCCATATTCAATGGCGACGTTCGTATCGGAAAACTTGTTCATCTTGATGCGGATCCCGCATCTGCGCAGAGCACTTGTTATGGATGATTGTAAGGAACCCGTATGCCACGAGCGCGAGCAGCGTCGAAGACGAGAGTGTTGTGATGATCATTCCGCTTCCTCCGTGTACTCGTCCAGTATCGGATCTGACAAGTGGGTCACGTGCTTCTCGGCAGCAAGTTCCCGCAGGTCTCGCACGAAAGGTGCGTGCATATCTCCGACAACGGGCCACGCTCCAGAAGCGAGAAGACAGGCCGTCGGAGACTGCACGCAAGAAGAGCCGTCCCATTGGATTCCACAACCCCGGGCTTGATTACTTCTCCGGCACAATGTTGACCGATCGCCGCCAGCCCGTGGCGCTCTGCCCTGATGGGCCTCGGGCGAAATAAAGATAGCCATCCGCTCCCGTCATCGACTGCGATCCGTAGTCCGGGCTCAGCAACGTCGGATAGCCCGTGAATACCTCTCCGGGCTGTCCCGACCAGGCCGGAACCTTCATGATCTCGACCGGCGCGCCAAAGTGGATGCCGTCTTCGGACGCAGCGGCGACGAAGGCGGGTCCGCTGTGGTAGACCATGAGCCAGCGCTTGAGCGCGAAGTTCCAGCTCACATGCGCCTGCGCGGCTTTCCACGCACCGTTCGGTGCCGTGACGACCGGTTCGGCCCCTGTCTGCACGCCGGGCGCGCCCCAGCCCTTGCCCGTCCACTTCTGCCAGGTGCCGGGTTTGCAGCCGCTCGCGAGCGGAGAGCGCGCCAGGAAGGTGGCTGCCCGGTGTTTCGGGTCGGCTTGGTCCGTGTCCGGGTAGTAGAGGTAAACGAACGCTTCCTCGCCCTCTTTGTGGATCACCGCCGACGGAAGGCCCGCGCCGTCGACGCCCGAGACGACCTGTCCCACCTTCTTCCACGTAAGGCCGCCGTCAGCGGAGGTCGCGAGCCCGGTCGAGGCGGTGAAGGGGAAGGCCTTCGGAGCCTGGGGGTGGAACTCCGCGTGGTAGAAGCCGAAAAGCTCCTTGCCGTCCGCACTGGTTAGCACGGAGTTCAGCCCCGCGTAATCGCGGTCGAAGTGCTCGCCGCCTTTAACGAGCACCGGCCCCTTGCCCACGACGGAGAGCTTGTCGAACGACGGACCGCGGAACATCCAGGTCCCTCGGCCCGCGACTGCAATCCAGAGCGTGCACCCGTGGGCCTCCTTTCTATACGCAATGTGTCCGTCGGGACAGTACGCGAAGTCACCGAAGGGCACATGCTCCTCTGGTCCGACCGTGACGGTGAACGCCCCGTTGCCCGCGATATCCCTGACCGCGCTCTTCTGCTCGCCCCCGAATTCTGTTGAAGCAGCCAGCGTCAGCACCAGCAAGGCAAGGCGGGCGGGAAAAGAAAAATATTGATTCATAAGAAGGATATTGATTGTTTTTTTCGGTAGTCACGCAGTGGGGGGGGCCGCATATTGTGTTGTCGCAATGTCCTCAACAATGTCCCCAATTTCAAACGGAGGAATACGATCCAATTTATGGATTTTGTTGGGGTTCGAACATGACTGGTTCCCCCGGCTTGATCCAAAATTGAGGAGAAGCTTCACGCGAGCCCCGCCTACAAGATGACCTATTTAACCTGCCTCCACTTCTATTCAGCGACGACAACCGCGCCTTGCGCGGCAGCATTGCGTAGCCGCTCCATATCGCGCAGAGGCGGCTGGCCGAAAAGTCTTCTGTACTCGCGGCTGAACTGCGAAGGACTCTCGTAGCCCACCTGGTACGCAACGCTCGCGGCATCTGATGCTTCAATGCTCAAAAGTCTTCGGGCTTCTTGAAGCCTTATGTGCTTTTGATACTGCAAAGGACTCATATTCGTGACCTGCCGAAAATGGAGATGAAACGCCGACGGACTCATATTGGCAATTTGTGCGAGTTCTGGAACTCTGAGTGGCACCGCATAGTTCTGCCGTACTTGTTCGACCACTTTGCCTATTCTCTGCGTCTTGCTCCCGACCATTCCAAGCTCACAAATTTTCGCTCCATACCTTGAACCCATCAATCGATAGTGAATTTCCCGAACAATTGCAGGCGCGAGCACTTTAGTGTCATTCTCGTGGTCCAGTGCGTTCAACAATCGAATGAACGCCTCTGCGAGTTCCGGTGTCACCTTCTCCACGTAAAAACCACGATCACCTTTTTCTCTGACCGCAGCGGGGAGTGTTGCCTCAAGTATTTCGTATACCACCGAGGCTTGAAGTTCGAGTTTCAGGCACACGAATGGTTCCTTCACCGTTGCCACCGAGACTTGCGCAACTGCGGGGATATCGAGACAGCTCACGAGATAGCTTGAAGGATTGTAACGGTACACTTTGTCTCCAACCCACACCTGCTTCTCTCCCTGGAGGACAAGGCAGACGCAGGGAGTGTACATGCCGGGAGAGGCTTTACTGGTCTTCTCTCTCCTCACGACGGCAAATCCGGGCAGGGATGTGGGATTGGGACCCTCGACGTTGCAGTGCCTCAATGCGGTTGAAAGAATGTTCTTTGTGTATGCGGCTGCGCTTGCCTTCATGATCTCTCGCCTCCTGTGCTTGAACAAAGGTACGGAGAGGCCTCCTAAAACTCCACATCTGTGGAGGAATAGGCAATCAACGTGTAGCAATAGGATAGTGCCTTCGGGCGGCAATCCCTATTTTTGTCATGGATCAACCACCGGAGGAATACATGAAGAAGCGAAGACTTGGAAAGAGTGATCTGGAGGTCTCTCCTCTCGGACTCGGCTGCATGGGGATGAGCTTTGCATACGGTCCGGTTCCCGACAGGAAGGAAATGATCTCCCTGATTCGGGACGCGGTCGAACGCGGCGTCACGTTCTTTGACACCGCCGAAGCATACGGACCGTTCGTCAACGAAGAGCTCGTGGGCGAAGCGCTTGTTCCCTTCCGGGGGCAGGTAGTGATTGCCACGAAATTTGGCTTCAAATTCGGTCCGAACGGTGGACAATCCGGCCAGGACAGCAGACCGGAGCATATCAAGGAGGTTGCCGAGGCCTCGCTCAAGCGGCTCAAGGTCGATGCAATCGATCTGTTCTACCAACACCGGGTTGACACAGCCGTCCCAATAGAGGAAGTCGCAGGGGCGGTGAAGGACTTAATTCGTGAAGGGAAGGTGAAGCATTTTGGACTTTCTGAGGCGGGGGTGAAGACGATCCGCCGGGCACACGCTGTACAGCCTGTCGCCGCACTCCAAAGCGAATACTCGCTCTGGTGGAGGAGACCTGAAGAAGAGGTACTACCGACGCTGGCAGAACTCGGGATCGGGTTCGTACCCTTTAGCCCGCTCGGCAAGGGGTTCCTCACCGGGAAGATCAATGAGAATACCACATTCGATAAGGCTGACTTTCGCAACGTCGTCCCGCGCTTCACGGTTGAAAACCGGAAGGCGAATCAGGCACTTGTCGATTTGCTCAGCGACATCGCGAAGCGGAAACGATCAAGCCCGGCCCAGATCGCGCTAGCGTGGCTGCTCGCGCAAAAGCCCTGGATTGTCCCGATACCCGGAACGACGAAATTAGGCCGCCTGGAAGAAAACATCGGAGCGGCAGCTCTCGAACTTAATTCGGGCGATCTCCAGGAGATTGACAGCGCGGCTTCGAAGATCGCAGTTCAGGGAGATCGGTACCCGGAGCATCTGGAGCGGAGAACGGGCCTCTGAACCGGCCTCGAACCCGGACGAGCGAGGAGAGTTGGCACCGTTTCGCCACAAATTGAAGCTCCTGCGAAATGAAGGATTGGCCTGGAAGTGGGGTTCAGCAATGACGGATAGGGAAGGGATATTGACATGAATGCTGATGAATCGTTGATCACAATATTTCCGAAAGGCGAACGAGCTGCTCGAGCATACTTTGTTGGAACGGCGTGGCTGAACATTTTGGTGCCGCAGGATGAGACTGCCAGCTATGCCGTCGGCAATGTCGTATTTGAGCCGGGATGTAGAAATAACTGGCACAAGCATCCGGCCGGCCAGATCCTGCTCGTCACGGACGGCAAGGGGTTTTACCAGGAGAGAGGCAAGCCGGCAAGGGCGTTGGCGAAAGGGGATGTAGTTGTTATACCATCCCGTGTGGAACACTGGCACGGCGCCTCGAGCGAGAGCAGTCTCATCCATATCGCGATCACCAATAACTCGAAAGACGGTGCTGTCGAATGGCTGTCGCCGGTGACTGACGACGAGTACACAAGAGCCCAGCGCTCGTCGCAGTGATTCTGCGCATGCCGGCAGCCGGAATTCGAGCGGTCGATGGGGTACGAGGGTGGAAAGAGAGCTCCTAAACTGAAGGATGTATCATGAAAGCGACAATTCTTTACGGCCCGCGCGATGTGCGTTTCGAGGAGCGTGAGGATCCGAAAATTACCAAGCCGACGGACGCCATCATCAACATGGTGGCCACATGCGTATGCGGATCTGACCTGTGGACCTACCGCGGCATCAGTCCGATCACCGAACCCACGCCCTTTGGCCACGAGTATTGCGGGATTGTTGAAGATGTCGGTAATGAGGTGAGGAACATCAGGCCGGGCCAGTTCGTGGTAGGCTCGTTTGCAATCTCTGACAACACCTGTGCTCTCTGCCGGGACGGCTATCAGTCCTCCTGCGTCCAAGGTGAGTTCGTGAGCGGTGCGCAAGCTACCCTTTTGCGCGTTCCTCTTGCTGACGGCACTTTGGTAGCAACAAACGATGTTCCTTCTGAACCGCTGATCCCGAGTCTTCTGGCGACTTCCGACGTCTTGGGGACCGGTTGGTTTGCCGCGGACGCCGCGAATGTGAAGCCAGGGAAGACTGTCGTGGTCGTGGGTGACGGCGCGGTGGGGTTGCTTGGAGTGCTCTCAGCGAAGCAAATGGGCGCAGAGCGAATCATCGCGATGAGCCGGCAAGCGACGCGGCAGAAGCTTGCTCTCGAATTTGGTGCCACTGACCTTGTGCCTGAGCGAGGGGATGAAGGAGTTGAGCGAATCAAGGAACTGACCAAGGGACTGGGTGCCGATTCGGTACTGGAGTGCGTTGGAACGAGGGAAGCAATGATGCAAGCAATCAATTCCACGCGTCCCGGAGGCCACATAGGGTACATGGGCATTCCGCACGGTGTCGCACTCGACGGTGAGCACCTTTTTTATTCTCACGCCCACCTGCACGGTGGGCCTGCTCCAGTCCGCCGTTACTTACCTCATCTCATCAAGCTGGTGTTGGACGGGAAAATCCACCCCGGCAAGGTCTTCGACTTGACTTTGTCGCTGGAGCAGGTGGCGGAAGGATATCGTGCAATGGACGAGCGACGCGCAATTAAGACGCTGCTTCGACCGTCTGAAAACGGCAAACGGGGAGGACGTGATGGCGCTTAGCGACCGGGCACACAGGAACCACGAAGAGCTCTTTCCGAACCACAAATCGACGCTAAGGGTTACCGATCCCGAGCTGATCGAGGTATTCGACAACTTCGCGTTCGACGAGGTCATTGCCCAGAGCAGGCTCGACACGAAAACCCGCGTCATGCTGACGCTTGCAGGGATTATCGGCGCCAACGGGGTTGCCGAGTTCAGGGTGATGGCTGGCGCCGCCCTCAATGTCGGCGTACCTCCCGTGCAGTTGAAGGAGATCGTGTATCAATCAGTTCCGTACGTCGGCATGGCCAGGGCGTTCGAATTCATTAATGTAACCAATGACGTTTTGGCCCGCAGGGGCATTCAACTGCCAGTCGAGGGTCAATCAACCACGGACCCGGCGACTCGTCTTGAGAAGGGTCTGGCGGTTCAGAAAACTGCCTTCGGAGAGGCGATCGATAAGCTCTACGAACGCTCGCCCAAGGATCAACTGCACATTCAGCGTTTCCTCTCGGCAAACTGCTTTGGCGACTACTACACACGGACCGGTCTGGATATCAAGTTCCGGGAGTTAGTCACGCTTTCGATTCTGATCGCTCTCGGCGGGGCGGACACCCAAGTCGAAGGCCACATTCGAGCCAATGTGCGCGTGGGGAATCACCGGGATGTACTACTCGATGTCATTACCCAATTGCTTCCGTGGGTCGGTTACCCCAGGACGTTGAACGCGCTGAGTGCCCTCAACGAAGTTGTACCCGAGCAATGACTCACACCACGGCCAACTCACAAAAAAGGAGGACGCATGGCCAGTCGGACTATGACGGTCCTGGTGGTCGGCGCGACGGGTAGCATCGGTCACCTTGTCGTTGAGGAGGCAGTTAAGCAGGGCCATGAAGTCCGGGCCCTCGTTCGCAGCGCGTCCAAAGCGCGTCAGCTTGCTCGCGAGGCTAGGTCAATAATTGGTGATCTCACGCGCCCGGAAACCCTTTCCGCAGCTGTGGACGGGATTGATGCCATCGTCTTCACGCACGGGTCGGAAGGTGGTGACAAGGCAACTACTGAGGCAGTTGATTATGGCGTTGTGCGCAACATTCTCCTTGCGCTTGGATCGCGGAGAGCCCGCGTCGCACTCATGACATCAATTGGAGTCACGAACCGAAATAGCTCCTACAATCGGTCCACCGAGGCGCACGATTGGAAGCGGCGGTCGGAAAGACTGGTGCGCAAGAGCGGATTGCCTTACACGATTGTAAGACCTGGCTGGTTTGACTACAACAGATCGGATGAACATAAACTCCTCTTGCTACAGGGGGACAAACGACAATCGGGCACCCCCGGAGATGGCGCCATTGCGCGGCGGCAGCTCGCCACGGTTCTCGTTCGAAGTCTCAATTCAGATCAGGCGGTACGGAAAACATTCGAACTTGTTTCTACGAAAGGACCGGAGCAGGGAGATTTTAATGCGCTGTTTGCGCCTCTGAATTCAGATCCCGAAGACGCACTCGACGGCGTAGATGACATGGCGAATATGCCGCTCATAGACGAGCCCAAACGGGTGCTCGAAGACTTGGATGAGCTGCGCACACGCCGGTCCTGAAGTGCCACGTAATGGGCACAGGCTCCGAATAGCGCCAACCATGATGGTAGATTCGAAGGGAATGAGGATATGAAAGAAGCAATCGCTCTTATTGGTGCTGGTCAGATCGGGCAGGCTATCGCACGTTGAGTTGGTGTGGCTAATCATGTTCCGCTCGCGGATATGCCCCCGGAGAATGCCAAAGCCGCGGCGGAAGTCTTAGGAAACGCTGGATACGAGGTGAGTGTTGCAAGAGTCGACGCATCATCCCGCGAGGCCTTGCACTCGCGTGCTGAAAAGGCCACAGCTATCGGCGACGTCACGGGACTTATTCGTGCTGCCGGTGACTTACCATCCCAGGCCTCGCCGACCACGATCCTCAAAATCAATCTCTACGGGACGGCACTCGTTCTTGAAGAGTTCGGCAACGTGATCGCGAGAGGAGAGGCTGGCGAAATTATCGCGTCGCAGTCGGGGCATAGTCTTCCGCCGCTCACCGTGGAGCAAAGCAAAGCGTTGGCCACAATGCCCATGGAAGCCTTGCTTAGCCTTCCCTTCCTCGTCCAGTACCGATTCTGACAAGTGGGTAAAGTGCTTCTCGGCAGAAAGTTCCCGCAGACTCTTGTAGGAACGATACGTGCACCTGTGTATATATCAGATTTCAGTGCGATTGCCGTCCAGTGTGTGCCATCCGGTGTGTGTGCCATCCAGTGTGACCCGCAGCCTTGACAGTCGCTGGGCAGCAGCGTAACTTGCACCTGTGCTCATTAACGGTCGGCGCTGTTTATGGATGGTAGCCGACTTTGTTGTCTATGAGGAGCAAACGGTACAATACTCGTAACGCGAGCTGAGGAAATTGTGTCCAGAACAACGCTCGGCACGTTGATTGGATTGCAGGGTTTTCTTGTCAGTTCACTTTCTCCCAGCTGTCCATGCCTCAATCTCGATCTGGAGCCCTCTCGATGAATACTAAGTTCAGCCTGGCTTTCTTTCTTTTCTTCCACACGTATGTGGCAGCCCAATCGCTATTGGAGGTGAATGCACTGAAGGAGACTCCGCCAGTCCCACGCGGAATCTACGTCTGGCCCTACAACTGGGCAGTCAAAAATGGCGACTTCGACAAGGCGCTTGCCGTACCGGGCGTCGACGGGGTCGGCGTGCATGTCGATTGGTCAGAGATATCGCCATCGCTCAAGACTTACGACTTTGCGGCCGTTGACCGTCAGCTCGCGGTCGCACGATCGCACCATCTTGCCGTGGAGCTTGCGGTCGCGGCAGGAAAAGGTACGCCGAATTGGCTGTTTGAGCCCCCTCCGCTCGGTCTGGGCCTTCGGCGACTTGATTTTGAAGTTACGTACCACGGTGGCATGGAACCGTGCCAAGCCGTCTCATTGGCGCCGCCCTGGGATCCACGCTACCAGGATGCGTTCGCCGATATGCTCGCGCAATTGTCTCGCCACCTGCAGGCGACGGGTTATGACCGGGATGTGGCGGCAATCAAACTCACCGGCATGAACACTCTCACAGAGGAGCTCGGGCTCCCGGCCTCGAGTCCCGCGGAGTCCACGAACCCGAGCCCGTGCGCCAGCGACTGTCCACGAATATGGTCTGAAGTGGGGTATCGACCGTCCCTCGTCGTCCGGGCCATGCAGGGGATTGCTGCCTCGTATCAACGCTATTTCCCGGGCACGCAGGTTGTCCTCCCCATCATCGTCATGTTCTCATTCCCCCCTATCGGCGAAGACGGGCGGTCCATGCCACGGCTGAAAGCGCTGGGCATCAATAACAAACTCCTCGACGATCTCGTGCGTACAGCAGCGCAGACCATTCGCGGGCACCTGGCTGTCCAGGACTGCTTCCTCCTCGACGTCCTGCCGGCGGACCAGCGGACAGTGAGCATTGCCCGCGCAAATGGCATACCGACTGCCTGGCAGACCAACATCTGGTTCGGGAAGTACGGTAAGGGCGCTGCCTGCAATGGTGGAGGCGAAGGCTTTGTACAACAGATGCAGGACGCGATCCCTTGCAGTGAGAAGACCTTTCTCCAGATGCTCCACAACGGAATGTTTCCTCAAGGCGGGGCAGGGCCAAGCAAGTACGGCCTGTTCATCGAGGTGTTCCCGTCGGACGTCATTTCGTTCCCCCGAGCGATCAAGGCCGCACACGATGCATGGAAGCCCTGATGCGATCTTTTCGTCGCCCTTCGGCGCTCCTACTGGCGGCCGCACAGGTGTTTAGGCGCGGATATGACGATTATCAAGGTTCGCTGCGACGGTCGTCCGCCCCGCCAGAAGTACCCGGCTCGATTTAGATTCGGGCATTTTCTTTTCGGAGCCAGGCGTAGATCGAGTCTCTGGAGGAGCTACAGAAACATCACTCGGAACTTTCGTCGAACTCCCGCGTGTTGAGCGGCTAAATGGGCCCGCCCTTTAGGGCATGAAGTTAGGCAATCACCACCTGTTGCCGGCTTGTTGGAGCCCACCCCCCCGATGGAGTAAAAGGAGTATCCAATGCACCATCACAAAAGGATGGGTAGCGTGGTGGCAGTCATCATCGCGGTTGTTGGCTGTGTAGTCGGAATTCTCCCCCCGAAATCCACGGCTCAGCCTCTGGCGAAAGGCAAGGACAAATTCCTTGGGTGCAGCTTGAGCGACACACTTTCGAGTTTCGCAACGTACTGGAATCAGGTGACACCCGAGAATGCCGGCAAGTGGGGGAGCGTCGAGGGCACCCAGGGAATTTACAACTGGACGCCGCTCGACGTTCTGTACGACTATGCGATGACCAGGGATTTCCGGTACAAGCATACCAATCTTGTCTGGGGAAATCAGCAACCCAGCTGGATCACGTCGCTCGACTCCGCCGGCCAACGTGCGGCAGTCGAAAACTGGATCCAGCTTCTCGGGGCTCGGTATCCTTCCATGTCATTCATCAACGTTGTCAATGAACCTCTCCACACACCCCCGCCGTACATGAACGCACTCGGGGGGAGAGGTAAGACAGGGTGGGATTGGGTGGTGACAGTATATACGCTGGCAAGAAAGTACTGCGCCACTGGCGTGCAGCTTTTGCTGAATGAGTTTGCTATCTTGCAGAGCGACAGCGTGACCGACACCTACCTCCAGCTTATCGATACCCTCCGGGTGCGTGGGTTGATCGACGGCATCGGTATACAGGGGCATTACTTTGAGTTCAAAAGCGCCGCCGGCGTAACGCCCGTGTATACATACTCCATCACTACGATTAAATCCAACCTCGACCGGATTGCGGCAAAGGGATTGCCGGTGTACATCTCGGAATTCGACATTAATGAGCCAAATGACAGCACTCAGCTGCAGAATTACAAAACCTACTTCCCTCTTTTCTGGGAGGATCCGGGAGTAAAGGGGTTCACCCTGTGGGGGTATGTGCAGAATGATATCTGGCAGCCGAACGCGTACCTCATTCGCGTGGACGGCTCCGAGCGTCCTGCCCTTCAATGGCTGCGCAGGTATCTTGCCTCCCCGGCAGCGCCGGCCACCGTATCGCCTATCGGGACCACGGGTGAGCCGCGGAATCCGCTCCTCGTGTGGCACTCCGTGACGATGGCGGCATTGTACCATCTCCAGTTGGGGACCAATAGTTCACTTACTTCCATTGTGGTGGATACCACTACCGCTGACACGGTCCTCCGTGTGAATCCGCTTACAGCCAATTCGCGGTTCTTCTGGCATGTCAGCGCCGTGAACGATAGCGGAGCAAGTTCATATTCTGCCACGGGAACATTCGTGACCGGAAACCAGGTGACTTCTGTGCACGCAGCAGGAGGAACACCGATGGCATTCTCACTGTCTCAGAACTACCCGAATCCCTTCAACCCCTCCACAACGATCCGTTACGGTTTACCGCAGCGATCGCAGGTCACATTGAGCGTATTCAACGGTCTCGGCCAACGCATCTCAACCTTGTTAAGCGGTACAAAGGAAGCAGGCTTTCACGAAGTGAGGTTCGACGGCACGATACTCGCCAGCGGTATGTACTTCTACCGACTGCAAGCAGGAAGCTTCGTGGAGACGATGAAGATGCTGATTTTGCGATAAGGACATCATTCTGCTGGGCGGAAAGGGCTCGGTCTTCATCTGACCCCACTACCTTTACGCTCAATAATCGGTATTTTGACTAAAATCAGAGTTCACTGCGATCGTCGTCCGCCCCGCAAGAAGTGCCTGAATCGAATCGATTCGGGCATTTTTTCTTTTGGTGGAAACCTTGCATTTGAGCAGGTGCCATCGTTTTTGGATATTTCTTTCAACACTTGGCCCGCCCGGATTGCTGTTGAATGCGGTGAGTGATTTGTCTGCGCTTGGTGGCGGCAGAGATGGCCGACGCCGCTTATGGATGATCGAATGCGAGTGACGTTGACAAGTTGCGATACGCAGCAATCTGTTGCTGGAGTAGTGCAACCACCTGCTCTGCAGTACCAATTGCATCAGCTCCCGCAATGAAGCGGCGAGGCGGATTGTTCTGATTTGAGATTGTAATCAGTGCCTGGGCGAGCTTCGCCGGGTCGCCGGACTGTTGACCATCATAGCCCTTCCAGAATTGCATTTGCTGTACTCTACGATCGTCGTAATCCTTGATGGGCTTGTCTGCGTATTTTGTAGACTCTTCTGTGAGAAGCTCTGTGCGGAAGAAGCCCGGATTGACAGTGATCGTGTCGATACCAAACGGTGCGACCTCGGCCTGTAGAGCCTGCATCCAACCCTCAAGACCGAATTTCGATGCTGAATAGGCGGCACAGAATTCAAAGCCGGAGAGACCTGCGCTGGACGATATCGAAATGATCTGCCCGGATCGTTGTTTCCGCATGAGCGGCAGGACAGCTCGGGTCACGTTCATCGGTCCCAGGAGACTCGTTGACAACTGTCGTTCGACCTGTTCCGGTGTCAACTCTTCAAAGTATCCTGCATAGAAGCTGGCGGCATTATTCACCACCACGTCGATGCGGCCGAACCGGTCAACGCCAACTCTTACCGCAGACTCTGCGTCTGATACGCTGGTAACGTCCAGTTTCGCAACCAACAAATTTGCCGATTCACCAATGGCCTTGGCAATCTTGTCTGAATTTCGTCCCGTAGCGACCACATTGTCGCCGGCCTTCAAAACGGTCTTGGCGATATCCAAACCCATCCCGCGGCCTGCGCCGGTGATGAGCCACACTTTCTTGTTTTTCATTGTTGTAATCTCCGCTTGGTTTGGAGTCTTGGCTTAATGAGATTTTGGATGATTATGCTTACCCACAGCCAACTCTCTGCTTGATTCACAAGACCCTTTCAAGGATGCTCATACTGACTTTCAACATGTCCTGGCCGAAGAAAATCCCCGATGGATTGTAGAAATCAAAAGCTAGCCTGAGTTCGACACAATTCGATTGAAAACATCGATTCTGTAGTGTATAGGGCTATTCGATCAAAAAGTCGGCACTACATCCTGAAGGCTTTTGAGTTTCATCGCGAGACGCTCCGGC
>Ga0075030_100002000_pt1 | contig 18507 bp, 14 predicted proteins | sample LitLauG_LLR_2012_FD_71393 | JGI IMG/M metagenome (GOLD analysis project Ga0075030, IMG submission 71393) | Freshwater sediment microbial communities from Pennsylvania, USA - Little Laurel Run_MetaG_LLR_2012 | ecosystem: Environmental > Aquatic > Freshwater > Creek > Sediment | place: USA...
GTGCTGAAGCCGTCGGAATTTACGTCGCTGGTGGGGCTGGAGCTGGAAACTTTGCTGCGGGCGGCGGGAGTTCCGCAGGAGATTTTTCAGGTGGTGGCGGGAGACGGCGCAACGGGCGCTGCGCTGGTGAACGCGCCCATCGACAAACTGGTATTCACCGGTAGTGTGGCGACCGGAAAACGTATTGCGCAGGCCGCGGCCGCGCGTTTGCTGCCGGTCGTGCTGGAGCTGGGCGGGAAAGATCCGATGCTCGTGCTCGATGATGCGGATATCGACGTTGCGTCGAGCGCGGCGGTGTGGGGGGCGTTCGTCAATGCCGGGCAGACGTGTCTCTCGGTGGAGCGGTGTTATGTGCATTGCTCGCTCTATGCGGAATTTCTGGATGCGTGCGTGGAGAAGACGCGCAAGCTGCGGGTAGGCAACGGGGCCGATCCTGCGACCGAGGTGGGGCCGATGATTCACGAGCGCCAGTTGCGAATCGTGGAGGGGCAGGTGGAAGAAGCGAGGCGACGCGGCGCGCGCGTGCTGGGTGGTGGTTTACGGTTGCCGGAACTGGGGCCGAACTTCTACGCGCCGACCATTCTCGCGGACGTGACTCAAGATATGCAGATCATGCGCGAGGAGACGTTTGGGCCGGTGCTGTCGGTGGCGGCGTTCGCGGATGATTCAGATGCGATCCGCCTGGCGAACGATTCGGACTTCGGGCTGGCAGCGAGTGTCTGGACGCGCGATACCGAGCGCGGCGAGGCGATGGCCCGGCGCATCGTGGCGGGGACGGTGATGGTGAACGATACGATTTCTTGTTTTGGGATCAGTGAGGCGCCGCATGGGGGTGTGAAGGCGAGCGGCATTGGCCGGGCACACGGACGGTTGGGGATGGAAGAGATGGTGCGGGTGAAATATCTCGATAGCGACCGCCTGCCGGGAATGAAGAAAGTCTGGTGGTACGGCTACGGCAAGTCGTTTGCCCGGCAAATGGAGGGATTCGTGGATATGCAGTTCGCGCGGCGGCTCGGAGCGCGACTGCTTGGGGGGCTGCGCTCGGCGGGGGTTCTGGGGCGGCGCAAATTGTAGCGTTGTTGTTCGCTGGGGTGCGGCGGGTTCGATCACTGGCTGATGGACTGGTTACGCGTGCGAGGGCAAGATGCCCCTTCGAAGCTCAGGGCCTTCCGCGACAGCCGGCGGGAGGCCGGTGCTCCCTGTAGTGGTTGCCTCCCGTCGTGTTCGAGTAAAATCAGCGGCTGAGGCCTTAAGCCGGCGGTTTGTGCCCGCTCGAAAGAGGTGTTCTTTGGCGACTGGCGAAACAACTATCCCGCACGCGGTTCAGCAGCTTCCCAACCACAAAGTGAAGGTCAAACAGCCGGGCCAACGTGCCTGCAACGAGAAGGACGAGAAGGGCAAGTTCTGCGGCGGCCACTTGAAGCGGTGGTTCTACGCCAGCGACGCGGTGGAGCAGGAGTGCGGGTGCATCGAGAAGGCTTGGGGGCCATCGGCGGAAGTCTACCGCTGCGAGACCTGCAAGACGCTTTATCTGCCGAGCCCGAAGGATCCGAGCGGCGTGAACGTTGCGGGGGATGGGCGTATTTCGATTTTCGGGTTGACGATTCCGCCGAAGGGGGAGAAGTAGGGGCGCTGGGCACTCGGTCCGAGTTCGACGATCCCGTGGTGAAAAATCTTAGCAGCTTGGGGTGGTGTCCAGGCGTATGGGGTCCTTCGACTGCGTTCGGCTGCCGCCTCACTGCGCTCAGGATGACAGGCATTTTTGGGTACAGGCATTTCGGGACGGCATGAGGGTAGCCGCCCTGCATCGAGCGCGAGCACTTCCGCAATTGTGAATACTTCCGAACTCATCTACGACTGGAACACGATCCATCCGAAGTCGCTGCGGCCGGCGGGGCATGTGCTGCTCAACGATGAGACGCTGCGCGACGGGTTGCAGTCGCCCTCGGTGCGCGACCCCTCGATCCAGGACAAAATCGAGATCCTGCACCTGATGGAGGCGCTGGGAATCAATTCGCTCGACCTGGGCTTGCCGGGCGCGGGGCCGCGCGCGGTGGAGCACGTGACGGCGCTGGCGCGCGAGATGGTCGCGCACAAGATGAAGATTCGCGCGAACTGCGCGGCGCGGACGCACGAGAACGACATCCGTCCGATTGCCGAGATCGTGCAGAAGACCGGCTTGCGCATCGAGGCGGCCACGTTCATCGGGTCGAGCCCGATCCGCCGCTACACCGAGGGCTGGACGGACGATTTTCTTCTGCAGACGACCGAGCGGGCGGTGAAGTATGCCGTGTCGCTGGGCCTCGACGTGATGTACGTCACGGAAGACACGACGCGCTGCGATCCGGAGATGGTGAAGAAGTTGTATTCGACCGCGATCAATTGTGGGGCACGGGCAATCGTGATCTGCGACACCGCGGGGCACGCCACGCCGATGGGCACGTTCGCGCTGGTGCGGTTTGTCATTGAAGAGGTGGTGAGGCCTTCGGGCGAGAAGATTCGCGTGGACTGGCACGGGCACTGCGACCGCGGGCTTGGGACCGCGAACTCCATGGCCGCTCTGGTTGCGGGCGCCGAGTGCGTGCATGGGTCGGCGCTGGGTGTGGGCGAACGCGTGGGTAACACGCAGATGGACCAGATGCTGGTGAACCTGAAACTGATGGGCGTCGCGCCCTGGGCCGAGCAGGATCTTTCCCGGCTCAAGGATTACTGTCTGGCGGTTTCGCGCGCGACGGGGATTCCGATCCCGGCGAACTACCCGGTAGTGGGAGAAGACGCGTTTCGCACCGCAACCGGGGTGCACGCTGCTGCCGTGATCAAGGCTTACAAGAAGAATGATGTGGAGCTGGCGAATGCGGTCTACTCGGGGGTGCCGTCGCATATGTTCGGGCTGGAGCAGATCATCGATGTCGGGCCGATGAGCGGGAAGTCGAACGTGCATTTCTGGCTGGAGCGGCGCGGGATCACGGCAACCGATGACGTGGTGGAACGGGTCTACGCGCGGGCCAAGTCGTCGGACCATACGCTGAGTGAAGCGGAGATTCTGGAGTGCGTGCAGGCGGTGGGGGCGCGGCGGCGGGAGTAGCTTTCGTCGGCGGGCTGCAATCCCGTTCTCATCGTGACACGACATATATTGTTTGGTGGCATTTTCGGGAGAGCCGCGAGCCAACTGACCGCGAAAAAGTAACCGTTACCCGCCTCCGGTAATCAGAGTACCCTGCAAAGGCAATCCAATCCCATCGTCTGACGTTGTAAGATGACGAATTAATCCCATGGTCATCAGTTCCCGCGCCGATGTGTCGGATGCGCACCCCACGGTGCAGGAGGAAGTGGCTCGGCTTTCGGCCTCGCCGGAAATTCGCTCGGCCTTCAACTGGTTTCGGACGCAGGAACCGCAACTGGCCCACTGGCAACTGGAGATGGCGCGCATTGCGGCGCCACCGTTTGGCGAGGGTCCGCGGGCGGCCTGGTTGGCGGAACGGTTCCGGGAACTGGGCCTCGACGATGTCCGGGTCGACGATGTGGGAAATGTCTTCGGAATTCATCCTGGGTTCGGGCGCCGCTACATTGCGCTGAGCGCGCATATCGATACCGTGTTTCCGGCAGGAACGCCGCTCAACGTTCGTCAGCAGGGAAGCCGGCTGTATGGCCCGGGCGTTTCGGACAACGGAGCCGGGGTGACCGCGATGCTGGCCGTGGTGGCGCTGCTCCGGTCGGTTCGCCTGCGCCATGCTCTGCCGTTCTTATTCATAGGGAATGTCGGCGAGGAAGGCGAAGGCGATTTGCGCGGGATGCGGCACATCTTCGCCACTCCGCGGTGGAAGGATTCGATCGCTTACAGCCTGATTCTGGACGGCGCCGGGTCGGATACGATCGTGGCGGAAGCGCTGGGCAGCCGCCGCTTTGAAATCATCGTGCGCGGCCCGGGCGGACATTCGTGGAGCGATTTCGGAGCGCCGAATCCAATCGTCATCCTGGCGAGGGCGATTGAAGCTTTCTGCCAGACGCCGGTTCCGGCGTCTCCGAAGAGCACGTTCAACATCGGAGTGATCCGCGGGGGAACTTCGGTGAACTCGATCCCCGAGTCCGCCAGCATGCGGGTGGACCTGCGTTCGACCTCGATGACGGAGTTGGAGCGGCTGGAACGCTCGCTGCGCGTATGTCTGGATCAGAGCGTCGAGGCGGAACAGCGCGCGGCGGAGGGGCGCGGATCGGCTCAACGTAAGACGCATGCCGTGACCAGTGAGGTGGTAGTGATTGGAGACCGGCCCGCGGGGGAGCTGGAACCGAATGCACGCATCCTGCAAGTGGTGCGTGCGGTGGATGCGCAGCTGGGGAATGTGGCGCAGGTACAGCGCGCGTCGACGGACGCGAACATCCCGCTGTCGCTGGGGCGCGAGGCGGTGGCCATCGGCGGCGGCGGTTCCGGTGGCGGCGCGCATACGCTGCAGGAATGGTTTGATTGCACGGGCCGCGAGCTGGGGCTGAAGCGCATCCTGCTCACGTTGCTCGCGCTGGCCGGGGTGGGCGAATGACGCTGCGGCTGGCGGTTTGTCTGTGCGGAGTGATGAGCGCAATGCAGGCCCAGGACCAACCCGCGAAGCCGAAGGCGGACGTGATCTTCGTCCATGGAAACGTGTACACCGGGGTCGCAATGGCGTCGGGGTTCAAGGCGATCCAGCGGGCGGAAGCGGTGGCGGTGCGCGGCGATCGCATCGAGGCCGTGGGGACAGCTGCGGAGATTCTCAAGCTGCGAGGTCCGGAAACCAAGGTCATCGAACTGGGCGGAAAGTTTGTCATGCCGGGGTTCAACGACGCCCACGCCCATCTTGCGCACGGCGGTTTCGAGCGGCTCAATGTCAACCTGACCGGGGTGAAATCGCTGGATGAATTCCGCGCAAGAATTCGTGCCAAGGTCGAGTCGGTGGCGCCGGGGGAATGGATCGAGGGCCGGGGTTGGGACGAGAGCCTTTGGCCGGTGCGGGTTCTGCCGACCCGCTGGGATGTGGACGAAGTGGCTTCCGGCCACCCGGTGTTCTTGCAGCGCGTGGACGGACATTTGGCGGTGGCCAGCACCAAGGCGCTGCAACTTGCGAGTATCACGATCGCGAGCCGCGATCCCAAGGGAGGGAAGATCGATCGCGATGCGAACGGGCAACCGAACGGCGTCCTGCGGGACGCTGCCCTGACGGCCGTGATGAATGTGATTCCGAAGCCCACCCATCAGCAACGGCGGCAGGCGCTGGAGTCGGCGCTCGCGGACGCGGCGCGCTGGGGCGTCACTTCGATTCAGGACAACTCCTCGTGGGAAGACTTCCAGGTTTTTGAGGAGATCGAGAAGGAGGGCAAGCTCACGGCGCGGGTGTACGAGTGGCTGCCGTTTGACGAAAAAGTGGAGCAGCTCGAGGCCAAGCGGAAGTCGCGTCCTCAGTCCGACAAAATGCTACGAACGGGGATGCTGAAAGGGTTCATGGATGGTTCGCTGGGTTCGCATACGGCGGCGCTGATGGAGCCCTATGCGGATGATCCGGGCAATTCGGGGTTACCGCAGTACGATCCGGCCAAGTTGAATGAAATGGCGAAAGAACGCGTGCTGGCCGGATTCCAGCTTGGGTTCCATGCCATTGGGGACAAGGGCGTCCAGATGGCGCTGGACGCGTTCGCCGAGGCGGAGAAGGCGGCGAAAGAGAAAAAGGTTAAGGCGGCGAACGGCGGCGAAGATTTCCGGCTGCGCGTGGAACATGCCCAGGTTACGACTCCACTGCAGATTGTGAAGTTCCGGGACTTGAAGGTGATCGCGTCCATGCAACCGAGTCATTTGCTCACGGACATGAAGTGGGCGGAAACGCGGCTGGGGAGCAAGCGTGCCGGGCATTCCTACGCCTGGGCGGAATTTCTGCAGCGGGGCGTGACGCTGGCCTTCGGCACGGACTATCCGGTGGAGCCGATTTCTCCGTTCCGCGGGTTGTACGCCGCCACCACGCGCAAGAGCGAGTCGGGCAAGGACGAGTACTATCCGGCCCAGAAGATCTCGATGGACCAGGCGATCGCGGCGTATACGACGGGCTCGGCGTTCGCGGAATTTGCGGAGAAGGAGAAGGGGCTGATGGTTCCGGGAATGCTGGCGGATTTCGTGGTGCTCGATCGGGACCCGACGGCGGTCGTGCCGCAGAAACTGCTGGAGACCAAAGTCCTGCGCACGGTGGTGGGCGGCAAGACGGTGTACGAGGCCAAGTAAGCCTGCACGTTCCATTGCTACACTCGGAGTATGGAATGGCGGCAGCGGGAACGGCTTTTCTACTGGGGCGCGCCGCTCGCGATTGTTCCTGCGCTGAGTATCCTTCCGGCCTTCGTCTGGCTCGTCTTTGACCCGAGGGTGCGGCACGCGATGGCCTGGGCCGCAGTGTTATTTCCCCTGTTGGCGGTGGCCGAGTTTGTGGGCGTCGCCAAGTTGGTGCGCGGTTGCGTCGAGCGGCCCTTCAATCTTCTGACGATGCTCTCGCTCGGAGCGATGCTGGTCCTGCTGGTCATTGCTAGCTACACGGGATTGTTCTTGGCTGCTCTGGTGCAGCGGATGTAGCAAGGCCGCTCAAAAGAATCGACCTGCGGATGAAACGGTTTCCCGCTTTTAAGCGTCTAAGTTGCAGAGATGTGTGGCACTTCGGTGCCCTGCTAAGGCCGACTAAACGGGTATAATCAGCAGGTTATAAGTCTCCCGGAGGAAGTGACGTATGGAACCGCGCGAAGGCGCATTTTGGGTGAGCCTCAAGGCGAATCGCTGGCTCTACACCCTGAGCATTCTGGCCACGCTGAGTGTCGGCATTCTGATTGGGTCGGTTGTTTCCTACGGAGTGAAGGGCAAAGAGGGACAGAAGGGGTCGGAAGTCACTCCCCTAACCATACCTGCGCCCCAGCAGTTGTCGAATGCCTTCTCGCAGATTGCCAAGCAACTGGAACCGGCCGTGGTCAACATCAACACCGAATCGACCATCAAGAACCCGCATAAGCGCCGCGCCAAGCCGGGACCGGGCGACGACGAACCTGACGGTGGTGGCGGTGGCGGCGGCAGTCCGTTCGATGATTTCTTCGACCGCTTTTTCGGCGGGCAGGGCGGCCAAGGGGGACCCGGTGGCGGGGACATTAAGGAACGCTCGCTGGGGTCCGGTGTGCTGGTCGATGCCAAAGGCTTGATCGTGACCAACCGTCACGTGATCGAGAAAGCCGATCGCATCCGGGTGCGCTTGCAGGATGATCCGCCGGGCGTGCAGCATGACGCCAAGCTCCTGGGCTCGGACCAGGAAACCGACTTGGCGGTGATCAAGATCGATGTCGATCATGCTCTGCCGACGGCGAAAATCGGCAACTCCGATGGCATGCAGGTAGGGGATTGGGTCCTCGCTATCGGAAGCCCGTTCGGCCTGCAAGCTACGGTGACTGCCGGGATCGTCTCGGCCAAAGGGCGCAATATCGTGCCCAACCGGCAATTTCAATCTTTCATTCAAACCGACGCCGCCATCAACCCGGGGAACTCGGGGGGCCCGCTGGTAAATATGGCGGGCGAAGTGATCGGGATCAATACCGCCATTCTGACCGAGACCAACGCCTATGCGGGCGTGGGCTTCGCTATGCCTTCGAATACCGTGGTGGACGTTTACAACCAGCTGATCAAGCCGGAACATCGGGTTACGCGGGGCTCGATCGGCGTAGAGTTTGCGGCTCAACCCGTCCCGGCGATCGCGCGTGTGTATGGCGTGCAGTCGGGCGTTACGATCTCGAACGTAGTCCCCGGAAGCCCGGCTGATTCCGCCGGTCTTAAGGTTGGCGACACGATCACCTCGGTTGACGGCAAGGACGTCAAGAACGGGGACGAACTGGTCGCCGACATTGCCGCCCGCAAGCCGGGCAGCAAAGCGAAAGTCGGGTTTGTCCGCAACGGCAAGAAAGAAGATACGAGCGTGACGATCGCGGACCGGTCGAAGCTCTTTGCCGCGCGCCTGGGAGAGGACCAGCAGGAGAACGACGAGGCGCAGCCCAAAGAAAGCAAGCTGGGGCTGACGGTGCGGCCGCTTACCGCGGAGATGGCCGACCGGCTGGATGTTCCCGCCGGCAAGGGCGTGATCATTCAGGATGTGAAGGGCGGCTCGTTCGCGGATGACATCGGCTTGAACCGCGGCGACGTGATCCTGGAGATCAACAAGCAGCCCATGAACACGGCTGAGGATTTCACCCGCGTCGAGGTCGCCTTGAAGAGCGGACAGGATGTCGTGTTCCTGGTGCGTCCAAGAGGAGCTGGCCGGCAGGACGGCACCATCTTTATCGCAGGTACACTTCCGTAACCGGATCATCGCCCAACGGTGACTGGCACCGGGAACCCGATTCGGGGATCATTTCCCATGCCAGCGCGGTTGGGCGTATGCTTTGGCGCGGCGTGTCGAAGTCGGACAGCGACCAAGGCCGGCCGAACGCAAACTGTTTGTTTTCAAGAGGGATCGAGTTTCGCATGAATCCGTCAAAGGCCTGGCCAAAGAACGCGGTGGGAGTGGCGAGCACGATGCTGTTCGTGTCGGCGCTGGCCTTCTCGCAGGCGGACCATAGCGCAGCGGCGAAAGCGAAACCTGCGTCGAACCCGGCCCAGAGCAAGGTGGGCAGCAAGGCGACCAGTTCCTCGACCGCGCACCCCAGTTCGAAGGCGCACAGTACCAAGTCACGGACTACAGCGACGCGGAGCACGTCGCGCAAGGGGAAGCGCAGCTCGAAGACGAGCTGGCGCCACAGCCAGCAGAAAGTCGATGCGGCGCGCGCGCGGCAGATCCAGGAAGCGCTCATTCGCCAGCATTACCTGAGCGGTAACGCGACGGGTAAGTGGGATGTGGCCACCGAAGACGCGTTACGAAAATATCAGGGCGACAACGGCTGGCAGAATAAGACGGTGCCCGACTCACGGGCCCTGATCAAGCTGGGCCTGGGGCCGAGTCACGATCACCTGCTGAATCCCGAGAGCGCGATGACGACGGCTCCTGACGCGCCGCGGACGAGCAGTGCTCCGGGGATGCCACCCACACACGAGGCCGATCCGGCCCGTTCCTCGAACCAGCCCCAGCCGTAGAACATCCCGAACAACTAGATTCGTGCGCCCGCAGGCGGCGTGGGCGAGGATGCCCCCGCGACAGCCGGCGAGACGCCGGCGCTACAGGGATCCCGGTCCTGCAAACTGGATTCCGTTTCTGACTATTCCTTGAGCGCGGGCTTTGGTGAGTAGGGGAGGGGCAGGCCGCTCAGCATGGCGCGGGGGTTCGCTTCGACCAGCGCCTGGGCCACTTCTGCGCCGCAGATCTTGGCTGCGGCGTCACGCGCTTCCGATAGAACGGGTGTGCGGTGCCGGGCGTCGTGGGCGTCGGATGCAATCACGTGCACGGCCTCGTGCTCGAGCAGCCAGGTGGCGACCCGGGCCACGCGCGATCCCCAGAAGCCGGTCAGGGAGTTGGCGGTGAGCTGAACCGCGCAACCCAGTTCGATCCACTCGATCAGGCGCTGGGGCGTTTCTCGCAGGATCGCGTTGCGTTCGGGGTGGGTGATCACAGCCGTCACGCCCAGATCCCCGAGCTTGAGAAAGCAGTCGGCGATCTGCAGGGGAATGCTGTAGTCGCTCAGCTCGACCAGCAGGTAGCGCGAGCCGGCGATGGTGTAGCGCTCGGGATGCGCCAGGACGAGCTGCAGGTTGTCGTAGGAGAGATGGAAGTCGCAGCCGAGACTCAGCTTCGGGGTGTCCCCGACCATTGCCTGCAGACGGGGGACGCATCCGACGAGATAGTCGTGGTCGAAGTGGTAGCGATCGTTGGAGTGGGGCGTCGCAACCAGGTCGGTGATGCCGTCGGCGGCCGCCATCCGGCACATTTCCACGGAGACGTCCCAGGACTTGGGGCCATCGTCAATTTCGGGCAGGATGTGGCAGTGGATGTCGATCACGCGGGGGATTCCCAAATTGGGTTTGCGCTTCGATTTAAACAGATTCAAAGTCAAACACCAAACACGGCCGTTTTGGAACGGGTCGGAGGAAGCGGAAAACCAGCCCACTCAGGCACGGCGTGGTGACCCGGGTCACTGCAGATCTTTGTCGAATATGGGATGTAGAGAGTAGCGAAAAGCGCGAGGTGGCTCATGAACGACAGCATCTTCTTCGCTACCTTCGATCCCCTTTACATCAATGCCCCGGAAGCGTGCAGCCTGTGCATCGCGCAGCCGCCGGCCTTTAACTATGAATACTGCATCGAGCAGTCGGACGGACATCGGCACTACATCAAGGGCTTCTGCTGCACGGCGTGCGCCGCGGGTCTGCTGCAGAAGCTGGCGGGCCGCGAGGCGCAGGAGTGGGCTGAGGAGGAAGCCGAGCTCCAAGCCGATGACATGGATGTGACCGACCTGCAGAAACGCAGGCTGGCTACGTTCGGCAGTGTAAGAGGAGGCTAGGGTAGGGTTCAGCAAATTTGTCGCAAAATCCGAGCCACGCCGCACATGAAAAATCCGCAGGTCCTTCGCTGCGCTCAGCTGGATGCTAGCCAAGCAGCAGGATTTGTTCTTGCGGCGGAGGAAGCGGGACGACGGGGAGAAACCCCAGGGAACGCGCAGGGGTTGGAAATCATGAATGCCGGAGGTATCAGACGCAGGCATGGGGTCCCTTCGGCTACGTTCAGGGCAGGCTCTTCGACTGCGTTCGGCTCGCGCCTCACTGCGCTCCGGATGACAGGGTGGTTAAGAGACGCGGCGAGCCGCGTCTCTACTTGTAGCGCTTCTTCATGAAGTCGGCGATGCCGGCGTAGGCGGCGGTGAGGGTCTGCTCATCGGGCAGAAACACGATGCGGAAGTGCTTCGTGCCCTGTTTCTGGCCGAAGCCGGAGCCGTGCACCACGAGCACGTGTTTCTGGACTAGCAGTTCCTTCACGAATACATCGTCGCCTTCGGAAATATCCAGGCGGGGAAAGGCATAGAACGCGCCCTTCGGGGAAACGCAGCTGACGCGTGGGGTCGAGTTGCACCATTTCACCGTCAGGTCGCGGCGGGAGCGAAGTTTCTCGGTGACCTCTGCCAGGTGATCCTGTGGACCCTCGAGCGCGGGCTTGATGGCGTACTGCTCGGGATGGTTTGCGCACAGGCGCGAGCGCAAGAGACGGTGAATCCCCTCGACGTAAGGCTTGACCGCAGCGGCATCTCCGCTGACGATGCCCCAGCCAATCCGCCACCCGGGCGCCAAGTAGTTCTTGGAGAGGCCACCAAAGGTGACGATGGGCACGTCGGGCGCGACTGACGCCAGCGAGATGTGTTCGTCGTCGTCGAGGATTAGCTTGTCGTAAATTTCGTCGGCGAAAATTACCAGGTTGTTGCGGCGGGCCAGTTCCGCAATCGCTTCCAGCATGCGCCGCGAGCAGACCGCGCCGGTCGGGTTGTTGGGGTTGATGAGGACGATTCCGCGGGTGCGAGGAATGATTTTCCTGTGTACGTCGATAAGGTCGGGCTGCCAGCCGTCGTCTTCATTGAGCGCGTACGTGTTCAGCTCGATGCCCAGCTTGGCGAGCACCGCTGAGTACAGCGGATAGTCGGGGCAAGGGGTAAGGAGGTTGTCGCCGGGATTCAGCAGGGCCGCCAGGCAGACGTCGACGGTCTCGCTGACGCCGGAGGTGACGAACACATCCTGCACGCTGGTCGTGCCCTTGCGCTCGGCCTCGCCGCGGATCGCATCGAGCGCTTCCTTGATGCCGGGAGAAGGCGCGTAGCCGTTCTTGCCGTCCTTCATCGCCTTATAGACGGCTTCGATCAAGTGGGCCGGGGTCTGGAAGTCGAAGTTGATGGGGTCGCCGATGTTGAGGGGGAGGATCTTGTGACCCTTCTTGGCTACCTCGTCGGCGATGCAGGCGAGATCGCGGATGGCGTAGCGGACGTGGTCGAGGCGCTGGGCGGCTGGGACTTCGCGGATGGTGGTGGCGGGCATCTTCACTCCGGGTTCGGCCGTGGTGGTTCTCCAGGGCATGGAAAAAGCTTAACCGTAAAGGGCGGAAACGACTACCGCAAAGATCGCAAAGGTAGACTCGGAGGTGCGTTTGCGGTGTGCAGGTTCTTCGCGGAGACCGAGAGAAGCTCTTAACCCGCAGAGATCGCGGAGGTCTCGCAGAGCACGCGGAGAAAAGCTTGTAAGGCAAAGGTCGCCAAGAAAAATCCGCGACGGGCGCGTAGAAGGTCGCCGCCGTGCTTCTAGACAAATTGTGCGGACAGGTTTCAGTTAGCCGACGAACAAGAGCCAACGACCAACGACTAACGACCAACGACCATTCTCAATCCACGCGGTCGATCTGGGCCTTCTGCAGTTTGTCGGAGTAGTCGACGTAGACTGACTTCCATTCGGTGTAGAAGTCGATGGCGCCGATGCCGCCCTCGCGGTGGCCGTTGCCGGTGGCTTTAGTGCCGCCAAAGGGGAGATGCACCTCGGCGCCAATCGTGGGCGCGTTGATGTAGGTGATGCCGGCGTACAGGTCGCGCATGGCGGTGAAGGCTTTATTGACATCTTTTGTGTAGAGCGCCGAGGAGAGGCCGTACTCGATGCCGTTGGCGATGTCGATGGCGTGCTCCAGGTTGTCGCAGGGGATGATCGAAACCACCGGGCCGAAGATTTCTTCCTGTGCGATGCGCATTTTCGGATCGACGTCGATGAATACGGTGGGCTCCATGAAAAAGCCGTGCTGGTAGGCGCCTTGGTCGAGGCGGTTGCCGCCACAGACCAGTTTTGCACCTTCGTCCTTGCCGATATCGACGTAGCTGAGGTCGGTTTTGAGTTGCGACTCGTTGACGGCAGGTCCCATGTCGATGGATTCGTCGAGGCCGTTGCCGACTTTCAGGGCCTTGGCGCGGGTTACGTAGCGGTCGACGAACTCGCGATAGACGCCTTTCTGCACGATGATGCGGCTGGTGGCGGTGCAGCGCTGTCCGGTTGTGCCGAAGCCGCCCCAGAGTCCGCCTTCGATGGCGAGATCGAGATTGGCGTCGTCGAGCACGATCATGGGATTCTTGCCGCCCAGCTCAAGCGAACAATGCTTGAAGCTCTGGGCTGCGGTGGTGCCCACGGTGCGGCCTACGGCGGTCGAGCCGGTCAGCGACACGGCACGAATGTCCGGATGCTCGGTGATGGGACCGCCCACGCTCGATCCGAATCCAGTCACAATATTGATGACGCCTTTGGGCACGCCGGCGTCGGCGAGCGTGCGCACCAGGTTGAAGGTGGAGAGGGGCGTGTCCTGCGCAGGCTTGATCACGCAGGTGTTGCCGCACACGATCGCTGGCAGAAGCTTCCACGACGGGATGGCCATCGGGAAGTTCCAGGGCGTGATCATGCCGCAGACGCCGAGGGGTTGCCGGATAGCCATGGCGAACTTGTTCGGTAGCTCGGAGGGCGTGGTCGGGCCGAACAGGCGGCGGCCTTCTCCGGCCATGTAGTAGGCGGTGTCGATGGCTTCCTGAGTGTCGCCGCGAGTCTCCTTAATGACCTTGCCCATTTCACGGGTCATGTCGCGGGAGTATTCTTCCTTACGCTCGGCCAGCATTTCGGCGGCGCGAAAGACAAGTTCGGCACGGCGAGGAGCCGGCACCAGGCGCCACTTCGCGAAGGCCCGCTTGGCTGCGTCGACCGCGGCATCAACATCGGCCTTGGCTGACTTCTGGAAGATGCCCACCACGTCGCGGGTGTCGGCGGGATTGCGGTTTTCGAAGGTCTGTCCAGTCGAGGAATCGACCCACTCGCCGTCGATGAAGTTCTTATAAACTTTGGTGTTTCCGCTGCTCAAGATAGCTGGGCTGGCCACGGTATCGGTCGCCATAAGTCCTCCTGATCAATACGCCAAAGTATTCATGCTACAGCCCGGGAGAAGAGGTGAGCAAGCGAGGTTGGCATAGGCAAGGGCCTAGAACCGGTCTCATAAATGGTTCGTGGGCGAAGGCGGTCGCCCTCAGGGGCTAAAGCCCACATGTTTGGTGAACCTTATCGGCACGACTGAAGTCGTGGCCTTCCCATGTGCAGCCGTTCGAGAGAGCCCCCGGACCGCGGCTAAAACCGTTCAATTTTCGCGCTCTTACGGCGTGCCCTTCGGCTTCGCTCGGGCAGGCTCTGAAGGCGCGCCCTGATACGAACCTGGAAAACGTTTCAGCAGCCCCTGAAGTCGTGCCCTGCCCAAACCCATTTATGAGACCTGGTAGTAGCCGATTGCCGAGCTCCCGCCGAGGTCGAAGGGTTTCAGGAAGAAACGAAGGCGCGATTGTGCCGGACTTTTCAAATTCAAAAAGCGGCCGCACGTCGGGACATGTTCCATCGGACATGAACCCAGATCGTTACCCCGTTCCGGCCTGGTAAGCCTTGTGGTAGTGTTGGAATTACCCCATATTCTCAAGGTTTGGCTGGGTTTAGTGGCCTCCGTGTCGTCAAAACGCAAACCGGGTGTCTACATTGCCTGGAAGACGGTTACCTACCGCAGTGTGCTGCTGATGCTGCTGGCGGTAGTGTTCGTCTTCGGGGTGGCGATGCACTTCGCCTTTCCGACGTTTACTGACAACACGGTGAAGGCGGCGGGGAACCTGACCACGAACGTGCTGGAAAAGATTGCGGGCATCGCCCCACCGCCGGAGAAGTTCGGGGCGGGCACGGAGAAACAGGCGCGCTTTACGGCGCTGGACGGCGGGGTAAAGATCAAGAAATCGAGCAGCAACACCTGGATCGCGGCCGACTACAACATTCCGCTGGAGAAGGGCGACGTGATCCAGACCGGCTCCGAGGGCATGGCCAAGGTGGTGTTCAACGACGGCACCAACTACACCGTGAAACAGGACTCGCTGATTGTGATCGAGGAGAACTCGGCCAACGACCAGCAGCAGACCAATGTGGCGGTGGCGGTGAACACGGGGACGGTCGATCTGTCCACGGCGACCTATACGCAGGGTTCGAAATCGCAGGTGATCGTGGCGGGCGCCACGGCATCGCTGGCCCCCGAAAGCGCGGCCATGGTGCACAACGATCCGAAGAGCGACCAGCACGAAATCCTGGTGAAGAAGGGCAGCGGCGAGGTGGCGCGCAACGGCGAGACGGTGCGCCTGGCCGACTGGGAAAAGGCGACGTTCAAGGCGGACTCGGAGAAGATTTCCAAGGTCAAGGAAATCGGGCCGCCGACGCCGATTTCCCCGGCGAACATGATGCCCATTTTTACGACGGGGGGAGCTAAGACCAAGGACGTGCAATTCTCCTGGGCTCCGATTACCAACGCGGTGGGCTACCGACTGCGGATCTCGCGCAACCCGTACTTTTCGTCGACCATTGTCGACAAGACGGTTGGCACGCCCGATGTGACCGTCACCAGCCTGAGCCTGGGGGCCTATTACTGGATGGTGCAGTCGCTGGACGCGAGCGGGAAGGAGTCGGTGGAGAGCGAGAAGAATCGCTTTACCCTTATTCCCAAGGGCAAGGATGCGGTGGCGATTGCGCTGGATATCGATCCGCTGATCCAGCACGGGCACGTCATTGAGGTTACAGGCAAGACCGAGAACGGCGCGCGGGTCATGGTGAACGGGCACGAGGTTCCCATGGTGACGACCGACGGCAGTTTCCACTATTTCACCCCGCCACTGGCCACCGGGGAGAACATGATCACAGTCACGGCGCAGAACGCGCAGGGCGGAGTCAATACGAAGCAGCAGAAAGTCGTAATCCAGTAGACGGCGGTGGGGGTCCCAATGCGCTTTCCGGGAGGGCAAGAACTTTAGTTTCCGGCAGGGAACAGGGATATCCCATAGAATCAAAGAAACAACTGCCTGAACCGGACGAACACGAACCCGGGTTCCACCGGAGGGGGCGGTAGTTCGACACGAGCGAGAGAGAAGTCACAGTATGTCATCCAACGGATTCCACTCGAACGCGGGGCGATTTCACAATCTCAGGTCGCTGTTCAGCATTTTCTCGAGCGACCTGGCCATCGATCTGGGCACAGCCAACACGCTGGTGTACGCGCGCGGCAAAGGCATCGTGGTGAACGAGCCCTCGATTGTGGCCATCAACAAGAACACCGGGGAAGTTGAAGCGGTCGGCAAAGAGGCGAAGGAAATGCTCGGCCGCACCCCGGGCAACATCGTTGCCATCAAGCCGATGAAGGACGGCGTCATCGCCGACTTCAAGGTCACCGAGAAGATGTTGAATTATTTCATCCAGAAGGCGCACAACCGCAAGATGCTGGTGCATCCGCGCATCGTGATCGGCGTGCCTTCGGAAATCACCCAGGTGGAGAAGCGGGCGGTCATGGACTCGGCCTATCGCGCGAAGGCGAGTGAAGTGCACCTGGTCGAACAGGCCATGGTGGCGGCGATCGGCGCTGGCCTGCCCATCACCGAGCCCAGCGGCAACATGGTGGTCGACATCGGCGGAGGAACGACCGACATCGCGGTCATCTCGCTGAGCGGCATCGTCTACTCTCGCTCCGTACGGATGGCGGGCAACCAGATGGACGAAGCCATCATGAATTACCTGAAGCGGAAATATAACCTGCTCATCGGGGAACGTACCGCCGAGCAGATCAAGATTGAAATCGGGTCGGCGTACCCACTGGACAAGCCGCTCACCATGGAGATCAAGGGCCGCAACCTGATCGAGGGCGTGCCCAAGACGATCACGGTCGACGACAGCGAAATCCGGGAAGCGCTGAGCGAGTGTGTTTCGACGATCATGAATGCGATTCGCGTGGCACTGGAACGCACGCCTCCGGAACTTTCCGCCGACATCAGCGACCGCGGAATTGTGCTCACGGGGGGCGGCGCGCTGCTGAAGAATCTGGACAAGCGCATCCGTGAAGAAACCGGGCTGCCGGTGTCGATTGCCGACGATCCGCTGTGCAGCGTGGTGCTGGGCACGGGCAAGATGCTCAGCGATTTCAAGCTGCTGCGAAAGATATCGATCGAGTAACTGGTTCGAGTTTCGGGTTTCAAGTTTCTGGTGTGCTGTGTTGCCGGCTGCGGCCCGAACCAACCGTCGAGGGACGGGGACCTCGCTTGTGGAACTCGAAACCTGAAACTGGAAACTTGAAACTGGTGTTATGGAATCCGTTCTCGGCCGCTACAAGAACCTGATCGTCCTGGTGGTGGTGCTCTTCGCCCAGGTGCTGGGCCTGGCCGTCCAGGTGAAGCGTACGACCGATACGGAATCATCCCGCCTGATTCGGGTCTGGGCCGTCAGCGCCGTCACTCCCTTCGAAGAGCTGTTTGTCTGGATGCACAACGGCGCGGGCAATCTTTGGCACAACTATTTCTATCTGCGCGGCGTCAGGGCGGAGAATCGCGAACTCAAGCAACAGATCGAGCAACTGCGCCTAGAACAGGTCCGACTGAGCGAGGATGCCGCGCAGGCGCGCCGCCTGCAGGCGCTGTTCGGGTTCAAGGAGCAGTTCCTCTCCAAAACGATCGCCGCACAGGTGATCGGGTCGGGCGGCAGCGAGCAGTCGCGAATCGTTTACATCGACAAGGGCGAGTCCGACGGGATCAAACCTGACATGGCGGTTATTACCGTCAACGGGATCGTGGGCAAGGTGCTGAAGATTTTCCGCTCCACTTCGCAGGTGCTGCTGATCGACGACCAGAGCAGCGGTGTGGGCGCCATCCTGGAGAAATCGCGGTTGCAGGGGATCGTTCGCGGTACGCCCGCCGGGGAAGTCGTGCTGGAAAAGATCATGACCGACGAGTCGGTGCAGCCGGGTGAGGCGGTGCTGACCAGCGGAGGAGACCGCATTTTCCCCAAGGGATTGCCGGTCGGGGTGGTGATGCATGTTGCGAACGAGAATCGGGCGGACCTGTTTCTGAACATTCAGGTAAGGCCGGCCGCCAACCTGAACAAGTTGGAAGAGGTTCTGGTGGTCACCAAGGTGGATGAGAAAGAACCGGCTGCGAGCGAGACCGGTCCGGTGCGGGCGGCCGACATCCTGGCGCAGCGGTTGCCGTCGGTTCCGGACAAGCCTGTGGGAGCGGAGCCGGCGCAGGCAAATGGAACTCAACCGGGCGCGACGCCAAAACCGCCGACCGAGAAAACGCCCTCCACGCAGCCGAATCTCGCGAAACCGGGGGATGCGGCTGCCGCAAACAAAACGGGGGCGGTTGCTCCCGCAAGGCCAGCCCTGTCAAGCGCGGCAACGAAATCTATCGGGACCACACCGAGCGCCCTCAAACCGGCTACCGAACAGGGGGCGGAAGCGACGCCGGTGAAGGTGCTGGACGCCAGCCAGGTGGCCGCTAAGCCGAAGCAGGCGCCTGCGCCCGCGACACCGCCACCAGCCAAGCCACAGGACGGACCTCAATAACGTGCCCATTACCTACACATCCGGCGAGCAGGTTGAGGTTTACCGGTTCAATTGGGCCGTGAACATTGGAGTGCCGGCAGCGGCGCTGTGGTTGCAGTCTTTCCTGCCGCTGCACTTCCCGTTTTTCAAGATGTTCGATTTGCCG
>Ga0075030_100002004_pt1 | contig 18504 bp, 17 predicted proteins | sample LitLauG_LLR_2012_FD_71393 | JGI IMG/M metagenome (GOLD analysis project Ga0075030, IMG submission 71393) | Freshwater sediment microbial communities from Pennsylvania, USA - Little Laurel Run_MetaG_LLR_2012 | ecosystem: Environmental > Aquatic > Freshwater > Creek > Sediment | place: USA...
CTGTAATAAAGATAATTATGATAATATGTATGGCTTTCTCAAAAGAAGAGGTAAAAAGGATTAGTAATGAATTGGGAGAATAGACTGGTCAAAAATTGACCTTGAATAATTCCAAATAGGTCTAGAAGTCGAGCTGGAGCAGCATGGAAAGGCATATCCGAAAACAAACGTGACTAACAGGGATCCAATTTTGACAGGTAAGATTGCAAGGGTGTACCTAAATGAATTGCTTGACTATGCCAGACAAAAAGATGGAAGAAGATGATGTGAAATGAAAATTTAAAACAAATAAAATTTTTAATTATCTGAACAAAAAAAGACCATTCATATTTTCAATCATGAAAACCTACTAGTCTGTTTATATGATCTTGCAAAGGACAAACTACTATGGCAATTGAAGTTCAAAAATCCCCTGCATGGCTCCGAATTCTTCAGTTTGTAACTGGGGGAATTGCTATTGCTCTATCTGGATATGTCATTGCTAATCCTGTAACTACGGCATGGTTTTTCCTTATCTTTCTTGGCATATCTCTATTGGTAGTTGGAGTCTCTACCCTGTTAAACGGATTCTTTCATAGAACCGCCTCAAAAGGAACTAGGGCAATTGAGATAGTTGTTGGAACTGTTGCAATAATTGGGGGCTTCTTTGCTCTTGCTCATCCAATTGCTGCATTGGCCTCTCTGATTTGGTTTACTTCGTTATTTGTGCTTATTTTTGGTGCAGGACTTGTTGCAACGGGTATAGCAAGGCATGATCAAAGCAAAGGCGCAAGGATTACCAAAATCATACTTGGAATTATTGTTGTAATACTATCCGGAACTTTATTGGAATATCCAGGATTGACATTATCAATGATTGTAATTCTCTTGTCAATGAGCTTGTTCATACAAGGAATAGAAAGAATCATCTCAGGTGCAATAGGCCACAGAATAATTAAAAAAGAATGATTTTATGAAGCGATTCCTGTTACTATTGGCATTGATTTTGGTTGCAAGTTTTCTAGCGTCCAGTATGACAGCTTCAGCACAATTTGTGACATCGCATCATTGTACTGCCAGTCACCCCTGTGTTGACATATGTGGTGATCATGTTTGTGCTCCAGGTGAACTAAGCCCTCAACAACAAAAACAACAAGCACCAGTTAACAATACAGCAAGACCTAGTACATCGGCAGTGTCAATTCCATCAACAGGCATCAACATTGGCGGAGTGATATCATACATGGATGTAGCTTCTGATGGAACCGCCGTCATAGTAAGGACAGGTCATCCATTAAGTGGGCAACCATTGGCAATAGGATTGGCATTCAAAGATACGAACGAAAACTTTGTACAAGATCAGAATTATGCTATTACTGTTACACAAGATAATAATGTGCTATTGTCAAATTCAACAGGGTATACACATTCTGGAACAGCTAGTCTAACTACCATTACTCTCTCATCTAACGATCCCGTTAACATTAAAGTTATACTAAATGGAGTTGGATTACCTACTGTAGACCCATCAACTAGGACAGGTGTTAAAGGCGAAGTTCTAATCTTTTCCCAAGTTTCAGATATACATGCACCACCACCAACAGCACCAATTGCAAATATGACAAATGCTACAAGTACATCAGCAGAAAATTCACCAATACCGGAGTTTGGCTCAATCGTGGGAGTAGTTGTTGCAATATCTGTAATTGGAAGCCTGATGGTATCAAGAAGATTTGTTAAAGTCTAGTCGATATGATTTCTAAATAGTCATAACCTGCAAATGTCCTTGGGACAAGTCTTCGTATTTACTTGTACATTGAAGTTATGTCTATGAATTTTATGACATTCTTAAAGAAATTATTTTCATCTTTTAGCTGGCTTGTAGTTTAGTATACACTGTAAGGTATCGAATAAAAATTAAAGAAATTTTGGAATCTAAGATGTATTAAATGAATGGCCACAGGAGCAGGACTTGGTTACGTTTGGATTGTTGATTTTAAATCCAGCACCCATTAGACTCTCGATATAGTCAATGTTTGCACCTTTTAGATAGTCAGCACTGTAACTGTCAATTATCATCTTTACACCATTTTCTTCTACTACAAGATCATCTTCCTCGGCTGCCTTTTCAAATCCCATTCCGTAGGATAATCCAGAACATCCTCCGCCTTGTACGTATACTCTGAGAAATTGTGGCTTTTCGGCTTCTTCTGCCATGAAAGCTGTTACTTTTTCTGCAGCCTTTGGTGTAATTGTGACCAATTTAGTGGTCTGTGTGTTGCTCATTAAACCTAGTTTGTGCTTTAAATTATAATAATCTTTTCCTATCGAACATAATAGGAATTGAAGATTAGGTCAAGCTTACTTTTTTGACTTGTTTACAAATGCAGTCATTCGTTCAGATCTGTCAGGATGTGTAAAGCATAGGCCCCAAGTGTATAACTCTAATGCCAGACCTGTATCAATGTCAGAGTTTCTTCCCTTGTTGATTGCAATCTTTGACATTCTTACTGCCATTGCAGAATTCTGGGCAATCGTCTTTGCAATGTTAATGGTTTCTTCCATTAATTTTGCAAGCTCTACTACTTTGTTTACTAGACCCATCTCTTTTGCCTCGTCTGCCTTTGCCATTCTTCCAGTAAAGATCAAGTCTTTTGCCTGGGAAATTCCAATTATTCTCTGCAATCTTTGAGTCCCACCCCAACCTGGACATACACCAATTGTTACTTCTGGTTGTCCAATTCTTGCAGTATCTGCAGCTACTCTGATATCACAAGCAAGTGCAAGCTCGCATCCTCCACCTAATGCAAACCCGTTGATTGCTGCAATTGTTGGCTTGCTACAATTTTCAACTGTATAAGTCAAGAGATGGCCAAGTTTTGCGTAGGTCTCTGATTCTATTGGTGTAATTGTTGACATGTATGCAATATCTGCTCCTGCAGAAAATGCCTTGTCACCCTCCCCTGTAAGGATTACAACTTTGACAGAGTCATCTGTTTCAATTTCTTTGAATACTTTGATGATATCATTTGCAACATCCATGTTCATTGCATTGAGTTTGTCTGGCCTGTTTACCTTGATTGTGCATATTCCATCTGATTTTGATACTAGTACTAGAGACATCTCAGGACTCCTTTGGTTTGTGTTTTCCCCACTGGTGCAAGGCAGATGCTGCTGCAACCCAGTCTCTCAAGTCATCATAGACTGGAACATTGTGCTTTTCAATTAATCCAGCTACTTTGGCTGTGTAAGGACCACCATTTCCACCTACGAGTAATGGTTTTTTGGCTTGCTTTGAGAATTCTCCAAGATAATCAATTATTGTCTCTTCAAGAGGATCATCTTGGAAGACAAACCATGGCATTACAATGTCGATGTTTGGATCGTCCATGAACTTTTGTATGGAATATCTATAGTCATCAGCATTTGCTCCTCCAGTTACATCTGCTGGATTGCCGTTTCCTATCACATATGTTGGAGGATAGTGTGCCTTCATTTCCTTAAGTGTTGCTTCGGTTACTTTGCCAAGTTCTAGTCCGTATTTTTCAAATTGGTCTATTGCACCAATCATTGGGCCTGCACCATTGCTGACTAGACCGATTCTTGGACCTTTAGCTGCTGGTTGCCATGCTAGTGCCTTGGCATTTGCAGCAAGCTCTTGGTAACTTTCTACTGAGATTATGCCTGCTTGTTTGAATGCACCTTGGATGATTGCATTAGAGCCTCCTAGTGAGCCTGTGTGTGAAGCTGCTTGTTTTGCTCCAAGTGTACTTCTTCCACTCTTCCATATGAGAACTGGTTTTTGCTTTTCTTTCATTACTTGTTTTGCCGTTTCAATGAATTTTCTTCCATCACCAAAACCTTCTACGTATAAAGCAATTACTTTGGTTTGAGGATCATTTGCCAAATACCATATCATGTCGGCTTCGTCGACATCTGATCTGTTGCCATAGCTTACCATCTTGGATAAGCCAAACGAGTCTGCAGTCTCCAAGAAACTGATCCCCATTGTTCCACTTTGTGACAACAATGCAACTGGTCCAAGTCTTGCTCGAACCATTCTCTCTTGGCCTTGGAATGCACAGTCTAGTCTGTTTGCGGCATTGAACATGCCTATGCAATTTGGACCAATAATTCTGATCTTGTGCTTTTCTGAGAGGCTCTTAATTTGTGATTCAAAGTCAGCTCTTTCTCCTCCAAGTTCCTTTCCACCGCCTGATACTATGACGACATTGTGAATTCCCTTCTTGGCACATGATTCCAGAACTGGTGGAGTAATTGACAAGTCAACACATACTACAACTAGATCAACTTTGTCTGGAATTGCTTCAATTGATGGATAACATTTTAATCCCAAAATCTCCTCTGCTTTAGGATTGATTGGATACACCTTACCCTTGTAATCATGTTTTCCAATACTGGCAAGAACCGAGTTTCCTACTTTGCCTGGAGTTGAAGATGCGCCGACCAATGCAACAGATTGTGGTGTAAAGAAAGTCTCCATAAACTCGATGTTTGGTTTTGCAGTAGAGATTGCATCCTTTTTAATCTCTTTTCTTAGAATTATTTTTGCGTCAACAACATAGTATGACTTTGGATATACTACAATTGGATTAAAATCAATACTATCAAAGTAATTTGCATTGTCAACACCAATTTTTCCAATCTGAACGATTGCTTTTGCTAGCATGTTCAGGTCAATTGGTTTTGTCCCTCTATACCCGGACAAAATCTTGGACCCCTTTAGCTCTGTAAGCATTGACTTTGCATCATCAATTGTAATTGGTAGCATTCTAAATGCAACGTCTTTGAATATCTCAGTCAAGACACCACCTAGTCCTACCATTATTACTGGACCAAACTGTGGGTCATTTTGGAGTCCTATGATTAGCTCGACTCCTTGAGGTACCATCTTCTCAAGTAAAATTCCTTTTACTTGTACTCCCTTTTTCTTGGAGAGTCTTGGATACATCTCAAGAAATGTTTTCTTGACATCTTTTTCATTTTGTAGTCCTACCTTTACTCCGCCGACATCACTTTTGTGGAGTATTTGTGGTGAGACTACTTTCATTACAAGTGGAAAGCCTAACTTCTTGGCAGCTTTTGCAGCATCATTTGCACTTGTAACAAGTGCATAACCTGGAACTTTGATACCGTATTTCTTTAGCACGGATTTTGATAGATCTTCGGTAATTACCTTGTGCTCTGTTGCAAATGTCTCTTCAAAAATTTTGGTTACTGGGTTCAAAAGGATCGCTCCTCTTTATTTTCAGATCGCAATGACGGGATCTGGGCATTTTTTTGTATCATGACGATATCCGAAGGTCATAGTGTTTTATATTAAACTTTTGACAGAAATTGAGCCATTTTTGGCATATGCCAAATCTCTTGCTAGTAAAACTTTCTAGTGGTTATCAGACTTGAGACACAGGTCTAACCTTTTATTTTGAGAATAAGAAATAATATCAAATTGGTAAGAATACGTATCTGCTAGACTTCTCATTGGCTTACTGCGCATGCTGTAACTCCAAATTGGTCTTCTCGGCAAATTGTTGAGCAAGTAATACATGTGTTCTGTTATACTCTGACATGGCAAACGGGGATGCCGGGGCTTTTGGATTTTTCAAAGGATCTGTCTGAAGCCATGAATCTACTGTCACCTTCATTCTGGGGTAAATCTTTGATAGTAGAAATTACTAAGGTTCTGATCATTTTTAATTAGTGCATTTGGAATATTGGGTAAATGTCATTGCATCTATAACAGTATGTTGTCCTTGGGTCAACTCCTCCTTTGCAGTTTGTAGACTGTCCATGTTTACATCTCAAAGTAAAAATGTCTGAACCCCCTAGCCATAGATGAGATTTGTAAGAACTGAAGATATGCCAACCCTGATAATCCCTAACATTATTACCGAAGCCACCTCAATCCATTTACTTTTCGATTCTTTTTTGTTGCTAATGCGATCATCCGCTAGATCTTTTATTCATAGTTTTAGTCTTGCTCGTTTTCATTTTCCTATCTTTGAGACTTGACAGTTTGATAAAATTGATTACTATGAAGAACTTTGAATTATTTTATGACTGATTGCACTTGCAATAACCTCGATTCCAATTATGAGTATATTTATCGATAGCAAAATAGTAATCTCTGCTATTGGTAAATCATGTAATTCAAAAAATGTACCTAGTAGAGATACCATGATGCCAGCTCCGATTATTATTTTTGGAATTCTTGTTACTTTTGACTTTTTACTTTGAGCAATTCCTGTGGCCATAAACCCAACACTCTGAATGATGAGAAATAGAGAAACGAGCAAAGTAAAACCGGATGATGTATCGGACGCGAATGCTTTAACAAATACTCCTACGACTATCCCGCTAATTCCTATGCATGTCTCAATTGTTCTTGTAATTTTAGAATCACCTTTGCTTAAAATTCCTTTTAGTATGTTGACAATTCCAATTATCAATACAGCTAGTCCAGGATATGTAGTCCAAATTGGTGATGCACTAGTGATATTAAGAAAACGATAGCCCGAAAAACCAACGAGAATTCCTCCTATGATGAATTTGATGATTCTTACCCGTTTAGATTTTTTAATATCCATTGTCATATCATACACCGAGTGTTAATGCGGATCACTAGCATTCTAATTTTCGCAATTGATAACGGTATATTTCTTTTTATTACCTCGAAACTCAGATTATGCATGACATCAATTCCTAAGGAAGAGAGAGCCCTTGTTCTTCAAGGAGGTGGCTCCCTTGGAGCGTATGAAGCTGGAATTTTTAAAGCGGCTTATTCATTTCTAAAACACAAAGACAAGCAAGAAGGCAATGCAGGCAGGGCAATGTGTGATATTATTGCAGGCACTTCAATTGGTGCGATTAATTCAGCTATTCTGGTAAGTCATGTGGTTGAGAACAAGACATGGGAAGGATCAGCCGAAAAATTGATCGAGTTTTGGAACTATATTTCTACCGAGCCAATTCCAAAAGTATTTGAAAACTATTGCATGTCATGGTGGAATTATTTTAGAAATTTTAATCCATATATGGGGACAGCAGAAGCTGCACGAAGATATTATTTGACAAAACAATTATTGTTTATAGGGGCCCCAAAAGTCTTTTCATTGCCTCATAGTGAACAAGATAAGAAATTCTTTGATCTAACAAATGCATGGTATCGGTTTGATAATGAACCACTAAAAAAGAGTTTAGAAGTGTTTGCCAAATTTCCAATAGCTACGCGTCAGGAAGATAATCAACCAAGATTACTTCTTACCGCAGTAGATGTAGCGGAAGGTTTTCCAGTAGTGTTTGACAGCTATCCAAAGAATGATGGCACTAGAAAAACAGAATATGGACGATACATTATAGACAAGAGAATTTCTAATGATGATGAAGCTGAAAATACGACAGAAAAGGAGGTAGGGTTTGAGCATATCTTAAGATATGATAAAGGAATAACGGCTGATCATGTGATTGCAAGTGCCGCAGTACCTGTAAGTTATGATTATGTAAAACTAGAGGCTGATAGCTATGATCCTAAAACAGGAAACTACCAAAAAAAAATTCGCCATTTTTGGGATGGCGGCCTACTAAGTAATACTCCCTTGATACAGCTTATCGCATCACAAAGACAGTATTGGTACGGTGTTAGAGGGTTAAAGGAAACTCTGCCAAAGATGACTATATTGATAATAAATCTACAGCCGTCACGTTCTGATATTATTCCTTGGGATAAGGATGGAGTCCAGAACAGAAATATGGACATTACGTTATCGGATAGATCAAAAAATGACGAAAATGCTGTATTGTTACTATCTGATTTAGTTGATCTTTCAAAGAAGATACTTCAACTTGCAAAAGAAAACGGTGTAAAACCCAAACTCTTTGATGATTTACTTGATAGCCGTCCAGCTAGCCATGGACGATTGCATGGAATAAGATCACTTAGGTATAGAAACATGCTGGAGGGACAATTCAACATAGGACAAATATATCGATTTGAAAGAAAACATGATGAAAATGCAATCTCCCTCAAAATCATGGATTTTTCTTCAACTACAATAAAACGCTTGATTCAAGATGGCTACAATGATGGGGTAGATTATGTCAAGGCACAATTTGGCAATGAGACTGTACTTGCTGCAGGTCTTGAAAATCAAAAAGAAAACACCTCTTGATAAACTTGCAAGATATGTAGAAAAATGAAATTGCTTTTGTTACATCATATCCATATCTTAAATCAAATATCATGATGAAATATAGAATCAAAATTATTCCTCGAATTAATCTCTTCCAAAATCTTTTTGCTGAATAATTCTCTAAAATCTGATTAGACTGATGAAGGGCAGAACTTTTGTTTTACATCTGATGGATTTTTTGTAAACTATTTATTAAAATAATTAGACATCGGGCACATCTTTGAAAAATTGGAAATATTATTACTCATCATCTGATCATAAAATTCTAACACTGTGAGCCTATTATTCACATAGGATTTGACTATGTTTTCATTTATGTCTATTTGGAGTAGAATCATTTTCTTGACCGATCTCAAATAGGTATCAAACATTACAAGTCCTGCATCGCTTACTCCAATCTTATCATAGAACTTTTTTTGACTCGAATAAGTGACGTCGCAGAGATTACTTGCCATATGTAGATATTTTTTGTACAGATCAGAATAAAGCTGAACGTATGAAGGAATTTTCGAATCAATCTTTTCGATTATCTCTGAAGTGTTGTCTTGTATGATGCTAGACATGGAAGTAATTGATCTTTGTTCTGGTTCATATTCCTTTTTGCTTGGCTTGATTGTCTGAACTAGTTGTTTTCGTGCCTCATTTTCAATTCTTGTTGATTTCTCTTCCATTTCTTTTGACATTTATTCAATTATGTAATAGTGGAAATTAAAGTTAATCATGATTATCATTTCTGGAATGGCAAAAAATTGATTCCTACTGACTCCACTAGTGAAAATCTAGACAATATTTTATGTCACTTTATTAAATTCAATTGAATTCTCTAGTTCTTCTTTCTAACACATTCTGCTCTCATCATGATACCTATTGAGAACACTTGAGAATATCGGCTAATTTACAAAAATTACTCGAGTTTTTACCATAAATGTGAGCAGAGGCAGATTTTGGATAGGAAAATTAAATGATGTGAGAAAAAATGAGACTAATTATTCAGTATTTTTTCGTTCCGAAATTGATTATTTTAAAACATTAAATTTACTTGAAGAAGACACTACATAATTATGAGATACAGTCACTGAATATGATCCTAGTTCCGAATTCTGTCCGAGTTTATAGATACTTTGAAATGCGCCAAGATATGTTCCATATTCAACCATCTGGACTACCTTGCCACTGGGTGATTTTATTTTAAGAATTATTGGTTCTCCCAAGTGATAATTATTGACATTGCCATGAATTACAACGCTTGCACCATTGCCTGACATTAAAGAATAATCTTTTTGACCAATTGAAACTGTGCCACCAGAGGTTAAGATCCCATTGATGCCGGTAAAAGGATTGGTAAAGGAGATGACTTTGGAAGCTCCTCCCCTGAAACCGGGCTTTGTTGCATCGGCATACCAAATGTATTGGCCTTGATCTAATGTATTTTGGTTTAGCAGTGTAAGACGTGCATAACCTGCCGAATCAGTCATTGTTAAAAAGGCATTATGCATTTGTGCATCTTGCGAGCCTCCCATCATCCAGAATTGGACTCTGGCTCCTTGTTCGGGAAAATCGCCACGAGTTACCTTGATCTCAAGATTGGCAGGAAAGTTAGTTAGCGCGGCTCCATCTTGAGGAGATATTGAAGAAACTTTTAAGGTCATACTTGTAGCCCGGCTTGGGCTGGATATCATAGCAGAATTGGTGGATGATGATGCTGATTCATATGATAACGGTACCTCTAGTTGGCAAAGGCACACGCAAATTACAAGTGATATCATGCCAGCCGATAGAAACCTTTTTTGAAGATAGGATTTGGGTTTCTTGTTCTTTGATAGCACGAATAATGATACACAATTTCTTAACTAAAAGCTTCTTACTGGAATCAGGCATGTAAGCAATAGGCCTGCCTAAAATTATTATAATCTCATGCTAGATATTGTTGACAGTTGGTTTTTCAATCTAGGGCTTTGCAGATGTCAAAACAGTTCTTTAAAACAGTCTTTTAATCTTTGATTTTAATTGAGAATACATAACCTTTGAGAATCTTTATGTTTTTTTAATTGGAGAACTAGGATCTGTTGAAGGGCGGCGACTTTTTGATACTAGGAAATAGATCAACTTGAGAACTCCTTCTAGAATGCTAGTAAATGCAATAAAGATTGTCAGTTCAAGTAGTATTACTGGAAAGTGTTCCATGGAACTAATAATTTTGTTAGTATCTAAGACTGGATTAATTAAAAGTGTAAAAAGTAAATTAAATGGCAAAAATTTCATAATATCTTCAGCAAGACTCTCGTTCCAATGTGCTGCCATTCTTGATGCCATGATGATACCCACCATGATGAGTGTCAACGTTCCAAAGCTAAGCGATGTGTTAAGGGCATACATGAAAAAGAAGCAGACAACTACCCAGCCATATAACATAGTTGGAAAAATTATTAGATACTTTACAACATAGATAATTTTTCTTTTTACTGGAGAGATCTTGGTTCCTTCTGCAGTATACCTACTTTTTGACAGAAAGACTTCACGTTTACTTAGAACTTTGCCAGACTTCCAGATAAAATAACTAAATGCCAAAATCCCTATTGCCACAGGTATCACATCTTTGAATTTTATTCCATGTTGATAATCGAAAGCGACCTGTTCAAAGATATTTTGTGATGATGTACTGTTAGTATGTGTGATGTCTTGAACTGTATTTTGTTGACCATAAACAACAAGAAACCCTGGTATGGCAAAAAGACTTGCGATAAATAAGATAAAAATTTTGTTCATATGGTATGTTTTTCTTTCAGTTTAAAAATATTGTAGAAAAAAATACGATTCAATTTGTCATGTTCTTGTGCATTTTGCCTAGGGCTAACTAGTTGCTAAGGTAAGAAAAGGTGATTTTACTCAAAACCTATTTTGCTTGAGTAAGATACATCTTCTGGGCTGCAACTGTAAGATACGTAAACCCCACAAAGAGGAGTGTATATGTTATGACAAGATCCAGAATTTCTACAATAATGATATTGATAGGAAGAAGCAATTCTATGAAATCAAAGATAAAGATAACAATAGTACATGCTAAAAATACCACAAAGGCTTTGATGAGATTTTTCTTGGCATGTTCAATTAGATGCGTATATGTAGAATCTTCGTTGCCATTTTTACCTGTTCTAGTTAAAAATGTGGCACCGGTTAGAGATAGTGCAGTCAATGGTGCAGTTATGCCTATATTCAAAAGATGATCAAACGCATTAAGTCTTTGATCAAGTCCTGATTTCTCTTGGCCAGAATTGGTATTGACGTCTTGAGCAAATGCAGAATAAAACCAAAGCACACTAGAGATTAATAGTACTAAAATGATTAAGATTTTTTTATTTACTCTTGGATTTACTGACTGTTGACTTAATTACATTATGATGTCCTCTCTATTGAAATTACTGTAGCTGTAATTGCTAACACGGAGGGAATCTGGATTTGTGTTGAATTTTCTCTCAATTGATACTTTTTTCTCAACTTTTCCGTAATATCCAAATTGAATGAAATTGATTTATTTGGCACTGTAAAACGTTTAGACAAATCTTATTACTAACTTTACCATTGGTCGGTGTATGTCCAAGATGGTTGAGTACAAACCAGGAACACAGTTCCCGGGAGTCATTGGACGAACATGGGACAAATCTACCCCGGCCTGGCCTGAACCTCTTCGAGCAAGACAAGGTACACCCAATGTTCTGTTTATTATTCTTGATGATGTAGGTTTTGGGCAACTGAGTTGTTTTGGTGGACTAGTCCAGACTCCGAATCTAGATGCACTTGCAGCAAACGGTATACGCTATAATAGCATGCACACTACGGCACTATGCTCACCCACTCGAAGCTGTGTCCTTACTGGACGCAATCATCACTCTAACGCAATGGCAAGTATCACGGAAGTGTCCACTGGTTATCCTGGTTACAACGCAAACATTCCATTTGAAAATGGATTCTTGTCTGAAATGTTATTGCAGAAAGGTTACAACACATATGCTATTGGCAAATGGCATCTAACCCCCGCCGAACAAATTTCTGCAGCTGGTCCCTATGAGCGCTGGCCACTTGGCAGAGGATTTGAACGCTATTACGGTTTCTTGGGAGGTGACACAGACCAATATTATCCAAATCTTACATATGATAATCATAGGGTTGTACCAGACAAGACACCAGAAGAAGGCTACCATCTAACACCTGATCTAGTGGATAAAGCGATCAGCTTTCTAGTCTCCGGCAAACAAGTTGCTCCAAACAAACCCTTCTTCATGTATTTCTGCACCGGTACTGCACATGCCCCCCACCAAGTTCAAAATGAATGGGCTGACAAGTACAAGGGAAAATTTGATGATGGCTGGGATGCATATCGTGAGAAAGTGTTTGCCAACCAAAAGAAGATGGGTATAGTTCCAGCAAATGCTGAACTTTCTCGTCATGATCCAGATGTGCAGGAATGGGATTCACTCAAGCCTAATGAGAAGAAACTCTATTCTAGAATGATGGAAGTATTTGCAGGCTTTGTCACTCATGCCGATCACCACATTGGTAGATTGCTAGATTTCTTGAAGAGTATTGGAGAGTTTGAGAATACTATAATCATGGTTTTATCAGACAATGGAGCAAGCTCAGAAGGCGGAACTACCGGATCTGTCAACGAGAACCTCTTTTTCAACAACGTACCCGAGTCACTGGAAGAAAACTTGAAGGCAATTGATGAGATTGGAGGACCAAAACACTACAACCATTATCCATGGGGCTGGGCTAATGCTGGTAACACGCCATTCCGCCGCTGGAAACGTGAAACTTACCGTGGAGGTGTAAGCGATCCATTTATCGTCCATTGGCCAAAGGGCATAAAGGCAAAGGGCGAAGTACGAAACCAATACACTCACGCTATTGACATGGTTCCAACAATCCTTGATGTATTAGGAATTGAATCACCATCTACCATCAAGGGTGTAACTCAATCCTCTATCCAAGGCGTTAGCTTTGCTCATACTTTTGTTAATCCTAAAACATCCAGTAAACACATTACACAATATTTTGAGATGTTTGGACATCGATCCATCTATCATGATGGCTGGCGAGCTGTCTGTCCATGGCCTGGTACATCCTTTACAGAAGCAGGCAAAGGATTTGGTCAACCAATTCCTGCAGACTTGCTGACTGAGCTTGATGCAAAACATTGGGAGTTATATCATGTAGAAGAAGATTTTGCTGAGAATCATGATCTTGCTTCAGAAAACAGACCAAAACTTATTGAAATGATTACTTCTTGGTACGTCGAAGCTGGAAAGTATAATGTACTTCCAATAGATGGTCGTGGAGTTCAACGCTTTGCGGATGAACGACCAGTTATTGCAGTAGATCGTTCAAGCTATGTTTACTATCCTGACTCTGAGCCAGTACCAGATAATGCGGCTGTCAAAGTGCTTAACCGTTCGCATACTATAACAGCTGACGTTGAAATTCCAAAGGGTGGAGCGGAGGGAGTACTGCTTATGCACGGTGGCAGCGATGGAGGCTACTCATTGTATGTCAAGGAGAACAAGTTACACTATGTACACAACTATGTATCAAAAACCATCTACCACTTCGCTTCCAATACATCTGTGTCAGAGGGCCGTCACAAACTTGCCTATCAGTTCCAGGCAACTGGAAAGCCTGACCTATCTCACGGTAAAGGTTCCCCTGGTAGAGGACAGTTATTTATCGATGGCAAACAAGCCGGAGAGATTGAGATACCGGTGACTACTCCAATAGCTCTGGGTCTGGCTGGTAGCCTAGTCTGTGGAGAAAATCCAAGTTCCCCAGTAACTCCAGATTACAAATCCCCCTTCAAATTCACCGGTACTATTCATAGTGTTACCGTAGACGTGAGTGGCGAAATGATAACGGACAAAGAGGCAGAGTATCGTGCAATGATGGCGCATCAGTAAGCAAGGAATAAGGACTGTGTTTATTCCAAAATCTGAATTATCAAAATCATCAACTATACCGAACAAACGTCCTGCAAATGCGCCTCCGGCATTTCATATTCTAGCAAAACCAACAGGTGCTATTTGTAATCTTGATTGCAAGTATTGTTTCTATCTCTCCAAAGAAGAACTCTACAAAGGTAGCAGTTTTCGAATGACAGACAAAATGCTAGAAACATACATTCGTCAATTAATTGAATCACATGTAGTTCCAGAAGTGACTGTGGCATGGCAGGGAGGAGAACCAACTCTTATGGGCCTTGATTTTTTCAAACGCTCCATTGTCTTTGAGAAAAAATATGCAAAACCTGGAATGAAAATCAATAACACTATACAGACAAATGGAACGTTGATCAATGATGAATGGGCTGCCTTTTTCAAGGAAAACAATTTTCTTGTTGGACTTAGTATCGACGGCCCACGAGAGATGCATGATTTTTATAGAATTGACAAACAGGGAGAACCTACATTTGATCAAGTTATGCGAGGCTTGAGCTTTTTACAAAAGCATGGCGTAGAATGGAATGCACTTACTACACTTCATCACGCAAATGCTGAACATCCTGTTGAAGTATATCGTTTCCTCCGTGATGAATGCAAGGCAGAGTTTATCCAGTTTATTCCAATTGTTGAACGAATTGCATCTGATAATGAAACGGTTTCGGAGAGGTCTATAACTGCAGAGCAATATGGCAAGTTTCTTGTTGGGGTATTTGAAGAATGGGTGAAACGGGATATCGCCAAAGTATACGTGCAAATGTTTGATGTTGCTCTTGCAAATTGGCACGGTGAACCATCAGGATTATGCGTTCACTCTAAAACATGTGGAGGAGCATTGGCAATTGAACATAACGGAGACTTGTACTCATGTGACCATTTCGTTACACCTCAAAACAAGCTTGGTAATATCAAAGAAAAACACATGCTTGAACTAGTCGGCTCCAAGCAACAAGTTACATTTGGAAACGACAAGTTTGACACGTTGCCAAAATACTGCCGTGAATGCAAAGTACGCTTTGCATGCCATGGAGGATGTCCTAAAGACAGATTCATTAAAACACCTGATGGAGAACCTGGTCTGAACTATCTCTGCGCTGGATTCAAAATTTTCTTTAACCACATTGACAAGCCTATGCGTATGATGAGCCAGTTACTCCTACTGAATCGTGCTCCTTCTGAAATTATGCAGACATATGAGTGAAAAAGAATCCGAGCACAAAGTGGTGATGGCTCTTACCCTGGTAACGATGGGAATGGCAATGATTTCAATTGCTTGGTGCTCTTATCAGTCAAATCAGTGGAACGGAGTCCAGACGTTTAAACTGCGTAAGGTAAACAACGGCAACGTACAAGAAGCTATTGAGCTAAATCTTCAACAAGGACAGCACACTTCAGTAGATGTCTAAATTTTTACACATTATGCTGATGCTTTATTTAAAAATGACACGAAATTGGGTAAATTTTACTATGATCGATTCCCTCCAGAATTAAAAGTGGTTGTAAAGGCATGATCAAAGACCGCCCCTTTTAACAATCCTGATGCCTCACTCCATCCATTCGAAATGAAAGAATACAACAGAACCTTTGCGTTAGAATTTCAATAATTTTTAAAAAAATGCAGCTAGATCTACAGGAAGCTCGTGACGCAAGTAATACTTCAAGTAGCTATATTTTGATGACAGTGATGTTTTACAACATATGGGAATAAAGTCTGAAGCATTAGAAATTGATGCTGACGATGTTGAAAAGGACGACTATTATGGCAGAAATTTTCCCAATACGCCAGCGATGGTTACAAATTGCGGTTGCATAAAGATAGGAAATACTAGCATTGATGTAGTGCAGATAATTCAAAAAGGTTAAGGCATCGGTTTTTTCAAGTCCTGTGAGACTAGCTACGTTATGAGATATGTTGCGATTTGTTGATTTTAGTGACCACTATTTCTTGGAAATATCATTAACACATGTATTTGACAAGAAGATTCCTAGTAATTTTCATTAAATCGATTTTATTGTATGATCAAAATAGGCTTGAATTATGCCCAACGCTCAATTAAATTATATAAATGACAAGATGTAATGTTGAGTCAAACTTAGATGCATGATTTTTACTACATGATCCTTATATTTTGAAATTTAACACATGGATTGATTGAATAATTATCTAATAATATTTTCAGCAGCGTTTGCCGTCTTTGTAGCATCTGTCTTTTTTTCTCAATTTGCCTTTGCAGACTCGCCACGTCTATCAGGAATAATAGACGTAGTTAAGGCAGATCCGTATTATTTCTCTGAGGGAGGTTTTGGAATCCGCGTACTGAAGTTTTATGGCATACCCCTAACGCCATATCTAACACCTGGAACAACTGAAGAATCCACCCTTACAGATATTCTAAATTCATACAATACAGCAAATGCAAAGGCTGGTGTAAGACCAATTGTTGATGATAAGGACCGTGCCAGATACTATGTTGTTCATTTCTGGGACACCTCAAATGGTTCCAAGACCTTTACAACATTTGGAAAATTTCAGCCAATCATTACAAAAAGTCCCATATCCCCAATAGGCACCACAAAATACAGCACAGGATTTGCTTTAGAATCGCTGACTGGAAAAAGTAATCAATGGTACTACAATAATATAATTAACGATTACATCAATCCAGGAAAGGTACTCCAACCATTTAGTGCTGACATTGATGTGATTTCTGGAGATGGAAGTTTACTTGAAACATACAAGTACAAAAAATGTCAATTAAATGAATATGTCCCATTTTTGTCTGATAATCTAGTAAGACTACAATTTATCAAGCAATTCAAATCCGAAGTCAGAGACCGAGCTGATTTTACCTGTGATGGTTTTCGAGTTAACTTTGATCTTGGTAAACCGTCGCCAGATTGGGCATCCATTCAAAATACGATTGATTCTATTCCAGATAAAAAAGATACTGTACAAAAATATGTGGTAAAAATATCAAGTGACATATTCAAGTCTGGTCAAACATATCAAACATTTGCAAAGTTTACTCCTATGGGATTGCAAGAAGATTTTCCTCTGTCAATTGCTACAAATCCTATCTCTGTACAAACAAAAGGATTTTCCTTGGAATCATTGCCAAGCAAAGACAAGCAATTATTCTATCAATATGTAATTGACAAATTAAATAACAAGAGACATGTACAACCAGTTGATTTTTCAATAGATCTTGTAAATGGAGATGGTTCTATTCTTCAAACATGGAAGTATCCAAGATGTGATGTCACAAATTATAGTACATATCGCCAAGAGGTTAGTGCAATATTCAAATTCACTCAAGTAAACAAGGCCGAAATAAGAGACAAGACCTTTTTTTCATGTACTGGTTTGGCAGTAAATTTCATGCCTAAAATGACGATTTTATCCAAAAATATGACTGCAGGTCTCGTAATCCCATCTGATGGTGATAGAGCCCAAGTCTTTACAGTTCATTTTTCAAATGGCTACTTGGAAAAACCATTTGACTATACGTTTCTAAAATTTGCACCATTCTCAAAGACCTATTCGATATTCACACTACCTGATTACAAATTTAGTGATAAACCGCAATTCTATCTAGAATCAATGCCAAGTAAAGACAAAGATCAATTCTATCGATTGGTTAATAGCTATGTCAACCTTGGTGATAAAACACCACAGCCATTTGATGCATCAGTGGGTCTTACTAGCGGAGATGGAAGTATTATGCAAACATGGAAATATACAAAATGCAATATCTCCCAATATCAACCATATTTTCAAATTGTCGTAATTGTAAATACATTCACTGAAAAATTCCAACCAGAGATTAGAGAAAGGACAATCTTCCAGTGTTCTGGATTGTCTTTAGATGGTTACAAATCCTCTGCAAATACAAACAATACTTCAATTCAGGCAATCAACTTTGTTCCAAGAGATGCTGATAGAGCTCAAGTATTTATTACAAAATTTTCAAATGGTGATTTTAAGACACCGCAGACATACTATACATTTGCTGATTTTCAACCTGACTTGAGCGCTAGTAATCAAGTCAAAACTACATATCCTCAAATAAAATCATCATCATTTACTTTACTTTCATTACCAAGCAAAGACAAGACGGAATATTACAAATTTATCAGTAGATATGCAAACCCGACCTACAAGCCTGAACCATTTGATGCATCAATAGAGACCGTATCTGGAGATGGTACAATAATTCAAACTTGGAAATATCAAAGATGCCAACTAACTGATTACAAGACGTATCTTCAAAGCTCCCTTCTTTTCTATCCTATAACCGGAAAGAATGGCATCTCTGAGACTCAGGACC
>Ga0075030_100002005_pt1 | contig 18502 bp, 12 predicted proteins | sample LitLauG_LLR_2012_FD_71393 | JGI IMG/M metagenome (GOLD analysis project Ga0075030, IMG submission 71393) | Freshwater sediment microbial communities from Pennsylvania, USA - Little Laurel Run_MetaG_LLR_2012 | ecosystem: Environmental > Aquatic > Freshwater > Creek > Sediment | place: USA...
GCGCGAAGCGTCCACACTGCCCATTGTCCAAGCAGACCGCCTACGAAATTTGCCGAGCGATCGCCGAAGCGACACTCTGTGAGAAGGTCGGCAACAATGTTGTCGTCATTCCCGGTGTACAGCGCGATTTCAGAAGCCCGGCCGCTATGCGCAACGGTGCGAAGAACTTCCGTCGTTTGATAGCGGTTGAACGCTGCCACTTTGATGGCGACCACCGGCTCTATTTCAACGAATCGCTCCCAGAAGTTGGCGTTGAGCGGTCGGCCGCCTACCGCAGTCTGAAGATAGAATCCGATAATAGGCAGGGTTTCACCAACTGCTCGGCAGTGCTCGATCAGTTGGCTGTTGGAGGCTTCGGACAAAGCGGCCAGGCTCAGCAATCCAGCGTCGTAGCCGAGCCTGCGAAGCGTTGCCGCCTCACTGCACGCTTGCCGGGTGTTTCCACAAATACCGCCAATCTTCGCCAAAACATTGCCTGTTCTGCTCTCGAATGCCCGCAGCTCTTCCATGGCCAGCTCAAGCACAGGCTCAAATAGACCGATGGCAGTGTCGCGTATGGAGAATTGTGTTGTATGAACGCCCACCGCCACACCGCCGCTTCCGGCATCGCAGTAATAACGCGTGAGAGCGCGTTGCCTCCGCTCGTCGAATTTCCGCTCTTTAGTAATGGCCAGCGGGTGGGCAGGAATGACGAGCCCGCGTTGCAGGAGCGCACGCAATAGCGCAGTGCCTCCAGACATCAAAACTTCCCATCTGTCACTTGGAATCTCGTCGCTTTGTTCAAGCTTACGCCGCCGGCTTCAACCCAGCAGGCGACAGCCTCCATTAACTGGTTGAGGGAAATCTCAGGATAGCCCAGAAGTGCGTGGCAAGCGCCTGCGTTGTTCAGTAGTGCCAAGCCCTTAGATTCGCGTTCAATTACCAGGTCGCGCTGAAAGCGGCGCGCGAAAAACTCCGCGGCTTCGAGTGCATGCACTGTTTCAGGTCCAGTTACGTTGAGAATGCGGGCAGGGGATTGACATAATTCCAGGGCACGCATTGCATATGAGTTTGCATCTCCCTGCCACAATACATTCACCGCCGGGACAGAGAGGTCAATCGGTTTGCCTTGGTAGACCTGGCGTGCTAGGTCGACAAGAACACCGTAGCGAAGATCGACAGCATAGTTGAGCCGAAAAATCAGGCACGGCGTTTTGAACCGCTTGGAGTAGTATTCGAAGACCCGCTCGCGGCCAAGACAGGACTGAGCGTACTCGCCGCGCGGCGCAGGGGCAGCAAACTCAGTGCATCCTCCTTGCTCGGGAGAAACGAACGGATAGACGTTGCCCGTTGAGAAAGCAACGATCCGCGAATTTTTGAAATGTTGCGCCACGAATGCCGGAACCACCGCATTCATAGCCCATGTCAGTTCAGGATCTCCCGACGAGCCGAACTTCCGTCCAGCCAGAAAGAGAACATTTTCCATCTGCGGGAGAGCGCTTACCTGCTGAGAATCGAGCAAGTCGCAGACCACCGTTTCGACGCCTGCACTTTCTAACTCGTGCCGAACTTCGGAAGAATTAAAACGCGAGACAGCTAGCACCTTGGAACTGCGATCCGCTTTTTGCAAGGAACGCTGGAGCCGCGCGGCCAGAGTAGGGCCCATTTTGCCGCCAGCACCCAGGATGATCGTATCTCCCTGAAGTCTCCGAGCGAAAGCGATATCGGCCTGGTTCGGTTCCGTTAGAAAGTCGTCGAGCTGTTGCTCGGAATCAAAACGCATAATGGCCAAAAAGCTGTTGACACACTCGGATCTTCATTCGGGTTTCGAAATACGAAACTTGAGTTTGAATAACGGAACTAGGGTACACTGTGATCTCGCAGACTGTCAAGCTCGCAAAAGCGCCCTCAGACTTGTATCCAAGATGTTGCCATGGCTGCGTGCTGATACGGAGTAGTCCAGTATTCAAGCGTGTCCATTCAATAGCGGTTGACTCTTCAAGGTACGGCGTGTCATCAGGTCTGCCGATAAATCAGACCAACACTGCCTCTGGCAGTTTGAGGTACGCGGCGTGATCATGCGATGGAAGAATTTGTTGCCCCAGGCCACTCCGTCGAGAAAGTGATTTGGCGCAGATTCACCTCGTGTGAGTGTTTCTCCCAGCCGCTCGCGCATCGTGAGAAGCGCCTCAATATGGTAAAGAGTGAAGGCCAGCCGCTTGCGGAAGTCACCGCGTCGTGCCAGCTGCCTTGGTCTCTAAACTGGCTGAAGTCTGCTTGCCACATGCAACCCCAGCGGCTCGACACTTTCCGTAATTCACTCTGATACAACGGCGGTGTTTCAACACCAGCAGGAGTTTGCCGCGAAGGAGATCGTAGGGGGAAGGAAATCGCGCCGTGAAGCCTTCCAAATTTCGGTTGTCGCGCACCATGCGCAGGCAATTTGCCGGATATGAAAGGGGATCACTTCCGGAAGGGCAAGGGTATCACCCGCTACGAGAGTAAGCATCTTCGGACTGTCAGGAAGATATCCAAGATGACTTAGGCTGAGTTGCATAGCTTTGGTCTATCCGCCACTGATGCCGGCATGTCCCAACTGCAAAGAGGCCTTACGGGCTGCTTCTTTCACAAGTCTCGAAAAAACTGCCTCCTTAACCGCGGTGAGCTCCTCCCGCGGCAAGGTAACACTAATCGCAGCGGCCGGTATGCTGCCTTGACCGGCCACACCGGCCGCCAACACCCAGTAGCCGGGCAGCAACTCCTCGACATTGCGGGCATATTGCATCTTTTTAACCTGGGCGATCTCCGTTTTCATCCGCGCTAAGGACGTGATGGTGTTGCTTGTATATTTCTCACAGCACTTGGACATGATGCGCTTCAGTTCGCCCGCTGGCATGCAAGTGAGAAATATCTTCCCAGATGCTGTTGCGTTTAATGGGCGTCGCAGGCCGACATCAGCAAACGCGTGTTGTGCTCCCGAAAAGCCGACGGAATGGATGAAAAGCACGTTGTCCTCATCGAGAACTCCCAGTTGCACGCTGCCCGGAACCTGCTGCGCGAGATGCTGCATCGGAAAAAACGCCGCCCGATAGACGGCCGAATGGCGCAAATAGCCCGAGCCAATCCAAAGCGCGTGGCTACTAAGCATATAGCGCCGAGACGCTGGTTCCTGAACGATCAGATTCGCTTCGATCAACGTAGTACAGAGCCGGTGGGCAGAGGCTTTGGGGATATCCAGCTGCGCGGCGATATCAGTAAAAGAGAGTTCGAACGGTTCCGCCGCCAAAAATTCCAACACTTTCAAGCAGCGAAGAGTGGAACTCATGGCTGTGGAGGCTTTTTTCATTCAGTAACACTCCGACGAGGAGGCTTGACACCTTAAGCCAGTTTCGCTTACATTGGTTCCGAAATGCAAACCTGAGTTTCGTATCTCGGAACAACGATCTTTCGTTTCGGGCCCGGCCCGCTTCTTGGTGCCCAGGATGCCTAACCCACTATGAGAAATCAAGATCTCGTCGCGTTTCTAAAGCCGGTTCAAAACCGGTTCAGCGGAACCGACTCTGTCGACTTCCTCGACGTAAAGGGGCAGGTTACCGACATTGATGCGAACCATTATCGTCTTTCGATCCGCCTCCGCGTTCCCGCAGGGCTGTACTGCGGACGCTTTGAGACCAAGCCCAACAGCTTTGACATGTCAACGGCGATGATCGAGATGGTGCATGTGCCGGATGGAAAGCGTGTGGCCGTCGGGCCGTGGGACCTCGATCATATACGCAACGTGATGGCCGTTCCCATGATCCGGACATATGTGAACGGGAAGCTAAAGGGTGGGCTGTGGTTTGCTATGCCCGGTCCGGTGCAAATTGCGGAGGGGCGCCTGTACGCGGAATTCGGCTTCGAGGCGCGAGAGGGTGAGAACGAGATCGTTTTAGAACTCATCGAGCGAGACAGAGAACGTATCAACTGGACAAGTCTCACTTACTTCGAACTTCGAAAGGATGACCGGCAAACGGTCCCGCTGCTGCCAGCGCATGCCGGGAAGCCGCGCATCTTTCTTGACTCGAACGCGGCCAAGCAAGTGCATGAGCGGTGGAGGAATCGTCCTGAGTTTGATGCACTCATGAAGCAGTTGCGCACGGTCGACCTGGTTTTCCAAACCGACAACAGTCAGGGAACGCTGGAGCTTGCCTGCCTTGTCTATGCTCTTACCCGCGATGCGGCGATTGGCACACGCGCGAAGGCGAAAATTCTGGAACTCGCTAACGCCTCAACCTGGAGCGGCCGGCCAGATCCTCTTCTCATGGGTGGCGAGAATGACCGCGGTATAGGTAACCGGCTCTATCACGCGGCCCTCGGCTGGGACTATCTGCAGCCGATCCTTGACGAAAACGATCGCCGCGCAATCTTGTCGAAGGTCGAAGAGTACCTCCAAAAGATCTACGACTTTACCCTCCTACAGCGCGCCTATATGGGCTACCCGACGATCGACCCCCACTCACTGGGCACCTGGAACGGTGCTGCCATCGCATGCATGGCGTTCTTCGATGAACTCCCGGTAGCCCGCCACGCTCTGCCGTTTTTTCATGGCTTATTCTGCGACAGCTTGAAGTTGTTTCCCGCGAGCGGCAAGGCCGCTTGGGCGACCTATTTCCCGTTTCATATTGTTCGTTACCTGGCGGCGGCACATACGTTCGGAAGACGCAGGCCGGAGCTTTCGTTTAGTGATTTCCTCGACAATCTTGGGCAAGCGCTGTTGGCCGCTTTTGAGGCGCCGAACAGCCAGGAAATGCAACGGGGTTTGCGAACGCGGGAGCATCGTTATATTACGGCCTTCCTCTGTCACTTTCATCCCACGCCCGGCATTGAATCGATCTATGAGGCCTTTTCGGATAAGGAACGAAAGGCGGCAGGTGACCTGGCTCTTGGTCTCTTCGACCTGCTCTACGCTCCAGACGCGAACGTCTTGCCCGCAGGCTTCTTAAGCCGGCCACTGTTTGCCAAGGACGTGGGAGACCTGATTATCACCGCCCAGTGTAACCAGGTCATTGCCGTTTCAATAAGCGGCGGCCCCAAAGCAGGGCGTGGAGCCATCTTTACACTGATGCCCCACAATCGGGAATTTCCTCCATCGATGGGGGCGATTGATGTTTCCATTGATGGTACTCCTGTGCTTTGCAATGTGAACATCGGAACATACGGGCTGAATAGCGCGCTCACCAACACAATGTGTTTCGAGGATGGTGGTGCGCTAACCAATGGACAATATCTAAACGGCATGGTGCCGCCCGATAACTGCTCATTGATTCGTCGCTGCTTCATAGGCGATCGCTATGTGTTTGCCCACGTTGTTGTAACCCATGCGCTGCATCCGAAGCACCAGGTTCGCCGGGCCGATCGAATTTTTGTTTTCGATCGGCAGACGGGAGTCATTCTGCTTTCTGATGCCTTCCAAGGCGAGCGTGCAATCCGCTTCGGCACACATCTGCATTGCTCAGGATCAGCTTCGGATGTAGGAGATGGCCAGTACCGGTTGTCTGGTGGCCAAGCAAGCCTGATTGCTGGCATTAAGCACTCGACCAACCGATCCTCCGACGAAGAAAAGGGCGAGATTTTCGTGCGCGTACTTCAAGCGACGCCGGCCACGCGGATTATTGTGGAAGAACCCACATGGGTACCCGCCTATATATATGGATTGAATAATACCGGGAAGGAAGACATAAGTGAGGGACGCTTTCCGCGCTATCAACGCTGGCGCCTTGAGGCGCTGGAAGCAACAGCCAGGGCTACGTTCCACATAGCGCTCTCTCCAAAACCAGATCAGGTCCGCTATGACAACGGCGCTATTCTACTGCCGGAGGGAGGCGGCGTGCGGTTCGGCTATGAGGTTTTGCGCGCGCTTGGAATAGAGTGTGAGAGCGAATGTCTCTTGTGGGATGAATCGACTCAACGCATTACTGGAATCGGCGTGCGAATGCTGCGTCAGGCGGGAAATGAATTCATCTTCGCCTCGCGCGTTGATTTGGAATACTACGCTGACAAGCGATATGGCGCGCTCTTCGCCAACGGAACACCACAACCCGAAGCGATTCGCGGATTCGAACTGGCGCCATGGGTTCCGGTCGGAGATGAAGGTTGGCGTACGCATAACGCAAATTCCGCGGCCTTTCGAAGTGTGCAGCCGGATGGAAGAGCATGAGTAGCGAGAATCGCATCAAAGTCGCTATTCTTGGCGCGGGCGAAATGGGTGAAAGCGTCATTCGACATTTGGAGCGCAGTCCACTGGTAAGCGGTATCAGCGTATTCGACGCTCGCCTAGACCGCATGGCAGCATTGAAAGAGCGCTTCGGTGTGGACGCGCGCCAGTCTCTCGATCAGGTTTTGCGGGATCCAGCCATCAAGCTCGTATTCGTGACAGCGTCTAACGATGCGCACAAGGCGCTCGCTATTTCTGCATTGGAAGCCGGCAAAGCCGTAATGTGCGAGAAGCCTATGGCGACAACACTCGCCGACGCTGCTGCGATGGTTGATGTGGCCGAGAGGACGAAGGGCTTTCTTCAGATCGGCTTTGAGCTGCGATACTCGAAGCTCTATACCTGTGTGAAAGACTGGATTGACCGTGGACTGCTGGGCCGGGTTTTGAATACGCATTGCTTCTACAGTACGAGCGCCTGGGGCCGGGAACACGCCGTATGGCGGGCGCGCAAACAGACGAGTGGAGGAATGTTCGGAGAGAAGTTGAGCCACTATGTGGATTTGGTGCGCTGGTGGGTGGGCGATGAGGTAGATGAGGTGTACGCCATCTGTGCGCCCAATGTGGTTCCCTATTGTGAAGTCCACGACAACTATCACTGCTCCTATCGCTTCCGCAACGGAGCAGTCAGTCAGCTCAGCTTCATGATGGGTGCAGCGGCAACATTTCGCGGAGATCCCCTAAAAAATGCTGTTTCACAACAGTCGGGTGATGGCCATGTGCTGCGCTATATGATCTACGGCGAAAAGGGCGCGGCGGAAACCGACGTCTTCCAGAGAACGATCAAGCGTTGGGAATTCGGCGACAGTGACTACGGCCAGACCAGTGAGTGGGTACAGACCGAGACGTGGGACCCAGACCACGATTTTACTTACTTTCACAATACGCAAGATCAGGCACTGGATATAGTCCGCCGCGTTGCGGAAGGCAAATCGCCCATGACCTCTGCGCGCGATGCGCTCGAAACCACTCGCTTATGTTTCGCCGCGGAGATTTCCGCGACTGAACAGCGGCTGGTACGCGTCGAAGAACTACGAAATCCCACATCAGTTGACGCCCGATGGGGAAGCGATGAATGAGGACTTGAGCCAACAGACAGCCACCTCCGAAGAAATGCCGATAGCGCCATCGCCCGCTTCGCCGATGAGCGACCTAGACTCCTATTACTCAAACCGGAAGCTGATGTGGCGCAACGTCAGCTGGATTACATTTGGCCACTTTGGCACGGCGCTTTCCATGACGATTGTAGAGCCGCTGATGAATCTGCGGCTCAAGGCCGTCGGCGTCAGCGAATCTAGCATCGGCTTACTTACTTCCGCCAACCTCTGGGCGGTCAGCTTTCTGGTGATGTATTTTTCCTGGAAGAGCGATCACTGCACGAGCCGGCTCGGACGCCGCACCCCGTACGTTCTCCTCTCTCTGCCGTTCATCTCCATTGCGCTCATTCTTTTCCCTTTCTTTAAAGAAGCGTGGGTGCTCATCGGGCTCATGATCTTCTACTATTTTTTCAATGACATGAAGGCATCCACGTATCCCTTGTTGGGGATCGACTGCGTATCGCGCGAGGTGCTGGCGCGCGTTTCGGGCATTGTGACGGTCATGCTCAGTATCGCCGGCTTTCTGTCGTCGCGTCTAGGCGCACAGATGGCCGACGTGAGTCAGACACGCGTCTTCATCATTGCAACCGTCGCGATGGCCGGCACTACGCTGATTGCGTTGTATTGGATTAAAGAACCCCCGATTTACCATCCGGCCGAAGGAAAGTTCAATCTTCTCGCTCCGATCAAAGTCGCCTGCCAAGACAAGCGCATTCTCGTCCTGATGCTTGCCGTGGCTCTTTTTAACGCCTTTCCGATGATCTTCACGACTTGGGTTTGGTTCTACGCAAAGGCAAAGCTGTCTCTCACTATTGGAGGGACCGGGGCTGCCATCTCTTGGGGAATGCTGCTCCGAATTATAGTTTCCTATCCAGCGGGATGGCTCATCGACCGCTTCGGAAGTTATGTGGCACTCTGCCTCGAGTGGAGTCTGATGCTTGTGCTTATCTTGTGCTCATCGCATGTGACGAACTCGAATGGCTTGATCGTTCTGATGGTGATCTTCTCCCTACTCACCCCCTTCCAGGTCGCTGGCGACACAATTCTTTGGAAGACGATGGATAAAGCCGATACCGGCTCATACACTGCAACTGTAGCGTTCATTCGCAACTTCTGCACCGGCACCATGATCTTCCTTTCGGGCTATATCATTAAGTGGACCGGTAGTTATGTGCTTGCATTTTGGTTTGGTTTCATCGTCAGTTCCGTGGCGGTAATCGTATTCTTTGTTTACCGCTATCTTATGCGAAACGGCGGCACCGCAGCGATCGCTACGCCAGCAGCGGTCAATGGTGTCTGATTGAATTGATCGGAACCTATGCGCCCGCTTCCGCTCCTCACGATCATGGTCGCCTTACCTTGCTTGGCTGTCAAGCCGTTCCACTTAGTAGATCCGATGATTGGAACCGCGAATGAGGGGCAGAACATTCCAGTTGTAGGAATGCCGTTCGCGATGACTGGCTGGACACCGGAAACGCGGCCCACGGAAGACAAATGCGTTGCTCCTTATTATTACCAGGACAGCAAGATCACGGGCTTTCGAGGTACGCACTGGATTAGTGGTAGTTGTGTCGCGGAGTATGGCAGTTTCACACTCATGCCAACGACGGGCGAGATAGCCATTACGCCGGAGGCGAGGGCGTCCGGCTTCCGGCACAGTGCGGAGATTTCTACGCCTTCCTACTATTCGGTCCGGCTTGAGCGCTATAACACTCGAGTTGAGTTGACAGGGCTTGAGCGAGCGGGAATGCTCAGAATCAGATTTCCTTCAGGACAGACGGGCAACCTGTTGATCGAACCGTATGTAAAACAGCGAGTTGGATTGATCCGGGTCATCCCCGAAAAAAATGAAATTGTCGGTTACAATCCCGTATATCGTCAATACCTGAACGCCGGCGAACCTGCGGGGTTCAACGCCTACTTCGTCGCGAAGTTCGACCGCCCGATGACGGCTTTCGGAACGTGGTGTGACAGCACGCTGCATAGCGAGCAGAAAGAGCAGACGAGCGGATGTGGGCGGATGGGTGCTTTCGTGAGCTTTCCGGAAGGCACTGGTCACATCCTAGTGAGACTCGGCACGTCGTTCACCAGTCTGGAAGAGGCGCAAAAAAATCTCGATGCAGAAGTGGGCGCACGCGGCTTTGATGCTGTGCAACTGGCGGCGAAGCGGAACTGGGAAGAGTTGCTGGGTCGTATCGAAGTTAGCGGTGGAACCGAAGCGCAAAGATCAACCTTTTACACGGCGCTCTATCATTCTTCGCTAGAGCCGCGCATCGCCAGTGATGCGGATGGCACCTATAACGGATTTGGGAAAGAAGGGAAGCTTCACAAGATCGCCAGACCCAAGGTCTACTACGATGACTATTCGCTATGGGACACCTTTCGCGCCTTACATCCGTTGTTGACCATTCTTGATCCTTCACGCGAGGAACAAATGGTGCAGTCGCTTGTCGACAAGGGGGTGCAAGGTGGTTTTCTGCCCATTTTCCCAGCCTGGAACAGTTACACATCGGAGATGGTGGGCGATCACGCTGTGGCCGTGATTGTCGATGCATACGTGAAGGGCCTGCGGAACTTTGATGTGGCGGCAGCCTACAAGCTGATCTACCAAAACGCAGCCGTGACACCTTCTCCCGGGGCTTATCAGGAAGGGAAAGGCAGAAGAGCACTGGCGTCTTACCTCCGCTACAAGTTCATTCCAGTGGAAGATCAGGTACTCGATGCGCCGCACAAACAGGAACAGGTTTCCCGGACACTCGAGTACGCTTATGACGACTACGTGGTGGCTCAGTTCGCCGCGCAGTTACATCACGACAGCGACGCCAAAGCGATGCTGGCTCGCTCTGAGTATTGGCGGAATGTACTGGATCCGACTACCGGCTTCGTGAGAGGGCGGCACGCCGATGGTACGTGGGTCACGCCCTTTCACCCGGACAAGGAAGAGCCATATATTACAGAAGGCCTTCCGTGGCAGTACACCTTCTTTGTTCCGCAGAATGTACGGGGTCTGATTGATGCTCTGGGAGGACGCGAGGCTTTCATCACAAAGTTGGATGCGCTGTTTGATCGCAAACTCTATGACCACGGAAACGAGCCGAGCCATCACATTGCCTATCTTTATGACTATGCCGACGCAGCATGGAAAACGCAGAAGCAGGTTCGCCAGGTGATGCAGACACGGTATGGCGTCGGCCCTAAAGGATTGCCGGGCAACGATGACTCGGGTCAAATGTCAGCGTGGTATGTTCTCAGCGCAATCGGATTTTATCCCGTCTGTCCTGGCACGCCGAAGTATGCAATTGGCAGCCCTTTGTTTTCGAGAATTGTGATCCACCAGTCGAACGGAAAGAACTTCACTATACTCGCCCCTGGCAATTCTGATTCCAATTTATATGTCCAGTCGGCTAAGCGGAATGGCGTTTCCTACCGCCAATTCGAGCTAAAACAATCCGACATTCAAGAAGGTGCTACCTTCACGTTGCGCATGGGTAACACTCCAAACTCTACGGCCTTTGATTACTGATCTTATGCTGCTCACGAACAAAGTCGCGCTCATCACCGGCTCTGCCAACGGTATCGGTCAGGCCACAGCCACAGTATTCGCCGCGCAGGGAGCCGCACTCGTTCTTCTTGATCGCAACGGCGAAGCCAACCAGCGCACCGCTTCCGAACTCCGCACCAACAGCAAAAGCGCTGTTCTCGAATTCACCCTCGACCTCCGAGATCGGTCCGCTATCGACGCCGCCTTCAGCACCGCGCGCACCCAACTCGGCCCCGTTGACATCTTGGTCAACAACGCCGGCGTTTACCCGCGCCAGTCATTCCTCGAAATGACTGAACAACAGTGGGACGACATGCAGGCCATCAATCTCAAGTCAATGTTTCATACTACCCAAGCCGCTCTGCCCGACATGCTCTCGCGCCGCTCGGGCAAAATCGTCAACATCTCTTCCGTCACATTCCACCTCGGCATGGCGGAACTCACCCACTACGTTGCTTCGAAAGGCGGCGTTATCGGTCTCACCAGATCTCTCGCCCGCGAAGTTGGCCCGCAAAACATCCACGTCAACTGCATAACCCCTGGCGCCATCAACGTGGAAGCCGAAAAGCTCTTCGTCACCGAAGATCAAATCAAAGCCTGGCTCGATCAGCAGTCGCTTAAACGCCGCATTCTTCCTCTCGACATTGCTCGCACTTGCCTGTTCCTCTCCTCGGAACTTAGCGACGGCCTCACTGGCCAGACACTGAATGTCGATGGCGGTTGGTTTATGCATTAACCGGCGAAGGCAATAAGACTTTCACCATTCTCACGATTTATCCAGGATTCTGTAAATTTGCGATCCGTACTGCTCAACCATCTTGCTGCCGACTCCCCGAATGGCCAGCAACTGCGCCGCCGTCTTCGGCTCTTGCTCTGCAATTGCCAACAGCACTCGGTCTGACATGATACGGAACGCTGGTATACCCCGCTTCGCCGCTAAGCCTTGCCGCCATGCCTTTAGCATCTCGGCAGACCGTGGCACAGGCCGCGAAATTTGATCGTCCTGTGCCACTTTCCTACCCGGCGCCAGTGCCTTGCGCGATTTTCGTTTCGTTGTGTCTGCCGGCCGCTTCTTATGGCTGTTCTTTTCCCTTAACTTTGCCGACGGTGTCGCAGTCTCGCGAATCATCAACTCGAAGGATGTGTTTTGAACATACTTCGTATCCCCCGCAACACTCGCAAAACGAAACGGAATCTGTTTCCCATCCTTCTCGAAGACCGAGTCCACCAAGCTGATAAACCCGCAACGCGCCATCGCTCCTATGAGTTCCTCGAATCCGTTTCGATCTACGCCGTTATTCGCACACAATGCTGTGTGAAGTTTGCCAACCGATTTGCGGTTCACCTGCAGCACATCCATCACTTTACGCGCCACATCCTGCTCTTGCGCGTTGGCCTTGCGGAATCGCTGGGCCACGCAGCTTTCTGGCGCACAGAAATCGCAGATGCCGCAGGGCTTGTGGCTATCTGCCGTGTCGCCAAAGTGCCGCACCAGACTTGCCATGCGGCACTGGCTACTCTGGGCGTAGCGGATCATTGCTTCAATTTGCGACTTCTTCTGCTCGCCCTGGGCGCTGTAGGAATCGCGCCAGTCATCCTTGCCAAGACTTAGGTCGTCAGCGGCTCCCACGTTTACGCCGCCATGCGCCCAAAGCTTCTCAAGCGCTCTTTCGAAAATCTCCGGCACAAGGCGGCTCTGCTTCTGAATTAGGTCCTTTGCCTGCGCCTCCGCGCGAAGCCGTGCAAAAATCTGCTCAAGCGCCTTTGCCTCCGGATAATCGCGCTCGAAAAAGAAATCGTGTGTGTAGCGGTCCGCGTACGAGTGCATCAGAATCGCGCGGCTTGCCTCGCCATCTCGCCCAGCGCGCCCAATCTCCTGGTAGTAAGCTTCAATGCTCCCTGGCAAGGCTGTGTGGATCACCGAACGAATATTTGCCTTGTCGATCCCCATGCCAAACGCGATTGTCGCGACGATCACTTGCAGCTTGCCGTTAACGAATCCATCCTGTACCTGAAACCGCCGGTTGGCATCCAGACCAGCATGATAGGCCGCGGCGCTATAGTCACGCGCCAACAACGCGGCGACGCTCTCGGCCTGCTTGCGGCTGGGCGTGTAGATAATTGCCGGAAGACGGTTGGAATCGGCCAACAACTCTTGCGCCAGTTCCGCGCGCTGAGATGGACTCGTTTCCACCACTTCAATCGCAATGTTCGATCGTCGGAAACCGTGAATAAAGCAGGCCTGTTGATCAAGGCCCAGTTGATGGCAAATGTCACGCTGTACCACAGCCGTGGCTGTGGCCGTCAGAGCAATCACCGGCGCCGGACGCAGCGTTGGCAGATAGCCGCCCAACAGCCGGTAGTCAGGACGGAAATCGTGCCCCCATTGCGAAATACAGTGTGCTTCATCGATGGCAATCAATGTCGGTTTTCGCTTTGCTAGCATCTCCGGGAAACCTGGCACCCGCAGCCGTTCCGGCGCAATAAAGAGAAACTGCAGCCTGCCGTTCAGGTAGTCAAGACAAACTTGGCGGGAGGCCGAGCGGTCGCGTCCCGAGTGAATACAGTCCACTGCAAATCCAAGATCCCGCAGCTTGCGAAATTGATCTTCCATCAACGCGATCAGCGGACTGATAACGAGCGTCGTTCCACCTAGCGCGAGCCCCGGCAATTGGTAGCACAGCGACTTGCCCGCACCGGTGGGCATGACCAATAATGCGTCGCGTCCTTCAATGACCGCCCGGCATACTTCTTCCTGGTTTGCACGAAACGCCGTGAAGCCGAACGCCCTACGCAGCAATGTGCTCAACGGTTCATCAGGCTTCGCAACAATCGGGGGTAAAACTTGTGCGGCCGTTGTTGACTCGGGATTCCAAACTGCGCCTGGCTGCGTGGTGACTGCCTTTGTGTTCGCGCGCGCCGTCACCGGAATCTGCCCCACCTTGCCTATCACGTCCCGTACATAGTCTTCAATCCCATGCAGAAACGGCTCCAATTTGGCCTCGCCCCGCTGGATGCGCTTCAAATACGCTTCCCACTGCCCCGTCATCGCCGGGCTCTTCACCTCCGGATGCACCACTTCAATTAGTTGGATGCCCTTATCCGTCGCTTCCAAATTCTTGCCGTTGCGCACAATGTAGTCACGTTTCAGCAGCACCTCGATAATGGAAGCGCGCGTCGCCGGTGTGCCTAACCCTGATTCCTTCATAGCGTCGGAAAGTTCTTTTTCGTCGAGCGTTTTCCCCGCCGTCTCCATCGCCGTCAGCAGCGTTCCCTCGGTGAACCGTTTGGGGGCCCGCGTCTTCTTTGAGATCGCGTTGGCGTCCAGTACATCCTGGGCCTGTCCCTTCGCCAGGCCCGAAGGTAAAGCCTGTGGCTCCTCCTCTACGCTTTCCTCGCCGGCTTTCGCCTTCCGGTTGCTCGCTTTTTTCTTCTCGGTTTGCAAGTCCAGCACTTTCCAGCCAACCTGCTGAACCGCTTTCCCCGAAGAGTGGTAGCGATCCGTCAGCGCCGCGTTTGTGATAGCGGTAATCACCGTAGTTACTGACCACACATGATCCTCATGCCAGCAACTCAGCAATCGGCGGCACACCAGATCGTAAATCCTTCGTTCATCTGTGGACAGATCAGCCCCGCTAGCCGAAGTCGTGGTGGGAATAATCGCGTGGTGGTCACTAACCTTCGCATCATCAACATACCTACGTCCCAGCGGCTTCTCGCCGGTGCCCGGAGCTAGCTGCTGCCGATAGGGCTCCGCCACCGTCTGCACGATCCGCGGCAATGTCCGGGACACATCCTGCGAAAGGTAACGGCTGTCGGTGCGAGGGTAACTGATCAGTTTGTGCCGCTCGTAAAGGCCTTGCGCCGTATCGAGAGTACGCTGCGCACTAAACCCAAAGAGTCGGTTCGCATGCCGCTGTAACTCGGTTAGGTCATAGAGAAGCGGCGGTCCCATCCGCTGTGTCTCAGCCTTCACGGATTCAATGGCAGCGACGCCAGTCTTTGCGCGCGCCACAATCTGGCCGGCTTCCGTTCCATCTGGCGCAAGCCGCGACGATTTCTGAATCTCCTCCACATCTCGCACCCAAGTGCCCTTGTAAGTCTCAGCCTCGGCGTACGCCGTGGGTCGAAATGCGGCTATCACTTCCAGGTAATCTTCCGGCACGAAGCGCCGCACCGCCAGTTCGCGCTCCACTACCATCGCGAGCGTGGGCGTTTGCACTCGGCCCACGCTCAACTCGCCGCCATAGGTGAGTGTGTATGCACGCGAAAGATTCATGCCTACGAGCCAGTCGGCCCGGCTGCGCCCCCGTGCTGCATCCGCCAGCGATTCGTAATCCGCTCCTGGCTTAATAGCGTCGAACCCTTTCCTGATAGCCTCCGCTGTCAGAGACGATATCCACAGTCGGCTAATAGGCTTCGAACATTGGGCCGCTTCGTAGATGTAGCGGAAAATCAGTTCGCCTTCGCGTCCAGCGTCAGTCGCGCAAATCACCCGCCCCACGCGGGCCGAAGACAAAATCTTGCGGACTACCTCAAACTGATCTTTCGTCTTCTCATAAACGACCAGCGGCCATGCTTGGGGCAGCATCGGAAGCGTCTCGCGCCGCCAGTACTTCCATTCCGCCTGAATCTCATGCGGTTGCGCGAGCGATGCCAGATGGCCAATGGCCCAAGTAACCACGTAGCCGTTGCCATGCAAATATCCGTCGCCCCGGGCGTTTGCTCCCAGCACCTTCGCGATGTCACGGGCCACCGATGGCTTCTCGGCAAGAACAGCCACCACCTCGTACTCACGTGCCGCGTTGCTCAAATAACTAGTCTAGTGTTTCATCGGTCTGCCGCAAATGTGGGCATAGGAAAGCCAACTGGTGTTGACACTTTCTTGGCCCTTCCCCAGTAGCTGGAGCAGCAGATTGAAGCAAGTGAAAGTCTCCAAAGCTGAGGTGCTAAGCGGTGAAACCTGCGATTTCGGAAGGTGCGAGAAGAAAAAACGAAGTGACGGACGGAGTCTTCGATCTTGCAAGTTATTGATTCTATGGAGCGGGAGACGGGGTTCGAACCCGTGACGTCCAGCTTGGGAATCTCCGCGTAGATTGATAATAAACGACTTAGGCGTTTAACAGCGTGAATTCAGGTCTAAAGAATTCAACAACTTGCAGCCGAAAGCCGAGCAATCACTCCTTATTGGAGTGAAAATGGAGTGAAGGATTTTGAAATTTTCCTAGCGCCCAGCCCGCCAGTTGGTTGGTTTCCCCGATCGGCCAGTTCCTTGTTGCTTCCCAGCTTCGACTCCAGCTTCAAATGCGTTAAGCATGCGCTCTACGATGTACGCACCTCGGTCTATATCTTCTATTAAGGACACTCGAACATTGTCTTTCACTTTAACTGCTAACGAGGTTGCAAACGAAGTGTGCCGCGATAGATCACCCAAAAAATCCCCAACCTCCTTGTTGGTGACGCGCTCATCCGGATTAAGAATGCGCTTGAATCTGTCTTCAAGATCCTGATTGTTTTTGGACAAATCCGCAATTTTTGCGCTTTCATCTAGCGGCTGGCTGTAAATGGTCCCCTTAGGATCGATATTGGCTTGGGCACGCAACATTTTACCAGCAGAGGACAAACCCCCGCTGATATCATCCGTTATCAATTCGTCATTCGAATTCCGCAAAAAATCAGCAAATGTTGTTTTGGGCATTAGGATACTCCGGCTGTTGAATACCGGCGAAGAGGCTAAACCACACATACGGGCAGGTTCAAGTGACATTTTCATGACGACAAACCGCATACACGCAAACGTGCTTGCGCGTTTATGCCAAGGCCCCTCCCCTTCGTTGTTTCCGAAAAGCCGTCCGCCAAGACGGCGCGTGACAAAATGGGAGCAGTACAGTATCATCCGTTACAGCAAATTCATCAGGACTGCGCCATGATCAGAAACGCAACCGATCTCTCACCAACCGAAAAGGCTGCGCTTGAAACATTGCTCGGACGCCGTGTTCAGGACAGCGAAGCCGTGAGCGTTCGCACATTTGAGCCTGCCCATGTATCGCCGCAGCACCGGCAAGAGCTGGTGGAACGACTCAAAGAATACTTCGCTGAGGTCGATGCAACGCGCAATCCAGTTGCTGCCAGCGCTGAAGAAGATGCGATCACTGAGGCGATGCGTAGCGTTCGCCCGACGTACCGCCCCCATCAGTGAGAATTGTTCTCGATACTTCTATCCTTGTTCGTGCCCATGAAGCCGAAAAAGGGCCTGCCCGCGAACTTCTCTTGAGGATCGTGGAATCCGACCATGTATTGATTGTTTCGCAAGAGATTCTTCACGAAGTCGCCAAGGTCCTCCGTTATCCAAGAATGCTCGCGCGGCATGGACTTTCAGAGGGACGTATCTATGAATACATCGGCCTTCTGCGGGCATCAGCGGAAATTGTTTCTTCCGATCCCCTCCTCATCACTCCCATCCGTGATGTCAACGACACCGTAATCATCCAGACGGCTATTATCGGTGACGCGGAAATCCTTTGCACCAAGGATGAAGATTTTTTTCAGCCACCTGCCCGGCCATTTCTGCAGAGCGCGGGCATCGAAGTCCTTGACGACATCGAACTGCTACACAGACTGCGATCCTAAAGATCGACCTAACGAGTCAGCGCTCAAATACGGCTGCCCGTGGTTACAAACACCGAATTCGGCAAATTGCAAACGCGCAAACAGGCTTGTCGGTATAGCCGTTTGCACGCGAACCGCCGTTTAACAAAACACCGTTGATTGTTGAAGTGTTTGCGCGTATAGGTGAAAACCGTACAACACGAAACGGGGCAAACATGAAAACAATCTCGATCATCAGCCAGAAAGGCGGAGCTGGCAAAACGACGATTGCGATTCATCTGGCCGTAGCCGCTGAAAAGCGCGGCCTCAGAACGGCAATCTTTGACCTCGATCCCCAAGGCTCGGCAGCCAGCTGGGCCGACCGCCGCCAGAAAGACACCCCCGCCGTCGTTACCGCGCAATCATCCCGTTTGCCCATTCTCGTTAAACAGGCAAAAGAGCAGGGTGCTGATTTGGTCATCATCGACAGCGCTCCGAATGCCGATTCCGCCTCGCTCGCCGCTGCGCAGCTATCCGATTTGATCCTGATTCCCTGTCGTCCAGCAGCTTTTGATCTGAATGCCATAGGAACAACGCTGAATCTCGCAACCGTCGCCGCCCGGCCTGCTTTCGTGGTGTTAAACGCCGTTCCTGTGCAAGGCCGGATTGGCGTTGAAGCCCGCGCCGCACTCAGCTCGGAAGGCGTCGCAGTGGCTGATACCGTCCTGCATCATCTGGTGGCGTTCTCTCACGCCGTCACCGATGGCAGAACCGCTCAAGAATTCGCCCCCGGCAGCCGGGCGGCGACAGAAGCCGACGAATTGTTTACCTGGGCGATAAAACACGCAAACACTTCAACAAACAAACGATCAGCACAGCAACCACGCAAACGAGCATAACCGTATGTCGAAGACGAAACGCGCCCCCTTAACCTTCACAGGCTCCTCATTGACCGCACCGGTTCAGCCGCTGACAGGCCGAATTCCGCAAAAGCAAACGGCAAAAGAAGTAACCACGAAAACACGCAAACACGTTGACGATCAACCG